>Ga0308166_1001319_pt1 | contig 26864 bp, 21 predicted proteins | sample PhyCR2_2_FD_202137 | JGI IMG/M metagenome (GOLD analysis project Ga0308166, IMG submission 202137) | Phyllosphere microbial communities from UC Gill Tract Community Farm, Albany, California, United States - DLSLCC.R2 | ecosystem: Host-associated > Plants > Phyllosphere > Unclassified | place... | reverse complement strand
GCTGGCGCTGATGGTTTCCCCACAGAGAGCCTGTGAGAACCTGTTCAGGCTGCAAAAAAATGGTGCACGCGGAGAATACGGTTTTTATGAAGCGCTGGACTATACCCCCTCACGTCTTGCAACCGGTCAGCTCTATGCGGTGGTACAGTCCTGGATGGCGCATCACCAGGGTATGGCATTTCAGGCGCTGGCTCATGTGCTGCTTGACGCCCCCATGACTGAACGCTTTATGTCCAGTACGGTATTCCGGTCAGCGAGTCTGCTGTTACAGGAGCGCGTGCCGGATGCGGTCGATCTGTACAGTCCGCGCCGTCATTTTGAATCTCATGAGGGCAGGGTCAAACCCGTCCGCTATGAACCCCGTATTTTCTATAGCGTGGATACCCCTGCCCCGGATATTCAACTTCTGTCCAACGGCCATTATCATCTGATGCTGACCGCAGCCGGCGGCGGTTACAGTCGCTGGAACGATATTGCAATAACACGCTGGCGCAGTGATACCACCCGTGATAACTGGGGAGCATTCTGCTATATCCGCGATACCCAGACGGGAGATGTGTGGAGCAATACCTGGCAACCGACAGGCTACATCAGCGGACAAGACGAGGAAGTGTTATTCACCGATGCGGGGGCAGAATTCAGACGCAGCTTCGGGGGACTCAGCGTCAAAACTCAGGTGGTGATCTCTCCGGAGGATGATGTTGAATTACGACGGCTCACACTGATTCATCGTGGTCGCAAGCCTCGCTCTCTGGAGCTGACAACCTATGCTGAAGTGGTCCTGGCAGCGGCTGCCAGCGATCTGGCACACCCGGCATTCAGCAATCTGTTTATTCAGACTGAGCTGGTTCCTGAGCGTGACGCTATTCTTTGCCACCGGCGCCCGCGCTCACCGGATGAACCGGGTCCTTGCCTGTTTCACATGATGGTGGTGCACGGCGATAACCGAAATAACGTGTCGTTTGAAACGGACAGGGCAAGGTTTATTGGACGTGGCAGAAATCCTGCGAATGCCCAGGCAATAGAGGCGGGAGGGACGCTCAGCAACACGTCGGGGTCAGTGCTGGATCCGATACTGGCTATACGTCACTCCATCACTCTACAGCCGGGGCATCCGGTTACGATTGATATCGTTTATGGTATCAGCGAGAACCGCCAGCAGAGCCTGGCCCTGCTGGAAAAATATCGCGATTACCCTATTGCCGATCGCGTCTTTGAACTGGCCTGGTCTCACAGTCTGGTGGTATTACGCCAGATGAATGCCAGTGAAGATGATGCAACTTTGTTTAATCGTCTCGCCAGTGCTGTGCTTTACCCTGTCCAGGAGCTACGCGCTGAAGGCCAGGTGATCAGCCGCAACCGGCGTGGTCAGTCCGGTCTGTGGGGCTGGGCAATTTCAGGCGATCTGCCGATAGTACTGCTCAGTATAACCGGCGAAGAAAGTATCGCCTCAGTGACCACACTGATTCAGGCACACCGTTACTGGCGACAGAAAGGACTGGATGTTGATTTGGTTATCCTGAATAACAGCCCCGGTGGCTACCAGCAGGGATTACAAAATCAAATTATGGAATTAATTTATGCGGGGTCTGAAGCCAGTCTGCTGGACAAAACGGGCGGTCTTTTTGTCCGTAATGGCGAGCATCTCTCCGCAGAAGATAAGTTGCTTCTGATGAGCGTGGCCTGTCTTTATCTTGATGACCGCGCAGGGAGTATTAATGAGCAGCTTAACCAACGTATCCATACCCTGAAATCGCCGGTCATAGCATTCATGCCGCGTGCAGTGCGCGAGCGTAATCAACATACGGACTGGCCCCCCGATATCAGTCAGTTATGCTATTTCAATGGGTTCGGTGGATTTTCTCAGGATGGACGGGAATATCAAATTGTTATGCGGGAAAATGCGCAGACACCGGCTCCCTGGTCAAACGTACTGGCAAATCCCCGTTTTGGCAGCGTGATCTCAGAGGCAGGACAGGCCTATACCTGGTATGAGAATGCCCATGAATACCGGTTAACACCCTGGGAAAACGATCCTGTGAGCGATCGCTCTGGCGAGGCGTTTTATCTGCGTGATGAAGAGACCGGGGAAAACTGGTCACCGACAGCGTTGCCTGTTCGCGGACACGGTGATTACCTGACCCGGCATGGTTTTGGCTACAGCGTTTTTGCCCATCGAGAGAGTGGAATAGACAGCGAGCTGACGGTCCTGGTTGCCGAAGAGGCGCCAGTTAAACTGGTGCTCCTGACACTCAGTAACTCTTCGGGACGGACACGTCAACTCTCCGTCACAGGTTATGTAGAGTGGACGCTCGGAGGATCACGAACTCGCTCAGCTCCTCACATTGTGACACATGCGGCCAGAACGTCTGGCGGTTGCGGGGTGCTGGCGAACAACTTTTATGGTGATAATGGTGGAGGCCGAACTGCATTTTTTGCCGTCAGCGGTAATGACTGTTCGCTGACCGGGGACCGTCGGGAGTTTATTGGCCGTAATGGTTCCCTTCACGCGCCGTCAGCCATGAAACTGCGCAGGCTTTCAGGTAACACGGGCGCCGGTCTGGATCCCTGCGGGGCGGTACAATCGACGGTAACATTAATTGATGGGGATCAGAGGACGTTTATTTTTATCCTCGGCGCAGAAGAGAATGATGTTTGTGCTAATGAGACGCTGGCCCATTACATGAACGAGGATACAGTCCGCCAGGAGCTGAACCGGATTCATAACCACTGGCACAATGTGCTCGATAAAATCGTGGTTAACACCCCCGACACGTCAGTAAATTTACTGGTCAATGGCTGGCTGTTATATCAGACAGTCGCCTGTCGCCTTATGGCCCGCAGTGGTTACTATCAGTCTGGCGGTGCATATGGTTTTCGCGATCAGTTGCAGGATTCACTGGCACTGAGCCATGCTGATCCGAACCGGTTGCGTGAACAGATAATACTCTGTGCCTCCCGGCAGTTTATCGAGGGGGATGTGCAGCACTGGTGGCACCCACCACACGGTAACGGTGTCCGTACCCGTTGTTCAGATGACTACCTGTGGCTGCCGCTTGCCGTTTGCCACTATGTTGAAACGACGGGGGATATGGAGGCTCTGGGAATACACATTCCTTATCTGGAGGGGCGCCTGCTTCCGCCTGGTGAAGAGTCTGTCTATGACACGCCGGTCATCAGCGGCATCGGAGAGACTCTCTGGTTACACTGTGTCAAAGCTATTCGCCATGGACTTCGCTTCGGGGAGCATGGCCTGCCGCTGATGGGGGCTGGTGACTGGAATGACGGGATGAACCGGGTGGGTATCGAAGGCAAAGGTGAAAGCGTCTGGCTGGGCTTCTTCCTGTACGACATTTTGCAGCGGTTTGCAGCGCTGGCGGAGCGCAGGCTGGATGAAAGCGTCGCCGCGATGTGCCATTCACAGGCTCTGCGCCTGCAAAGCAATCTCGAAGCCCACGCCTGGGATGGGGAATGGTACCGGCGCGGGTATTTTGACGATGGTACTCCCCTGGGATCGAAAACCTCACAGGACTGCCGGATTGATGCGATTGCGCAGAGCTGGTCTGTATTGTCCGGTGCCGCGAGCCCGGGACGGTGCGCAAAGGCCATGCAGGCGCTGGATAAGCACCTTGTGGATAACAAAGGCGGGCTGATCAAACTGTTAACGCCTCCTTTCGACGGACACGGTCCAAATCCGGGCTACATACAGGGGTACCTGCCCGGTGTGCGGGAAAACGGAGGGCAGTATACTCATGGCGCCATCTGGGCCGTGATGGCATTTGCCCGGATGGGGAATGCCAAACGAGCCTGGCAACTCTGGTCAATGCTCAACCCTGTAAATCATACTCTCAATGCGGGCTCTGTCGGGATTTATAAAGCTGAACCTTATGTCATGAGTGCTGATGTCTACAGCGTCACTCCCCATACTGGTCGTGCAGGCTGGAGCTGGTACACCGGTTCTGCAGGCTGGGCCTGGCGTTTACTTACAGAGGAATTACTGGGGATAAAACGCACCGGCACTGACTTTAGTGTTCATGCCCTATTACCGGATACGTGGCCGTCTTTTTCTATTGCTTATCAGTATGGTGAAAGCCACTATCAGATTAGTGTCTCACGCGGTGATGCAGAATATCGCGTGACGCTGGATGGTGTTCTTCTCCCTGATGACAGAATACCGCTGAAGGATGATGGACAAAACCATACGGTTGAGATCATTCAGAACTGACACTGATCCCGGAGGCGCATTAACGTCTGCCGTTAATGCGCTGATTATCCCTGAGAACATCAATCGCAGTCTGCATGGCGATTTTGTCATCCCGCCTTTTTTGTTTTTCCTGCATGACCTGAAGGTATTCCAGCAAGGTGCGGGTATTAATCGGTCGGCCCTGTTTACCCACAGCCAGCACAGCTTCGCCAAGAATAATTTTCACAGGCGGTAGTTGTGCCGGATACCAGTCAAGGGTGTCTTCTGATTTCATCATAAATTTCTCACGGAAGGATAGTGTATCATAAATCAGGCGTTCAATTTTCAATATCTGACATCCTGATTCAGACACAACTTAACATAACTTATGCCAGTTATTTTTATATCAAAGCGTATAATAATTACTGTATTCCTCAGAGAATCATTTATGTCTTATACAAAAGGGCTCAGATATTTTAAAGAAAGACCGGTTCATGTTGCCTGCCCGGTATGCGCACACAGAGCCGATCAGAAAGCAGGTAAGCTAAGAAAAGATGCCGTTCTTGAGTGCCCTGCCTGCGGGCTGTTGTTCAGACCATCAGAATGCTGGTGTATCGGCGGCTGATTAGCTTCTGCCACTTAACGTCAGTGATGTCGGAAAATGACAACGTTCCTCCTGTACTGCAGTTGTCGAGGGTATGATAATGAAATCTAAAAAATCTGTTTTTATTGAAGGACGTATCCTGTCGAACCGCTGTCACGGGCAGGCTGGCCAACCTTTCTGTATTCACCGGGTCAGGTTTAGTAATGGTAAATATGCCATTATCCGGGTGGCATCCGGGATATGTTTCAAACCAGGCGAAATTATTCAACGAAACGATTGTGAGTGGTTTTATAAACTTACCAAAATTCGCCTTCTTTCTTTTGAGTACCTTGATGATGATGAATCTAGAAGACAATTTCTTGAATATCAATGAAAAACCCATGAAGTTATAACAGCATAACTTTGCTGATTTACAATGTATCCCTGACTATTCAAAAACTGTTGCCAGTAATTGAAATTGTTTCTTCTGAATTTATACGAATTCAAACTGTCTAAAAGAATGAGTATCGCTAAAGACGAATTTTCTCAGCATTTCCCTTTTGCGTTATAACTCCATTAGCATTAAGGAAATTTATGTCACAGACTTTTACTTATAATTTACTCCATCCCCGCTACTGGCTTACCTGGACTGGTTTGGGTCTGCTGTGGCTTCTCGTTCAGCTTCCTTACCCGGTTTTACATATTCTGGGCTCTGGTCTTGGAAAAATATCCAGACCCTTTCTGAAACGTCGGGAAGGAATTGCGATTAGAAATATCGAACTCTGCTTTCCCGAGATGACACCGTTTGCCCGGAGCCAGATGGTCAATAAAAACTTTGTTTCTCTCGGACTGGGACTGATGGAAACAGGAATGGCCTGGTTCTGGAGTGATGCGAGAGTCAAAAAATGGTTTGATGTCGAAGGGCTTGAAAACCTGACCGGTGCGACCAGAGGGGTAATGGTTGTCGGGATTCATTTTATGTCCCTTGAGTTGTGTGGAAGAGTAATGGGTTTATGCCATCCTATGATGGCAACGTATCGCCCACACAATAATCTATTAATGGAATGGGTACAGACAAAAGGGCGTATGCGTTCAAATAAAGCGATGATTAATCGGCGTAATTTATCTGGTTTTGTTCATGCATTGAAAGCTGGTGAAGCCGTGTGGTTTGCACCAGATCAGGATTATGGGCCTAAGGGAAGCGTTTTTGCACCTTTTTTCTCGGTAAAAAAAGCAGCCTCAACGAACGGAACATATGCTCTGTCAAAACTCGCAGGTGCACAACTGATCACACTTAGCATGATTCGACGTAGCGATAAAAAAGGTTATCGCATGTATATCAGCAATCCGTTGTCAGGCTATCCAGGGGAAGACAAGGTCGCCGCAGCGGGTTATATGAATAAGATCATCGAGCATGAAATTCTCCGAGCCCCTGAGCAATACCTGTGGATGCATCGCAGATTCAAAACGCGTCCTGAAGGCGAAGCCTCTTTATATAAATGAACCATTCTACTTGTCATGTACCATGAATCTATCTTGCTGACTACTTTGTAAGAGCAGCAGGCTTTACCACGTTGAAATCCTTAAGTTTATAAGGATGAGGCAATGTTTTCCGGGGAAATATCTTAGTAGTCTTCAAACTATCTCCGATTATCCCTGCAATTCTTTACCAAGAGGTTCCCGAGTAAGTACTTGGTGGTTCCCAACTAACTCTTACATATAGCCATTGGCCGTTTACTTAACCAAAAAACGATTGCCAGAAATTTGTAAAGCTCACAACCTTCTACAGTTCCTGCTGTCTAATGAATGACAACACACACCTCAAGGAACTATATGACATTTTTAATCATCTCAGGCGTATCTGTAACCTTATTTGCCATGACTATACTTGGCCTGATTATCGTGTGGGGCGGTATCTCCAACATCCCTGACGATTACTGATTCTCAAAATTCCCTACGCCAGCTACAGGGAAATATTTGTAAATCGTCTTTACCCCAACCCCAATAACATCTGCAGCCTGCTGTCGGGTAGCTCCATTTGCGAGCATCCGGCGGCAATGTTCCACGATATCAGTCGTCATTACCCGACGCCGCCCTCCAATTCTCCCCTTCTCCCTTGCTGCGGCTAAACCAGCGCGAGTACGTTCGACGATCAACTCTCGTTCCATTTCTGCCAGCGCACTCATGACATGAAAGAAGAAACGGCCTGCAGGGGTCGACGTGTCGATCGAGTCAGTCAGGCTGCGAAAGTTTACGCCGCGCTGCTGTAGCTCCGATACCATGGTTATTAAGTCGCGCACGCTGCGCCCAAGCCGATCCAGCTTCCAGACCACCAGCACATCACCAGGCTTGAGTCTGCGCAACGCACGCTTTAAACCAGGTCGCCTGGCATTTTTCCCGCTGGCCATATCTTCAAAAACCAGCTCACATTCTGCTCGAATCAGTGCGTTTTTCTGTAAATCGAGGTTCTGATCCCCGGTAGACACTCTGGCGTAACCAATCAGCATCATATAACCCTTTGAAATAGCTGATTGTAAAAAGCTCCGAGACTTCGCTCAAACCCTCGTTTGGGCGAAGCCTCTTTTTGGAGCAAAAAACATGGCCTTTAACCCGCCGCTGGGATCGACCAACGCCGATGTTTTTATGGGCAACGTTCAACGTCTGGATGAACTGATTAACGGTCCTGCTGCTGATGTTCCCGATCGCGCAGGTGACCCGCTATATTCCTGGCGTCTAATCCGTCAGAGCCTGATTCCTCTTAGCCGTCAGTACATGACACTTGCAGACGCACAGGCGGATATTGCCAATATTCCTGCCGGGAGCGCCGTCTATGTTCGCAGCGTGGATGGCTCTGCGCTGGCGGACGAGTATATTAATAATGCCGGCACGCTGACCCCTACAGGGCGTCAAATGCCATCGCAACGAACTGTTGATGCCATCATGCCGGAACTGATTAACCCGGGCGTTAATCTTTTCAACAAAAATACGGTTACCCCTGGATATTATTTGTTCGAAGGTTCGGGCGTGCCGACGGCAAACCCGGATTATTGTTATTCAGAACGGATAGGCATTGTTGGCGATGCCCCGTACACAACCCGAATCAACACCAGGGTTGCGACATTTTTTGATGCTGATGGCATGTACCTATCCGATGTCAGCAGTGTGACGTCATTTACAGCGCCAGCCAGTGCAGCGTTTGTTGTTGTCTCTGTACTAATCAGTAATCTGGATGTATTCCAGTTAAACTTTGGCGTCGGCCAGATGCCGTACACGAATTACGAGTCCATCGTCAGCCCTGTCATTAATGGTGCTACCACAAATGGATATGTCGCGCTGGGTTTTGCGCATGGGAAAAACTTCTTTAACCCCTCGCTGGTATTTGACGGTAGGCATTTATCATCGACCGGAACGATAACTAATAACAGCGACACGTCAATGTCGGTGTCAGGCTATATGAAGATTGACGCAACCAAAAGCTACTGCTCTAACCAGCAGTGGCGGGCGGCAGCGTATTACGATGCTAAAGGCCGGTTTATCAGTGTGCAGGCAGTTGATGGTTATGGCTCGAAAACGATAGCCGCACTTGTTATCCCTGCTGGCGCAGTGTTTATGCGCATTGAGGTTCCTACTCTGGTTGTTCCGGCGATGATGATTGAAGAGAACAGCCTGGCTACTGAGTTCGAGCCGTTCCGGCAGGTTGCACCTGATGCATTTGACGGTGTACAGGTCACGTTCGCTGAGGAGCCGGAGGAGACCATATTGTTTGGCCCCGGCGTAAACCTGTTTAACAAGAACGCTGCCAGTTTTGGTTACATCAATGAATGGGGATCTGTCTATCCCGTACAGGGGGCGTCAGGGGCTGGCTATGTCTATTCTGACTATATCCGGGTCATACCTGCCACGAAATATAAAGCCGCTGCTCAGTTACGGTTTGTGGCGTTTTACAATGCTGACAAGCAGTACATCTCCACGCTTTCACTGGTTACCGAGTTTACCCCGCCTGAAAATTCTGCCTATGCACGCATCACGCTGGCACAGAATGTAATGGAAACCATGTTTCTGTCAGAAGGTGATTATCTCGCGCCGCGAGCTGATTACCAGCACCTGATGGAGCCGGTAGCTTCAGATGGTTCAGCACTCAGAGTTCCGGGGGAAATGGTGCTCGCTGATGGGCTTGATATTAACTTCGTTCAGCAAGGGCTTCTTGTATCGGGGAAAAACCTCTATAACAAAAACACCAGAAAATCTGGCTATATCGATGAGCAGGGCATAATTCATGAGCCTGATTCCCGGTACTACTACTCGGATTTTATCCCGGTGACACCTGGGATGAAATTCGCCTTTAACTCTGACTCCCGATTCGTCGCTTTCTATGCCAGGAATAAAGGGTTCATCAGCTCTCTGTCTGATACGGGCCAGCATATCCGGGTGATTACCACTCCTGCCGATTGCTATTTTGTGCGGATCACCACGTCCGTTGCCATCAGCGATACGTTCCAGATGGAAGCGGGTGAAGTGTCTACGGCGTATGAAGCATTTACCTACTCTTTGCTGTCAACGATGCCAGACGGGACTCCGGTTACTGGCGGCGGTGCGGCACCGGAAGATACTACCGTTCCTGACTCATACGGACTTGAACGGTTGCGTGAAACCCATATGCGACTGAACAAACTTACCTATGGCGGTAATGTGCAGTTCTCCTGGGCGATGATTGGTGACAGCTACACAAGGGGGCAGGTACGTTATGCCCTGAAATGTGCGCAGAAATTATGGCATCTCTATAACGGTACTGCGGCGACGGTCACCGTTCCGCCCATTGGTTTTGGGTATCGATCGTTCGGTTATGACCAGTTCGGCGACAATACCGATATTATCGGCACGGTGATAACGCAAACTGGTTTCGCCTGCCAGTACAACACCGGTAACGGGTTGGATATCTCATCAGTCACTAGTGCTGCTGCAGGAGCGACGCTGACCTGGAATGACGACTTTAGCCTGGGGTTCACTTATACGCTTTACGCCGAAGGCGGCGGCGGAATAATCAGCTATAACGCCCCAGGGATGGCAGCGCCGGTGGAGATTGATTTGTCCACCTATGCAGCGGGTATGCAGATGATCCCGATGCCGTCGATGCCGACTGTAGGTAGCGGAACGGTAACGATAACGCTGGTTTCCGGTAGTGTGGTGCTTTACGGCGTCAGTATCCAGAACGCCACGCAGCCGGGTGTCATCGTGCATAAGCTTGGTGGTAGTGGTTCGCATACTAACAATTGGGTGAATGCCGATGAAACTCGCTGGGAGACGGCATTTACAACCCTGAAAGCAAATCTGGCTACCATCATGTTGGGCACAAACGACCAGGGGGTGAAGATTACTCCGGAGACGTTTAAATCAAACCTCCTGACGATGATTAACCGCATCCGCACAGCGTCGCCGACCACTGATATTATGCTGATTTGTCCTGCAGAAAATAACCGTCCGGGAGGAAATACTATCCCAATGTCTAGCTATGCCCGGGAAATGTACGAACTCTCCCGGGAGCAGGATGTAGCATTCCTTAATCTGCAAAGCTCTTTCGGAGTTCACCCTGCAGATTATGCCTATGGTTCCGCGCGTCCGTGGATGGTGGGGGATGGATTGCATCCTGACCCGGATACTGGTGGGTATGCGATTGCAGCCGCACTAATCAGGGCTATGTTGCTTCCACAGATATAAAGTTGAATTTGGTAGGGAGACCCTTTAATCCCACCCGGTAACTCTTGCATACGGTTATCGGGTGGGGGTTATTAAGGCATCACTGCAACTAACAGATACCCTGGCTCATCTGTGTATCGAGCGTACATAGGGTCCGCATAACCAATCGCACCGCGAGTTGCCAGCATCAGCAGTTGGTTATCGTTCATCAGAGTATTGGTATTTACCGCCAGCTCTAGTGTCCCCATATTGAACCCGGTAACAATATGCTCTACCGGGTTACCTGGCTCAGATACATCGATTGCCCTGATTTCTCCATCGCGCCCCATTTCGGTTGTTCGATAGAATATCCATGTTTTCCCATACTTGTTGCAGCCAATGGCCGGACGACTAAGGGAACCGTCCAGTAGAGGCTTTGTAGTATTGACCTTGAATGTGAACTTTGAAACGAATTCCTCATGCCAGTCTGAGCCGTCAAACCAGATATGAGCGATTTGCGTATGGTTATTCTCATCAGTCTGCCACAGGCAAGTGTGGTAGTGGCTGTCATAATCACACGCGCCGCCATTCTGATTAACATAACCAGAATACAGAGCGATATCAGCGATCTTCTCGCTGTTGGCTTCTGTCAGTGGTGCAGGGTAATTTACAGTGCCGGCAGCGTTTGTCCATGTCAGTCCCTTATCCATCGATTTCGCATAGTACAGGCCGCGGTTAGCATCTGCTGTGTTCGCATTGACGCGTAGGCCAAAGCAGAAGTGCAGCGAATCATCCCGGCCAACACCGAGGCGTTGTTCATAGGCGTTCGCGTTGAGGTCTGTTGCTGCAATCTGGAATACAGGTCCAAACGTTCTGGTCGTGTCATTAAACAGGGCTGAATAATACTGACCAGCAGCCGATAGCCCCTGTCGCCAGAATGCCTGCGTGGTTCCGTCCGGGTAATTGACAAACCGAGGATAGGTTACCTCCGCTGACGCGGTATAACTGATTGCCGTCCATGCCGTAATGTCATATGGAGCATTGGATATAACAGCCCGGCACGGTTTGGCGTGCATATTCCCGCTGACAATTAGATAACCATCCTTCGTCACGCCCAGGCTGTAAACGTTATGACTATCTTCTTCGGTTGGCGATGCTAAAGGGTTTCCGGTGACATAGTGAAGGTCGAAATATGTCCACACTCCGGTGAGATTCTCTTTGCGCATGATGATGGGATGACGGTTCCCACGTGTACCAACTGCGAAAGTGTAATTCCCGGCAGTGACAACGTTATCCTGAATATATACGGCAGCGTTGTAGTTAAATCTGTTATCCAGTTTTACGGGTAACTGCTCCAGAGTCGCACCAATAACAGGCGTCTGCACTGCCCCGTTATTAATCAGGTCATCAACCTGATTTTGCAGAGCGTACAGGTCCTGCAGCAGCTTGTAGCTGCGCTGGAATGCTGTAACGCTGTATGCCTGTTCGACGCCACCCAGTACACGCCGCACCCTGACATACATCACCCCATCCTGAGAAGCGATAACGCTGCGGGTTAACTGGACGTCAGAGGCGCCGGTACTGATATAGATATCCAGGGGCGCAACAAAATTTTTGTCATGGTCCAGCTGAATGAAATATGCCATTTGCTGGCCGACGGTCGCTGAACCGTAGATGCCGGACATCGTGACTTGATCGCCTTTTGATACTGGCAGGTAATACGCCAGCCAGTCATTACCGGCACTGCTGTTAATCGTCCCGTCATACAGCATTACGACGCCAAAAACATAGTAATTGCCGTTTTTGGTGTAATCAATGGACTGACCGTTATCCCCGATAGCTTTTAAAACGTCATATTCAGCAACCCCGCCAGCAATACCAACATCGGAAGAAGCAATCAGAAACTTCTTCATGAAATTGATATACCACCCAGCATTCCCGCTATTTTTTACCCGGACATAAATATAACCATCCTGGATAGCCGTTCCTCTAACCGTGCCCTGCCTTGTTGCATCACCAGTAGTGACATTGACTGCTAAATCAGACACGTACTTTTTGTCGGTATCGCACTGAATCAGCCATGCCGTAACGGTCCCTGCGGTTGCCAGATCAATAATGCCAGAATATTCAGCCTGGTCCCCTTTGCTGCAAGGAATGTAATACGCATCCCATTCAGGATAAGAGCCGGAAAGACCGCCAGAAAACAAAACAAACTGGCGGGTAATTTCCCAGACAGATGATGCACTTTCCGGCCAAAGCCCCTGGTTAAGCTGAGAAATGCCGTTCAAATAGTCATCAGTGGTAATCAAATGTTTTTTGAGAAAGTTGATATTCCAGTTCGGGTTTACACTATTACGCACGCGAACATAAATATACCCCTCCTGAGTTGCAACGCCGTGTACAGTTCCCTGCTCAGTTGCAACACCTGTCGAAACGGTTTCCGCCAGAACCTTAACGTAGTTTTTGTTATTGTCGCACTGAATCAGCCAGGCAGTTGTTTCTCCAGCTGTTACTGTGTTGATAACACCAAAATAATCAGCCTGATCGCCTTCTTTGCAGGGAACAAAATACCCATCCCATGCGTCATTAGCAGCAAAAGTGCCATCCCTGAAAATGACAAAATTCTTAGTAATTTCCCATGAAGAGGATACGTCAGATGGATAAATACCACTCAGTAAATAATTAATCGCCGTGGCGATACCACTTTGTGACGGCATTTTACGCCCGGTTGCCTCCAGTGTTCCGCCGTTGTTGATATATTCATCCGCAAGTGAACTCCCGTCAGCACTGCGCACATAGGTCGCTGAGCCATCAGGAATGTTGGCAATATCCGCCTGTGCGTCTGCAAGTGTCATGTACTGACGGCTAAGAGGAATCAGGCTCTGACGGGTTAGGCGCCAGGAATATAGCGGGTCACCTGCACGATCGGGAACGTCGGCTGCAGGACCGTTAACTAGTTCATCCAGACGTTGAACGTTGCCCATAAAAACATCGGCGTTGGTCGATCCCAGCGGCGGGTTAAAGGCCATGTTTTTTTGCTCCAAAAAGAGGCTTCGCCCAAACGAGGGTTTGAGCGAAAGAAAGTTAATCGGGGAAATTTTTGGTTTTAAGAGACGCTGCCGGGGTAACTGGCGTCGTCGTATTGGTAGAAAATGTCGCTGTATTGTCTTGTCGTCACCTGGCAGGTTCCGTCCGCCTGCGGGGCTATCTCCTCAAATATGGCATCGTAGACACTTCGCGTTGAGCTGCAGAACACCAGCCGCGGCGGTTCGATGCTCGGATCGTCCAGCAGAATTTCATCAAAAGCAGCCTGCCACGGAACGGACAACTGATAATCCCCGACAAAGGTGGCCACCAGCAGCCCGGAGGCAGAACCATCCTGGTATCGCAGAATTGCGCGCGGGTTTTCAAAGGACCAGTCCAGTGGCTCGGAGACGGTAAATACCGTTTGACCGCCAGATGTGGCCATATCCATAACCAGGCTACTTACTGTTTTATTTCCCGGAATGTCATCCGTCAGCAGAATGCGATCGCCATACTGATAGACCAGCGCATCCAGTTCTGTTGTCGTGTTATGGCCCAGCCGTTGATACAGGTATTTCATCAGGCGACGCATGCCGATTTGATAGGCGCGGTTCGGGTCAAGCACCCCATCGAGGGTATAACTCTCAATTTTCCTCGGTGTGGGGTTATCCGGAGTCCGGCATTGCACCGTTTCTTCTGACCACGTCGTGCCATTGATATAAGTGACATCCACAGCATCGTAATCATCGGCGGACGGCGCCGAGAAGGTGGTCTGTAACTCTTCGGTCATTTCATGCGGGCTGATAATGCCGGACCAGTTCTTAATCCCTTCCCTGCCTACAGATGCGAGCCCGTCACTCAGCAGGAAATATGATTTCCCCGCTGTGGTGATCTTCTGCAGCATTTCCAGCGCGGAGACACTGTCACCTGTCGCGAAGTCGAAATACTCATTTTTCGGGGTCCAGTAGGTTGCCTCAAGGGTGTTAATGGCTTCGGTGTCCATTGCCAGGCCAAGAGAATTACCAACATGAAACAGCGCGCTGGAGATGCGCCGCGGGGCGCCGGTATCATAAATACGCGTGGCCACAACGTTTACGCGCCGATCAGACTGCGCCGCCAGTTTGCCGCCAGATTCCACCGTCACGGCCATTAACGATACACCGGCATATGATGCCGGGCGGGTCAGTAACCTGCCGCGCAGCGCCTGCCAGTACATAGAGTCCCTGGAGTTTTTACTGCCCTGCTCATTACGCCGCCGGCAGCGAACCTCAACCAGTCCAGGGGTAGCCAGTTCAAATCGCTCAGTGAACCCCAGGGCATTAATGTTCTTCATCCGGTACCGTCCGGTTTTGCTCACCCAGCCCGAACCAGAACCATATACCCGGTACTGAATTTCATAATCAACGTTACGGTAATTCTTGCCACCGGATTTTCCGAAACCGCAAATTCCGGAAGGGAATGAAAAATTCACTTCAAATGCATTTACCACCTCATTATCCGGGCAGGCGAGAAACGGGCCCATCCAGCTATTGTTGTCGTTAATCCCGGTCGCCTGGTAATCAATCATCGTCCTGGGTGAGTAGCCTGGCCAGGTATTATCAACGGTTCCGTTAACCATTCGCTGTACCGTCGCGGTTGTACCATCTGCTGAGGCAATACGGTATTCATTTCCCCGATGCGCCAGCGACAGCCGCTGCGTCCCTTCAGGAATGCCGGAAAATGCCGCGCCGCTTCCACTCCCATAAGCAAGGGTAACATTGGCGGTGATCGCCGGGCTGCCGCCGCTGGATGCGGTACCAGCGGTAAAAACTGGACTATCCCCGAAAACGGAAACCGGAAGTGATGAGGCGGTAATACTGCCGCCCAGCCACGGACTGGACTTCTCAACGATGCGAACTACCCCGCCATCATCCTGCGCGACCAGGTTAGACCCAGCTATCGCTTCATTGATTGCCGCCAGCAGGCCAGACATATTGCCGTAGTTAGCGATCAGCGAAACGGTATAAGTAGTCGCCTGCCAAGTCAGGGTAAACGTCTGGCTGCTGGTCGAAAAATCATAGGTTGTTGGGGCTGCACTGCCGCGCAATGAAGCTGCCGATCCCCCCACGCCCGGAACAGCATCCTGCTTTGGCGTGAACGTAGCGATGAAGAGATCATATTCTGCCCCGTTAATTTCCAGCGTAACGGGCATGCCGGCATAGGGGTTAATCTCAGTCAGCGTGTCACTGAACAGGACGCTGTAACCCGATGAAGACGAAATCAGGTAGTTGGTCGGCGCGATGATAGTCACCAGCGCACCTTCCACCCAGGACTCAGGCAGAGAATCATCGCCATCATCATCGCTCAGCCCGGTGAACGAAACCGACGATCCCGAAACGGTCATGCTGTCGGCGGTAATATCGGATGAATCCGGTGCCGTCTGCGCCATATCAAGGCCGCTGCCGCTGGACGTTCCGCCCACCTCGGTAGAGTTGAACCAGTTTTCACTGCGGCGATCGCCGGAAACATCCGCTCCCGGCGGATACAGTGTCCAGGAGAATGAATCACCCAAGGCGGAAATAGGCGTCGAACCAATCCTGATATCGCCGTTAGCAAATGCCACATTTCCACGACTCACGCAGATCAACATCTCAACTGTCATTCTGGTTGGGTCATCAGGGTTAAAACGACTGACCGGCTGAACAACATAATCCGGATAAACCCGCGCACGCCCGAACAATTCCCGAATAGGATCGCCAAGTTTTGCTGTATTCGCTTTTGCCGGGTTTAAGTCCAGAGACTTACCCGTAGATGAATCGTAGGCTCCCGTATCGAGGTTATTCATCATGTAGATGGAATAAGCTGCAGCGGCTACCGCTACAACCAGGGCGGCAATGGCAAAGCCTGTCGCGTAAGGGACGGGGTAAATCTTCACGTCAGTATCTGGTAACAGTTCGCACCGCGGCCATTCCTCTGATGCTACGGGCACGCCATCAATCTCAACGCTGATTGGCTGTGGCAGCCCGGGATCATAATTTTCGACATTCCTCTGCATCCACTCATGCAGGGTTATGCGCGCATGCTGATGGCTTTCAAGTGGTCCGCCAGGTAACCGGGAGGGATAAATATTGATCGTCATCGCCAGAATTCCACCTTGATAAATCGCCGTTTAAATTTCCAGACCGGCATAAAAGAAACGTTCGAGCCGGGGTTACATTCCGCTACCTGCAGCAACCCGTTCAGCTCAACAACAATCCCCACATGGGTGACCATTGTTCCCGAATAACACGCCACGCCAGCGCCGACGCATGGTTCACAACGCTCAAGCTTCAACATCAGCTTTCTGGCTTCTTTATCAAGGCCGCCGCCATCTTTGGTCACACCTGCAAAGTCTGGCCATTCGGGTAATCCAAGGTCGCGTCGTATCTCATTTACGATGCCAAAGCAGTCGAGTTGCGGATACACTCTGCCGCCCTTCAGCCAGGTGACCGAAAGGTATTTATCAGGTTCAAACATGGGGAAACCTCAACTCATGTAACGGAGGCCGGGATACTCATTAAGGGTGTAACGGAATCTCGGCCAGGCGGTATCGAGAACGTTCATATAGCCGGCTGTGATTTGTGCCTGCAGCGCTGTCCAGGATCCCGATTTGATAGCGAGCGTATACGGCACGGTAGCCGGAGCGTTAAGGTCCGTTGAAACATATTGCCTGTAAGTCATAGAGCCATCTTGCCTCGCTGCCAGGGCATCACGAATCGCTGTACTCGCCTCCCCTTTTATGTTGCTGACAGCGAACTTTAAATCCTGTGTACCGTCGCTGTTTCTGGCCGGGATGGCGATATCGATAGCTGCGGCTGAAAAGGTTATAACAGCGCCATTTTCGGTCGTCGCTGTAATATCGTCGTAGCCCTTGCAGAAATAATGCACCGTCGAACCGATATTGATTTGCAGCGTTTCAATGATGACTTCCGATCCGCTACTGGCATAAAGCCGGTTAAGCACCGTCATGCTTTGGCCACTCCCTGTTTAATGCGATATCAAGCAGTGAACTACCTGCTATCCACTCGGGGTAGTTACCCCACGGCGGAGGCAATAGTGGACGCTCCCATAACTCCAGCGTCGCCGAATACCGCCAGTAGATGGGAGCCACCAGCACTGGCCCCTGATAGATATCCGTAAAACGACATTTGTAGAATTTTATGCCTGCGGGGGTTTGCAACTTCATCATGAACCAGGCCGCACCATCAGAGAGCGCATCGCGGTACCACGATTCAAACGTTAGCCCCTGAACATCGCTCTCCATAAACCAGGATACAGTCGCTTCCGTGGGAGTCGAGGTATACGCCCTGCGTTGTCTCGCCCGGCCTGTGGTGAGTTGAGTTCGTTTCAAAGGGCTGACTGGCTGGAATCCATAGCCTTCTTGTAAAGGCATAGGGAGATAGTCATGCGGATAAAATATTTCAGCCATTACCCTGTTCTCCGTCCAGTGTTATACCCCCCAGTTAATGCCTTGTGCACTTGGCCAACCCCTTTTGCCAGATCGTTAGCAACCTGCTGGTAACCTTGTTTTGCTCCTTCACGAGTAGCCTGCTGTACAAGCAGCACAGTCGCGTCAGAAGGATTTCCATTGATGGTTATTGGAGGAACCGTGACTGTGGGGCGGATGATGGTCGTTTGCTGGCTGTTGCTAACGTTCTGAACGCCAGTCCCAAACCCCGAACGCCCCAATGTGGCATCAAGTGGCTTGCCGTTCCGTAACGCCTCAAGTTGTGACACGCCGATTCGATTTGTAGACTCCTGGTCGAAAACGTACTCCCCTTTATGAACAATACCCGCTGGCTGATACTTTCCGCCTGAGCCAGTATATCCACCAGAAGCAAAGCCGACGGCGGCAGCACTGGAGATGCTGGACGTTATTGTAGCCATGAGGCCTGCAACAGTAGCCATTGCTGCTAAGTTGTATGGGAATGGCTGGCTTGAAAGCGCCTGCGCCATTGCCATTGGCAATTGAACAGCCGCCTGAGCAAGCGCAAAAGCTTTTTGCGTAACAAATGCCGCTTTATACATTACAGATTGCTCGCCGAACATCGCCCCCATCGAATCGGTGATACTGGAGAAAGAATTTTGCGCTGATTGCATCTGTGCGGCATAAACTGCGGTGCTTAGTGCTTGCTGGTTCTGTTGTCCTTGCTGTTGGAGAGCCAGCAATTGCTGCTGCTTCTGCTGCTCATTCAGTAAAGTACTTTGTGTGATCGCCTGCTGCTGCTGGTTCAGCCAGGTAGCATAATCAGTCTGGGCTTGCTTCAGCTTTTCGATAACCTCAAGCTGCGGATCTATTTGCAGCCCTATCATGTTCAATCCCTGCCCTGACAGGTCACTATTTGTTGCTCCAGACGTCAGCGTACCACCGGCCTTGTTCACACCTGATATAACGTAATCAGGCAGCACTGATTTACCAATCAGGTCGCTCGCCTGCTTCCCTGCAGCCTCCGGCATCAGTTTCTTCAGCTCAACCATCTTTTGAAGAATTTCTAGACGTTTTTGCAGCGTCTCATTTTGGCGCAATTCCTTTGGTGCAATTTGCTCCTGCATTTTCCTGTAGTCATCCAGCGTCTTAACTGAACTCTGCAAAGCCTCCTGCTGCTTATAAGCCTGCAATATTTCGTCAGAACGGGAAAGAATCGACTTCTGGTCGGCGGTTAGCTGAGTTTTAGACTTGAGGTCTGCGATCTGCTGCTCGAACTTAACCCGTGCCTGCGTAGCGCTATTAAGTTTATCGCTGGCATCCAATTGTGACTGCATCGCGGCAGTCTGCTGATGTATCTGGTCAAGAAGCCGAGTCGCTGCGTCCTCTGTAAATGTTTTACCTTTTATCTCTTTCTTAGGTTTTTCATTTCCCTGTTTTTTGGCCTGATCCAATTCCTTTTCACGAACGGCAATGAGCGCATTAGCTTGTTCAATCGCCTCTTTGTTCCCTGAGAAAGCTATTTTTCTTGATTGCGCCCTCGCTTCCTTTAGCCTTGCTTCGGCGCCAGCGACTCTGTCAGCCGCCAAATACTCCTTATTAATCCAATCAACAGACTCTGCAACAGCTTTATTACCCTCAATAGTCAGAACATTCATCGTTGATTGCAGGTCGATGGCCTGTCCGATAAATCTCATTGTTGGGTCTATTGCACCACCAAGGGCAACATTCTGCTTACCCTTATCGGCAGCTGTGTAATAGTTTTTGACCTTTATTGCCGCAGCCGTCCAAGAGTCGCCAATTTTCAGTATCTCTCGACGATGCATGTCAATATCAGCATTCAGAGCCGTAAAATTAGCTGAATCCTTATATTGAGAAACTTTTTGCCGTGCTTCATCGTAGCTATATCCGACATCAATTAATTTATTTACTGCCTCGCTGGCACCGTCATTGGTCGTAATAAACATATTGCGAACTTCTTCAATAGCCAGCCCCGTCTTATCGGATATCGCAACCATGTTAAGCGCAAGGTGTTCGGCAGCATCACCGTTAGCACCAAGCGATGTTGTAGCAATTTTCGTTGCTGCTTCAATCTCCAGCCGATTTTGGTAAACAGCATAAGTAAGGAGGCCAACTGCCCCCGCAGCTACGGTATATGGATTTACCAACCCCATTACGTAGGTGGATACACCTTTAATCGCAGGAATAATTCCACCGAACATATCTTTTAACTGCCCGCCCTGCTGCATAAGCACCATAAAAGGGGACTGGCCTGTAGAGAGTCCGACTACGATATCCGTCATCTGAGCGGGGATCATGCGCATTGCAAAAGCTGTCTGGGCGGCAGACTGCCCAGTTTTTTTCAAGTCGTCACTAAAGCCGGTTAATTTGTTACGAGTCTCTTCGATTCGCTTTGAATAAAGCTCAAATGTATCTGTATCTACCATCCCTTTGGATTTGAATTTCGCCAAATCCTGTTGTTGTTTGTCCAGCTTATTCAGGGCGGCATTCACCGGGTCAATACGATCGAGAAGTTCAGATAGAGCCTGCTTTTCTTCGTCCGTAGCCTTTGTCACCTTGCCAGCGCTCGTAGATGCACGGTCTCCAGCTTGGGTCATTTTAACCAATGCAGTTGCGAGATTATCGGCCTGCTTTTCTGCCCCAGAGCTGTCGATAATGATTGCGAGGCGTGAGGTTTGTTCTGTCATTTAGCGATCTCCGGGCAATAAAAAACCCCGCCGAAGCGAGGTTAGAGCTTTAAAACTGTTAGGCTTTTAATTCATTGACGGTAAAACATGATTGCGCCGATAATCGCCGCAAAGACCGCCAGCACAATCCCCGCGATTAACTTTACATTAACGTCAGCCAGCCTATCACTGTCCCCAGCATCGTCAGTGTTAACTATTGTCTTCAAAGGGGTTACATCACTCCCGCAATGCTTACACTTCACCGCTTCGGGATTTATTAATTCTGCGCAGTAAGGGCATTTGACTGAAGTTCCGGACCCTTTTAGCTTATCTCCCACCAGAGCGATGATGATACCTGCGATGGCTACGAACCCTCCAAATATCATGTAATTTTGGCGCGATGACATTAATCCAAGATTGTTAACCCTGTAACCACCGCTTGTCGCTACTGTCACATCCATGAACAACGCCGATACAGCAAAGATCAACCCTATTGCAATCGCTATATAACCAATAATCTTCACTTGCCTACCCCATTAGTTAAAAAGCCTCCCCCAAGTGGGCATGAATAATCACAACAAAGATTATCTAAAGTTACTAATTACTTTGTATCGGATGCTCTGGTTGGTAGCTTCAAGAACTTCAATTTTGGCACCTTTATAACCTATAACTTTAGATTCAGATAAGTCATATTCAACATCGTTGTTGAAAGCTGGTCTAGCCATATCAGATGACGACTCACGGTAGCCTATGTTGATTTTGTTACCAACACGCCCGTTATACAGCAGTGTCTGCTGAAAATTATTAGAAGAACTAATGTTCAGGTTAGTTTTTTCAATAGGCATGTTGTCTTCACATGTTGATACTGAGAAGACGGTAATCACACAGAGTGTTTTGGTGCCTTCTTTAACCATTAATGCCTGCCACATGTCAGCCAACGCAGCTTTCTGAACATTTGCTGAATCGGCCATGCCTGTAGGCATATAGAACTCAGATTTGCCATCCTGACCGACTTTTTTTAGATTCCCTGGTGTTACAGTATAAGCCCATGAAACCCTGGCAGGAGCGGTAACTTTTATCCCTTCATATTTTGCTAAAATTCCTTGAGATAACAGAGAGTCTCCAACATACGATGTGTTTACGGAACCTACTGGCGGTTCACTTAAACTTTGCGTTGTTGGTGCATAGTTGTACTTAGGCGAAGTACACCCCGTCAGTAAAACAGCCCCCAATGCCATTGCCAATATTTTATTCATTCCATGCTTCCTATGATTACAATCGGAAACATCCTAACACATGGATGCAGACAGACAATGATATGACTACTTCACTTTTGCCTGTCTTTTCTGCTCTGCTGCCCACTCGTCACGCCACACATCGTCGAGCGCCAGGATAGCGGCGTCAAACTCGGTGCGGTCAATCAGAATGGTGCGTGATGCCAGATATAGCTCAATATCATTCAGGGACAAAGGGAGTGGTACTCCGGCCATGCCAGCATATTTCCTGCTGCGCGATATCATGGCATAGGCATTGAGGATCTCCCCTGTTACTGCATCAATTTCTGGCTCAGGAATCGGCGGAAGGTTCAGTTGCTCCCGGCGCCATTTAGCCTTATCTCCCCTTTCGCCCCCGAACTCCTTTAGCCACGCCTGCGCCTCTAGGGCTTTTTTACGGTTTCCTGAGTCTGCTGCTCCTTACCCTGAGCTATGTTCGCAGCCTCTGCCAGAATCAGCCAATACAACGCGGGGTTCTGCTTCAGTAACGCGACGCCAAGTTCTGGCGTATACGCTACAGCCTTCTCAATACCGTCCACCAGCTCACCTACTCCCTCCCAGTCTTTCAAAAGGAAGCGCGCGCAGTTATCGATGAGCAGGTCATCAATTGAGTCAATGTCACCCACGCTGGCGAGATCGAACGCGTCGGTACCGACCTGATAGCTCGCGTCCATTTTGTCGATATGGCGCCGCACCAGCGCATTGCGTGAGCGGTACTGTGGATTCTCGCTGCTGGCCACCAGCAGACGGAGTTTAAACAGTGCTTCTTCTTCCGGTGTGTATTTCTTTTTACGGCCATCAGGCTTTTTAAAAGGGAAAAACCAACGCTCGCCACTCAGATCAAGTTGAGAAGAAATAATCAGCATACAGACTCCATAAAAAGCCCGAACCGCGATGTTCTGCGGAACGGGTCAGGGAAATTAAGGTGCGGTGACAGTGATTTCAGACGTTGCCGTAAAGGTGCGAGCCTTCCCGGTGATCGTGGCGTTCCCGGCAGCATTGCGGGTCACTTTCGCCGTTTTTTGCCCGGTAGAAACTACGCTGGCAATCGCAGGATCCGATGACGTCCACTGGACGATATCTGTTGAATCAGCAGGCGTAAGCGTGGCGGTTAATGTCACCGTAGAGCCGACAGCGCCATTTGAAGTGGCTGGCGCAACACTGATTGCCGTCGCCGGTACTTTTGGCGCGCGGGTAATGGTTGGCGGCGTATTGGCGGCCGTGATATCGAGCTGAACCTGTACGATGTCAGTATTCCCGGCGTCCGGCCAGTCGCCAGAAATCTGCACTTCAGGAAAACTGAAGGTATAAGCGCCTTCGGCGTTCTCCAGCGTGAAGGTAAACGGCACCGTTTCGCCGGTGAAGGTTTTTTTGTAGATCTCCCAGGCCGCCTTGGACCATGACAGCGTGATCTGGCCTGACGGTGTAAAGGTCGTCGGAATGTTTGCGCCAGCAAATGCTGAGCCGGTACCGATACAGCGCTGAGTCTGCATGTTGTTATCAAACTGGATATTAAACGTATCCACACAGAAGCCGGCACCACCCGCCACCCCGTTCAGACTCAGGCCTGTCACTTCCTTAAACGAATAGCGCAGCGCGCCAGCACCATCCACCGGGTTAGTGAAATAGCTGGTATCGTCGGCTTTGGTTTCCCAGTCAAGCCCGGCGAAGGTAATGGTCGCAGTGATGTCGCCATCATTCGGGATTTCAATCTGGAAAGTTGCAACCTGGCAACCGCGGGCAATCTGTGCGATCCCTACATCATCAGCGTATGAAGAAACTGAAAAAGTAATGCGGTTGTTGCCCATCGTCAGCACATTATCGAGCCAATCCGCTCCGAAACAGCTCGCCAGAAAATCATCATGCTGATTCCAGCGAAATTTGGTGCCGACATCACCGCCGACATCAATCGTGCCACGGGAAACGCCCTGCGCCATACGATCACCGCCGATTTCATCGTTATCGTTGGTGTTCTGCGTTGGCATCAGCCCGAACGACGAACGGCGTAACAGGTTCCAGACACCAGCAGAGGGTGTCTCTCCCGGTGTGGTTTCGCGAATAAACGCGGTTACTACTTTTGCGCCTGAACTCACAGGAGCCTCCTGTTGATTGTGCGCTACAGAGCGCGATAAGGGATTTGAAGATTGAGCTGAGACCAGCCATCGGTTTCACCTGCCGGGATGGCGGATACGGCGAAATAACTCAGCGCTCCGTCGTCCTGAAACTCGAAGAGTTGCGTTAATTTGTCGGCGGCCTGAGTCAGCTGCAGAGTGCCTGAACCAACAGGGACGAAAAGCTGGATGATGAGAACCCCTGTTCGGTGGACAGTCGGGCCCGCTCCAATTTCGTTAGCACCTGCTTGTCCGGGGATGTCAGTAAGACGCGCCCAGATTTTTCGACCGCTGGGTTCGAATACAGGACCGTTTGGATAATCCACCGCATCCTGGGCAATAGCGGTCTGCGTCGTCATTCGTCTGATGACAACGTTTCTTATTTCTGTGAGGGTCATTTGTAGGCCTGAATCACACCATTAAATGAGACGGCATAGACGCCTGTCGGCGCTTGCGTAGAGTGGCCATTCTCCAGCGGTACGGAGTAAGGGAGGTTTGACTGAATGTAAATCACCGAGTAGGCCGGCGCCTGATTGATGATATTTTTCCCGTTGAGGAATGTCATTGTTCCGCGCGGGTCAGGCTCTGATGGTATTGAATGATCTGGTTCTCCAATACTGACAAAGTGTGACGCCCGGAAAGTTCCTGCGCGATACTCAGCCGGACGCCGGATATCCATGCCATCGTTAACACGTGCTTTCTTTCTGAGACGGCCTGTCTTTGTCAGGTTGGCAGGATCGGCATAAAGAGATTCGTTCCATTCACCTACCGCTTTGTTGTACTGCACCGCAGTGGCGTTGATAGCCCATAACTCCGGGTTACCTACAGGCGATCGCTGGACGATTTCATTCAGCAGCTGAATGGCGATGGTTCTTTGCCGTAACCTGACGTCGTCCTCCACCAGCCCGGCGAATGCCGCCGGGTCAATGTTCCAGCCCTTAGCCATATCACGCCCTCCGCAGTTGAATGGAGTACGCAGCACCAGCAGAGTCTGCAGAAGCGGTAATGACCTCGTAGCGCTGGAGTACGCCAGTGATCGGGTCAGGTGCCGTGATGATGTGCTCAACCTCTGGCTTGTCGGTGACCTCATTAACGAGGGCTGTGAGTTTCACATCACCATGAAGGATGTTAACACCATCGATGCGGCGGAGTTTATAGCGCGCCAGCACTCCGCGCCCCGAGTAAGTCACCTGCGTTTCAGTGCCGGTTTCCGTAACCGGGTCCCAGTCACCTCGTACGGTGTATGTTCCAGTGAAATCCTTAACAGCATCCTTCAGGTCGGTATCGAATGCCGCAGCGACTTCGGTTTGCAGTTCGTCACGAATTCCCATTGCACCCACCACTACGCTGCTGAGGTTTAACGATCACCGTACCGTGGAGTTTTCGGGTATAAATTGCGCCGCTGCGCTTAACCCGCAGCGGGAGCGGAGCAAACTCAACAACGCCCTTTGCCGGGTTTGCGTAAACGACATGTCTGATCGGGTTTCCATTCACAAACACATCGCGAGGACCGAGCCCGTCACCGGCATAATGCACATCCGGATTTTGCATGTTACCCCCTCACCAGCCGCACCTGCGACTGATTAACACCGTATGGCTTAAGCATGGCCAGAGCCAGCTGCAGGTCAGAATCAAGCAATGCAGAGCTGTTGGTAGCAAGTTCTGAGAAGGTTTTGGAAACAGAAACGTCGTCAGCGTCAACGGCCTTACTCAGCAATACCCCCGAGTCAGTTTTCTGCTGATACAGCCCGCCATTTGCCGCCGCCAGCGCCGCATAGGCGCCAGCCTGTTTTACATCGTCAGGAATGATGGTTTCGTGAGTTGCCTTATCGCACGGCATTTTCAGGTTAAGTCCATTCATCCAGGTATTAGCCATCAGCACAGATTTGGCTTTTTTGCTTTCATCCGCCCAGGTGGCACCGAGTATCGAATTGACATCTTCAACGGTGACGAAAGTGATCATGCATCACTCCATTTCTTTCCAGCCGTGCGCCTTCCAGTTCTCCACTTCATCAGGGTGAACGTTGGCTGTATTAGGAGCGCCGGGGAATGCCGGGAAATCGGTAATCATCGCCACCAGCTGCAGTTCCTGCTGTGCAGGAGTATTGGCGTCAACCTGCACGGTCGCAAGTTTTGCTGCAGCACGTTCAGCACGCTGCTCTTTGGTTAATCCGGCCATAAGCCCTCCACTAAAAAAAGGGGCCGAAGCCCCCGATAATTAACCCAACAGCAGAACCGAGTGCTCAGTTTTCACTGCCGCTACGCCCCAAGACAGGCCAACTTCGTAGCGCACCTGACGGTATTGACGGTACAGCGCCACCTGATAAGTGATGCCTGACACCGGGTCAGTAACGTTCATGACGTCATCCGCAGTATCACCGCCCTGCGGCATTGCCGGGGTACGCGCAGCCAGCAGGAACGCGTTACGGTCGAATGCCATGTTTGCGGTATATCCACCTACGGTAGTAATCGCGGAGTTATCCGCCAGCGCCTGACGCAAGCCCGTTGCTGCCAGGGTAATAGTGGTAGCAGTAGCTGCAGCAACGAGGTATTTGTTGCTATCACCATCAAACGTCACAATATCACCTGCCGTGAAAGAACCCGTGCCGGTATCAATCGCGATCAGGATATCACCCTCCGATTTTGCACCATTTACCAGATAATCAGTGGCAGCCGATGCCGCGCGTTTCTTAACATGCGCGGATTCATGGATGTTGAATCCTTCCAGTCGCCCCACGATACCCTCACGCAGCAGCGCATCGGTACCAGACTCGTTCACCTTGAACAGAACTGACTGTTTACCACGGAGGTTAGCAATCGCAGAGGAACCAAGGACCATCTGCAAATCGGTAGTCGGGGAGCCGTTATCGGACAATACCTGGCGC
>Ga0308166_1001312_pt1 | contig 26968 bp, 21 predicted proteins | sample PhyCR2_2_FD_202137 | JGI IMG/M metagenome (GOLD analysis project Ga0308166, IMG submission 202137) | Phyllosphere microbial communities from UC Gill Tract Community Farm, Albany, California, United States - DLSLCC.R2 | ecosystem: Host-associated > Plants > Phyllosphere > Unclassified | place... | reverse complement strand
TCCGCTCTCGCTAGCGCTTGGCTAGCGCTGCATCGACTCCCAGACCTTGAACAGCCGCTTGACGGACACCGGCATCGGCGTGCGCAGCTCCTGCGCGAACAGCGACACCCGCAACTCCTCCAGCAGCCAGCGGTATTCCACCAGCTTCGGATCGGTATTCTTGCCGGCCGACTTGTCGCGCGCCACGCGCAGGTACGGCTGCGCGGCCTGGTGCCAGTCCGCCATCGACTTCGCATCGCGGGCCGGGTCGGCGCGCAGCTTTTCCAGCCGCACGTTCATCGCCTTCAGGTAGCGCGGGAAGTGCGCCAGCTGGGCGAACTCCGTATCGAGCAGGAAGCGCTTGTGCACGAGGCCCTTGAGCTGTTCCTGCATGTCCCCGGCGGCCTGCGGGTTGATGCCCTGCAGCCGTTTGGGCAAGCCATGGAATTCCGTGAGAACCTGAGAAACAAGGCGCGCGATCTCGTTTACCAGCAGCACGAGGCGCGACTTGCCCTCGTCCTTGCGCCGGTTGAACGATGCCGCGTCCGTCGGCAGCGGGTCCTGCAGGCAGGCGATGTCGATTGCCTTGGCGATGATCTGGTCGCGCAGTTCTTCCTGCGTGCCCATCGCCATGAACTGCATGCCCATCTGCTGCAGGTTCGGGATGCTCTTTTCGACGAACTTGATCTGGTCTTTCATCTGCAGCGCGAACAGGCGGCGCAGGCCGATGCGGTGCGTACGCGCCGCGACATTCGGATCGTCGAACACTTCCAGGTCGCAGTGACTGACCTTGTCGACCAGCGCCGGGAAGCCGATCAGGGTCAGCTTGCCCTGCACGATCTCCAGCAGTTCGGGCAGTTCGCCGAACGTCCACGCCGTGATGTTCGTATGCGCGGCCGCAGGCGCCGGCGGTGCCGCGGGCGCGGGTGGCGGCGCGCTGCCCGGCTTGCCGCCGGCCTTGACCTCGCCCGCGATCCCGCCGTGCGAGGCACCTTTCGATGTCTTCGAACCGCCGTCCAGCCGCGCCAGCGATGCGCTCGATGCGGGCGGCGCATTCTCCGCCATCTTCTGGAAGCTCTGGCGCGCCTGGATGCCGTATTCGGCCTGCAGCGTGGCCAGGTTGCGGCCCATGTCCAGCTGGCGCCCGTGCTCGTCGAGCACCTTGAAGTTCATGAAGTGGTGCGCCGGCAGCTGCTCTGGCTTGAAGTCGGACGTCAGTACGTTGATCGTCACCTGCTCGCGGATATCAAGAATGATGGCGTCGATCAGGTCACCGCGCCCGAACGCCTCCTTCGCCGCGATCCGTTCACAGAACTTCGCGGCGTAATCGGGCAGCGGCACCATATGCCGGCGCTGCTTCTGCGGCAGGGACTTGAGCAGCAGGTGGACTTTTTCCTTCAGCATGCCCGGCACCAGCCATTCGCAGCGTTCGCGCGACAGCTGGTTCAGCGCATACAGCGGCACGTGCAAGGTGACGCCATCGCGCACCGTGCCCGGCTCGAAGTGATACGTCAGGCTCATCTCGATGCCGGCGGCCAGCATCTTCTTCGGGAACAGCTCCGTCGTCACCCCTGCCGCCTCGTGGCGCATCAGGTCTTCCTTGACGAGGTACAGCAGCTTCGGGTCCGCCTGCGTGGCCTTCTTGTGCCACGCCTCGAAACCGGCGCCGTTGACGACGTCGTGCGGAATCAGCTTGTCGTAGAACGCCTCGATCAGCTGCTCGTCCACCAGCACGTCCTGGCGGCGCGACTTGTGTTCCAGCGTCTCGATTTCCTTTACCAGCTTGTGGTTGTACGCGTAGAACGGCGCGCGCGTGTCGTAGTCGCCGGCCACCAGCGCATCGCGGATGAAGATCTCGCGCGCCTCGACCGGATTGTGCAGCGCGTAATTGATGCGGCGCTGGCTGTACACCGTCAGGCCGTACAGGGTCGCCTTCTCGGCCGCCGTCACCTGCGCCTGGCGCTTCTCCCAGCGCGGCTCGCCCCACGACTTTTTCAGCAGGTGCGCGCCGACCTTCTCCAGCCATTCCGGCTCGATCTTCGCGATGGTGCGCGCGTACAGCCGCGTCGTTTCGACCAATTCGGCCGCCATCACCCACTTGCCCGCCTTCTTGCCCAGCGAGGAACCGGGCCAGATATGGAACTTGATGCCGCGCGCGCCCAGGTAGCCCGGGTCGTCTTCCATCCTGAAGCCGACGTTGCCCAGGAGGCCCGTCAGCAGCGCCATGTGCAGCTGGTCGTAAGTTGCCGGCGCTTCGTTCAGGCGCCAGCCCTGCTCCTTCACCAGCGTCAGGAGCTGGGAGTGCACGTCGCGCCATTCGCGCAGGCGCACCTGCGACAGGAAGTTGCTGCGGCAGTTATCCTGTAGCTGGCGGTTGGTTTTCTTGTGCTCGATGGCGTCGGCAAACCAGTGCCAGATCTTCAGGTACGACAGGAACTCCGACTTCTCGTCATTGAACTTTGCATGCGCCTGGTCGGCGGCCTGCTGGTGCTCGATGGGACGGTCGCGCGGGTCCTGCACCGACAATGCCGACGCCACGATCAGCACCTCCGTCAGGCACGCGCTCTCCTGCGCCGCCAGGATCATGCGGCCCACGCGCGGGTCCAGCGGCAGCTTGGCCAGCTTGCGGCCCAGCGGCGTCAGGCGGTTGTCGTCGTCGACGGCGCCCAGCTCCTGCAGCAGCTGGTAGCCGTCGGCGATGGCGCGCGCCTGCGGCGGTTCGATGAACGGGAACGTCTCGACATCCGTCAGGTGCAGGGACTTCATGCGCAGGATGACGGCCGCCAGCGACGAGCGCAGGATCTCCGGCTCCGTAAACTTCGGCCGCTGGTTGTAATCCTGCTCGTCGTACAGGCGGATGCAGACACCGTCGGCCACGCGGCCGCAACGCCCGGCGCGCTGGTTGGCCGCCGATTGGGCGATGGCCTCGACCTGCAGTTGCTCGACCTTGTTGCGGTAGCTGTAGCGCTTGACGCGCGCCGTGCCGGCATCGACAACGTAGCGGATGCCCGGCACCGTCAGCGAAGTCTCGGCCACGTTCGTCGCCAGCACGATGCGGCGCTGGTTCGTCGTGCGGAACACGCGGTCCTGCTCCTCGACCGACAGGCGGGCGAACAGCGGCAGGATCTCCACGTGCGGCGGATGGTGCTTGCGCAGCGCCTCGGCGGCGTCGCGGATCTCGCGCTCGCCCGGCAGGAACACCAGCACGTCGCCCTGCCCCAGGCGGCATACTTCATCGACGCCGTCGACGATCGCGTCCATCAGGTCGCGCTTTTCCTTGGCGGCGGCGGACGTGCGCAGTTGCGGCTTGGCGGCGTTGGCGCCGGGTGGCAGCGTCATCGCCTCGCGTTCGACGGGACGGTAGCGCACCTCCACGGCATACAGGCGGCCCGAGACCTCGATGACGGGCACGCGCGGCTTGCCTTCCTGCGAGAAGTGGCGCGCAAAGCGTTCCGCGTCGATCGTGGCGGACGTGATGATGACCTTCAGGTCCGGGCGACGCGGCAGCAGTTGCTTCAGGTAGCCGAGCAGGAAGTCGATGTTCAGGCTGCGCTCGTGGGCTTCGTCGATGATGATCGTGTCGTAGCCCTTGAGCAGCGGGTCCGTCTGCGTTTCGGCCAGCAGGATACCGTCCGTCATCAGCTTGACGTAGGCGCCCTTGTGCAGCGTGTCGTTGAAGCGCACCTTGTAGCCCACGTGCTCGCCCAGCGGCGAACCCAGTTCCTGGGCGATGCGTTTCGCGGTGGACGAAGCGGCGATCCGGCGTGGCTGCGTGTGGCCGATCAGGCCATTCTGCCCGCGCCCCAGTTCCAGGCAGATCTTCGGCAGCTGCGTCGTCTTGCCCGACCCCGTCTCGCCGGAGACGATGACCACCTGGTGCTTGCGCAACGCTTCGGCGATTTCCTCGCGGCGGCCCGAGACCGGCAAATCCTCGGGGAAGCGGATCGGCGGCAGTGGATTGCGGAACGCCCGCTCCGCCTCGCGTTCGGCGCGCTGTGCCTCGCGTGCGGCGCGGGCGGCTGCCTGCTCCGGCGTATCCGCAGTCTTCGGTGTCTGCGGCCCGTTCGGCTGACGGCGCTGGCCCGACTCGCCGCGCCGTGTGCCCTCGCCGGACGCGCGTGCACGCCCCTCGCGCGGCTGGCGCGGCTGGCCGTCCGGCGCCGGACGGGGTTCCTTGGGCTTCTCGACGGGGGTGGCGGGAGAGGAGGAAAGGGACTGCTTGCTGGCTTCTGACATTGTTTTTTACATAGTTTTGCGGCGAAAACCGCGCAGCGAATTATAATGCGGCCAATGGAAAACCCTACCGAATTCGTCCACTGGCTGCGCTCTGTCGCACCGTACATCCACGCCTTCCGCGGCAAGACCTTCGTGATCGCCTTCCCGGGCGAACTGGTGGCCGCCGGTGCCCTGCCGGTGCTGGCGCACGATCTGTCGCTGCTGCACGCGCTGGGCATCAAGGTCGTTGTCGTCTACGGCTCGCGGCCGCAGGTTGCCGAACAGCTGGCCCTGCGGAACGTCGAGGGCCGCTTCCACAACGGCATCCGCATCACCGACACCGCCGCGATGGAATGCGCCAAGGAAGCGGCCGGCGAACTGCGCCTCGACATCGAGGCCGCGTTCAGCCAGGGCCTGCCGAACACGCCGATGTCGAACGCGGCGATCCGCATCATCTCCGGCAACTTCGTCACGGCACGCCCGCTGGGCGTCATCGACGGCGTCGACCTGGAACTGACCGGCGTCACCCGCAAGGTGGACGCGGAAACGATCCATTCGATCCTCGGCACCGGTGGCCTGATCCTGCTGTCGCCGCTGGGCTTCTCGCCCACCGGCGAGGCGTTCAACCTGACGATGGAAGACGTGGCCGTCTCCGCCGCCGTGGCGCTGCACGCCGATAAACTCATCTTCATCACGGAAACGGCGATGATGAGCGACGCGGCCGGCACCGAGATCCGCGAGCTGTCGTCGCACCAGGCCGAAGCCGTGCTGCAGGCGGGCTTCCTGGCGCCGGAAACGGCGTTCTACCTGCAACACGCGGTCAAGGCCTGCAACAGCGGCGTCGAACGCTCGCACATCGTGCCGTTCGCGATGGACGGTTCGGCCATGCTGGAACTGTTCACCCACGATGGCGTGGGCACGATGATCAGCCACGAGAACCTGGAAAGCCTGCGACCTGCCACAATTGAGGACGTCGGCGGGATTATCAAGCTGATCGAGCCGCTGGAAGCGGACGGCACGCTCGTCAAGCGGGGCCGCGAGCTGATCGAACGGGAAATCAATTATTTTTCCGTCATCGAACACGATGGCGTGATCTTCGGCTGCGCCGCGCTGTATCCGTTCCCGGAAGAGAAAATGGCGGAAATGGCATGCCTGACCGTCAACCCGGAAGTGCAGGCGCAGGGCGACGGCGAACGTATCCTGAAACACCTGGAAAACCGCGCGCGGGCATCGGGCATTACGAAACTGTTCGTGCTGACGACGCGCACGGCGCACTGGTTCATCAAGCGCGGCTTCATGCCGGCCACCGTCGACACGCTGCCGAAAGACCGCCAGCGCATGTACAACTGGCAGCGCAAGTCCCAGGTGCTGGTGAAAACCTTATAATCCTGTTTTTCCGCGACAATCTGAGGAGTACCCGCGATGGCCCGTACCGTCCACTGCATCAAACTGAACAAGGAAGCCGAAGGCCTGGACTTCCCACCTTATCCGGGTGAACTGGGCAAGAAAATCTATGAGTCCGTATCGAAGGAAGCCTGGGCCGCCTGGCTCAAGCACCAGACGATGCTGGTCAACGAGAACCGCCTGAACCTGGCGGATGTGCGCGCCCGCAAGTACCTGGCGGCGCAGATGGAAAAGCACTTCTTCGGCGAAGGCGCCGACCAGGCGATGGGCTACGTCCCACCACCGGCCTGAGCCATAGCGACACAGTGAAACGGCGCCTCGGCGCCGTTTTTTTATGCCCAAAACCGGAGCCAGGCACCGATTATTAAAACCAGTGCCAGGCTCCGATTATTCGAGTGTTGCCTGAAAAATGGGGTCTGTCCCCATTATTGGGGCAATCAGTATTGCTGCTTGCGAACGCCTTCTGGCGTGCCCAGCAGGCAGACATCCGCGCCGCGGGCAGCGAACAGGCCGACGGCCACGACGCCGACGATGGCGTTGATGCGCGTTTCCAGCGCCACCGGGTCGGTGATCGACAGGCCGGCCACGTCGATGATGTTGCCGCCGTTGTCCGTCACGAACGCCTCATCGGAGCCGGCTTTCGTGCGCACTTTCGGCTGGCCGCCCAGTGCCGCGAGCTGGCGCATGACGGCGTTGCGGGCCATCGGCAGCACTTCCACCGGCAGCGGGAACTTGCCCAGCGTCTCGACGAGCTTGGAGCCGTCGGCGATGCAGACGAACTGCTTCGACACGGACGCCACGATCTTCTCGCGCGTCAGCGCCGCGCCGCCGCCCTTGATCATGGCGCCGGCGGCGTTGATCTCGTCGGCACCGTCGATGTAGACGGCGATCGACTCGACGTCGTTCAGGTCGAACACGGGAATGCCGTGGCCGGCCAAGCGCGCGGCCGTCGCTTCCGACGAGGCCACGGTGCCCTTGATGCGGTCCTTGATCTTGGCCAGTTCGTCGATGAAGAAGTTGGCCGTCGAGCCGGTGCCGACACCGATGATCTCGCCGTCGACAACGTAGTCGATGGCGGCGCGGGCGGTGGCTTGTTTCAGTTCGTCTTGGGTCATGATTGCAATGGTAGGATGGGGAATCGGATTGGCCGCCATTTTACCAGCAGCACATGACAGGTACGCCGGGACGCCGGACCCGCGACCGTTGTGCGAAAATGGGCCTTCGACAAGACTTGCAGACTTGAATATGCCGAAACCCATCGTACTGATCGTCGACGACAGCCGCGTTTCCCGCCTGGTCACGCGCCAGCACATCATCGCGCGCCATGCGGACTGGACCGTCGTCGAAGCCGGCACCGGCGAGGAAGCGCTTGCCAAGGCGCCGGAGCTGCAGCCGCAGCTCGTGCTGCTGGACGTGAACATGCCCGGCATGGGCGGCGTGGCGGCGGCCGAACAGATGCGCAAGCTGTTGCCGACGGCCCACATCTCGCTGCTGACGGCCAATGTGCAGGAAGCCACCCGCAAACGCGCCCACGACCTCGGCATCGGCTTCATGGAAAAGCCCGTCACCGAGGAGCGCATCGCCCGCCTGATCGCCCCGCTGGAAGTCTGATATGGTCGAACTGTCCGAACTGGAGCATGACGCCCTCGTCGAGATCTTCAATATCGGTGTCGGCCAGGCCGCGGCGGCCATGAGTGGCATTGTCGGCGAAGAGGTGACGATGTCCGTGCCGTCGATTACCTTCCTGTCGCGCATGGAAGCGGCGCAACTGCTGGAGGACGCGCACCGCCGCAGCGGCATCGGCAGCGGGCGCGACGCGGGCGAACGCATCTGCGGCGTCAGCCAGCATTACGAAGGCGCATTCCAGACGGAAGCCATCCTGATGTTCCCGGAGGACAAAAGCCTGGAAATCGTCCGGCTGATGGTGGGCGAGTCCGTGCCGCTGGCCGAGCTGTCGGAAATGGAACAGGAGGCGATGAGCGAGATCGGCAACATCATCCTCAACTCCTGCGTCGGCACGCTGGCCAATATCTTCCAGCACGAACTGCACGGCTCGCTGCCCGTCTACCAGGTCGGCAGCAGCGACGAGATCCTCGATGCCACCGGCAGCCGCGCCGAAACGGTCGTCATGATGCTGCACATCGACTTCATCCTGGAAAAGCACCAGATCCACGGCTATGTCGCGTTCATCCTCGACGTCACGGCCCTGCACGACCTGAAGGACCAGATCGACCGCTACCTGGCGCGGGCGATGGGACAGCAGTGACAGCATGACGGATACCTCTCGCCTGCAGTTACTGGAAAGCGTGCTGGAAGCGGTCAGCGTCGGCGCCGTCGTGCTCGACGCGGACGGCCGCATCGTGCTGTGGAACCGCTGGATGAGCCGCCATTCCGGCTGCGCCAGCCACAAGGCCGTCGGCACCGACCTGTTCGAGCTGATGCCGGAACTGCGCGGTGGGCGCGTGCAGGCGGCCGTCACGCAGGCGCTGCAGAACAATTTCTCGTCGCTGCTGTCGCCCACGCTGAACCGCTCGCCCTTCCCCCTGTTTGCCAACGCCGCCTGCGAGGGTCGCGGCGAACGGATGCAGCAGGCCGTTGCCGTGACGCCGCTGTCCCTCGGCGACAGCGGGCGCCACTGCCTGATCCAGCTGTCCGACGTCAGCATGGCCGCCGGCCGCGAAAAACTGCTGCGCGAACAGACGGAACTGCTGCGCATGCAGACGTTCTCCGATGGCCTGACGGGCATCGCCAACCGTCGCGCGTTCGACGTGGCGATCGACCGTGAAGTGCGCCGCGCCAAACGGGCCGGCAGCATGGTGTCGCTGCTGATGATCGACATCGATTACTTCAAGCCCTACAACGACCACTACGGCCACCAGCAGGGCGACCAGTGCCTGATCCAGGTAGCGAGCGCGCTGCAGGCGCAGTTGCAACGCTCCGTGGACATGCTGGCGCGCTATGGCGGCGAGGAATTCGCCGTCATCCTGCCCGACAACGATCCGCACCAGGCGCTGCACATGGCGGGCACGCTGCACGGACGGATCGTCAAGCTTGCGCTGCCCCACGAATACGCGGGCGGGCCGGACAAGCAGATCACCGTCAGCATCGGTGTCGCCACCCTGGTGCCCGAGCGCCATGGCGACGTGGCCGCGCTGATCGGCGCGGCCGACCACGCGCTGTACGCCGCCAAGCGGCAGGGCCGCAACCGCATCGTGGCCGCGCCGCCGGAGCTGCTGTAGTCTATTCGGCGCCGATGATTGTTGGTTAGTGATAGGCTGCAACCAATCCAAACAACCAGCTTAGCGCTCGAGAAATCACGATGCTGACCAAAACCGACCTCCCCGTGCGCGCCGAACCGGTGCGCCTGCGGCGCGACATGACGCTTGAAGACGCCTACCGCCGCATCGCCCTGAGCTGCCTGCGCCAGATCCGCGCCAACCAGGCGGGCGCGCAGCACAAATCCGTGGAAAGCCTGCACCAGATGCGCGTCGGCCTGCGCCGTCTGCGCGCCGCGCTGGACCTGTTCGACGACCTGGTCCCACTCCCGGAGCCGCTGCGCGCCGGCCTGGATGCGCTGGCGCAGCAACTGGGCGCGACGCGCGACTGGGATGTGCTGGCCACCGCCACCCTCCCCCATTTCGATGACGCCGCCGGGCAGATCGCCGGCCTGCAGGCCGCGGCGCGGGAACGCTCGCGTGTCAGTCACGCCGCCCTGTCGGCGGCGCTGGAAACGCCTGCGCCCATGCAGCTGCTGACGGACGTGGAAGAATGGTTCGAGCACCGGCGCTGGCGCGAGCAGCCCGGCTTCGACGGGGGCGCTCTGCAGCGCAAGGCCACCCGCGCCGCCGTGCCGCTGCTGGCCCACGCGCAGCGGCGCCTGCGCAAGCGGGCCAAGGGACTGGACGACGCCAGGGCACCGGTCGAAGGCGACGCGGCGCATGCCCGCCACCGCGTGCGCATCGCCGCCAAGAAGGCGCGCTACGCCGCGGAGTTCTTCCAGTCGATCCTGCCGGGCCGGCAGACGAAGCGCTATATCGCCTGCCTGTCCGGCCTGCAGGACCGGCTGGGCGAACTGAATGACCTGGCGGTGGCCGAAGGCCTGCTGGCGCAGCTGGCCGAGCATCCGGGGCGCAATGGCGTGTCGCGCGAGCAGATCATGTTTGCGCGGGGGTTTGCCGCGGCGCGGTCGGCCGCCGGCGTGAAGGCCTTGCGCAAGCCCTTGAAGGCGCTGGTGAAGCTGCGGCCGGTGAAGGGGTAAGCTTTTACGTCGGGGTGTTCAACGTATTTGCAGCTGCGCGAGGATCTCGCGGTCGAGCGCCTTCAGCGCCACGGTCTTCTCGACGCCGCCGCGCTTGACGGCTTCCTTCGGCATGCCGTAGACGACGCAGCTCTCTTCGTCCTGCGCCACCGTGCGGGCGCCGGCCTTGCGCATTTCCAGCAGGCCGGCGGCGCCGTCGTCGCCCATGCCCGTCATGATGATCCCCAGCGCGTTGGCGCCGGCGTTGCGGGCGACGGAGCGGAACAGCACGTCCACCGACGGCCGGTGCCGGTTCACCAGCGGGCCATCGACCACTTCCACGTAATATTGCGCGCCGTCGCGCCGCAGCAGCAGGTGGCGCCCGCCCGGCGCGATCAGCGCGCGGCCCGGCAGCACGCGGTCGTTGTGACGCGCTTCCATCACGTTGATCTGGCAGACGTTATTCAGCCGCTCCGCGAACGCCGCCGTGAATTTTTCCGGCATGTGCTGAACGATGACGATGCCCGGCGTGACGCGCGGCAGCGCCGTCAGCACTTCCTCCAGCGCCTGCGTGCCGCCGGTGGACGTGCCGATGGCGACGATGCGCTCCGTCGTCTGCAACGGCATGCGCGATTCGCCCAGCGCGGGCAGGATCGCATCGGCCGTCAGCTTGGCCGGCGCCTGCAGCGGCGCCGCCGCGACGGACGCGCGCGCCGCCAGCCGCTTGACGTTGGCCTGGGCCGCGGCGCGCACGGCCGCGACCAGTTCGTCCGCGCTGTCGTTGAGGAAGTCCTTCAAACCCAGGCGCGGCTTGGTGATGACGGCCACGGCGCCGGCGGCCATTGCCGCCATCGTCGTCTCGGCGCCCCGCTCCGTCTGCGTCGAGCAGATCACGACGGGGGTCGGGCGTTCGGCCATGATCTTGCGCAGGAACGTGATGCCGTCCATGCGCGGCATCTCCACGTCCAGCACGATCACGTCCGGCCACTGGTGCTTCATGCGCTCGATTGCCAGCAGCGGATCGGCCACGGCGTGCAGCAGCTCGATGCCGGGCGCCGCCTGCAGCAGCGCGCCCACCATCTTGCGCACCACCGCCGAGTCGTCCACCACCATCACCTTGATCGGATTGGCCGCCATCGCGCTTACGCCGCCTTGCGGTAGACCGACGGCATCACGGGCCGCACGGCGTCGCTGATCTCGTTCAGCGTTTCCGAGTGACCGATGAGAAAATGACCGCCCGGTTTCAACGGCGCCGTGACGCGCGCCACCACTTGCCGCTTGGTGTCGCCGTTAAAGTAGATCATCACGTTACGCAGGAAGACCATGTCGAAGGCGCCCAGGTCGGGCAGCGCCGCGTTCAGGTTCACCTGGCGGAACTGCACCCGGCTGCGCAGGCCGCGCTCGACCAGCAAGGTACCCTGCTGCTCGGCGATGCCTTTCAGGCAGAAGCGGCGCAGGTAGTCCGGCGGCACGTGGGTCGCCCGTTCCATCGGATAGTGGCCCGTGCGGGCGCGCGCCAGCACGCGGGTGCTGATGTCGGACCCGATCACTTCCCACGGTGCGTTGCCCAGCGTGTCGGCCAGCACCATCGCGATGCTGTACGGCTCTTCGCCCGACGAGCATGCGGCGCTCCAGACACGAAACGGCGCACCGGCGCGCACGTTGGGCCGTGCCGCTTCCGCCGTCGCTTTCAGCAGCTCGAAATGACGCGCTTCGCGGAAGAAGTAGGTCTCGTTCGTCGTCAGCAGGTCGACGGCGATCTGCACCTCGTCCTGGTGGCGGCCGCTCGACAGCATGCCGAGGTACGCCTCGTACGTGGCCATGCCGTGGTGCGCCAGCCGCTTCGCCAGGCGGCCGCTGACCAGCGCCTTCTTCGCGTCCGACATCGTGATGCCGGCGATATCGAAGATGAAGCGCTGGAACTGCGCGAACTCGCGCTCGCTGATCGGGTAGGCGCCCATGGTCAGGCTGCGGCCGCGTCGGCCGGCTGCTCGGGCATCGTCGCCAGCGCTTCCAGCGCCAGCACGTGATCGACGTTGAGCAGGATGACGAACTTGCCGTTCAACTTGCCCATGCCGGCGATGAAGTCGCCACGGATGCGCGTGCCGAACGACGGCGCGGGCTCGATCTCGCTGGCGGCGATGTCCAGCACCGCGCTGACGGAATCGACGACCACGCCCGTCACCTGCCGTTCGCCGTCCTGCTCCGTTTCGACGATGACGATGCAGGTGCGCTTGCCCGGCACGGCCAGCGGCCGGCCGAAGCGCGCCGCCAGGTCCATGACGGGAACGACGGCGCCGCGCAGGTTGATCACGCCGCGGATACATTCGGGCATCATCGGCACTTCCGTAATCCCGGAAAATTCGATGATCTCCTTGACCGCCATGATGCCGATGGCGAATGCTTCGCCGCCCAGCATGAAGGTCAGGTACTGGGCGGTGTCGTTCGCGCCCGTGCTCGTGGATGGTGTCTGCTTCATTTGCTTCGCTCAGAATTTGGTGAAGTTTGCTTCGTCCGGCTCGCCGTGCACCGCGAAGCTGTCGGCCAGCTTCAGCGACGTGCGGCGCCCGCCACGAACGGCCTGCGGCCGGCGTGCAGCGACGGTCATTGCCGAGCCGCGCGCGCCCCGCGTGCCGTCCAGGTGGAAGAAGCCGATGGCGACCTGCAGTTGCTCCGCCTGGCTGCTCATCTCTTCGGCCGTTGCCGCCAGCTCCTCGGAGCTGGACGCGTTCTGCTGCGTACCCTGGCTCATCTGGCCGACGGCGGCGTTGATCTGGCCCACGCCGGCCGACTGCTCTTCCGAAGCGGCCGTGATTTCCTGCACCAGGTCGGACGTGCGACGGATGTTCGGTACCATCTCGTCCAGCAGCGCGCCGGCCCGTTCGGCCAGTTCCACGCTGTTGCTGGCGACTTCGCCGATTTCCTGCGCGGCGACCTGGCTGCGTTCGGCCAGCTTGCGCACCTCGGCCGCGACGACGGCAAAACCTTTGCCGTGTTCGCCGGCACGTGCCGCTTCGATGGCCGCGTTCAATGCCAGCAGGTTGGTCTGGTAGGCGATATCGTCGATGATGCCGATCTGCCTGGCGATCTGCTTCATCGCCACGACGGTGGCCTTGACGGCTTCGCCGCCTTCGGCCGCCTCGCGCGCCGCCTTGCCGGCCATGCCGTCGGTGACGCGGGCGTTTTCGGTGTTCTGCGAAATCGACGCCGTCATCTGTTCCAGCGACGCGCTGGTTTCCTCGACGCTGGCGGCCTGCTCGGAAGCGGCCTGCGACAGCGACTGCGCCGTGGCGCTGACTTCTTCCGACGCCGATGCCAGCGATTCGGCACTGGCATTGACTTCGCCGACCACGGCGGCCAGCTTGTCCATCGTGCCGTTCGAGTAGTCCTTCAGCTGGGCGAACGCGCCTTCGTATTCCTTGTCGATACGCTTGGTCAGGTCGCCCTCGGCCAGCGCCGCCATCACGCGCACCACGTCGGCGATGCTGCTGCCGGTCGTCGTCACCAGCTGGTTCAGGCCATCGCCCATCTCCTGCTGGAAGCCCTGCATGCCCGTCGTGTCCACACGCGCATCGAAGTTGCCGTGGTTGGCCGCATCGACGACGGCGCGCTGGCCGTCGATGACCTTGCGCAGCGTTTTCACCATCTCCGCGACCGCATGCAGCATGCTGTGGCGGTCGCCGCGGCGCACGCGCACGTCGGCCGACAGGTCGCCCGCGGAAATCTGCTTGAGCAGTTCGGCCGCATAGGCCGGCTCGCCGCCGATCAGGCGGGTCACCGCGAACATGATCCACGTGCCCATGCCGATGCCCATCAACACGGCAATCGTGCCCAGCGTGATCTGCTCCATGCGGGCACTGTCGTGCGCGGCGGCAGCGCTCTTGCCGGATTCGACCATCGACTCGGCCTGATGGCCGATCAGCTTGCGCAGCGATTCGATATAGGCAGTCTGGATGGTGTCGATCTGGCTGACGAGCAGCATGCGCGCCTCGTCGCGCCGGCCTTCGTTGACGAAGCGCAGGAACTGCTCCTGCACGACCTTGAAGCGTTCCCGGTTTTCCTGTGCTTGGCGCAGCGCTTCCTTGCCACCTGGCGAATTCACCGTCTGCTCGAGGCGGTCGAAATGGGTACGCAGCTCGGCGCGATTGGCTTCGATCAGCGCCAGCTCGTGGCGGCGCTTCTCGGGATCCTCGAAGATGACGAGATTGCGCATCGCCAGCGCGACTTCATAGATATTGCCGATCAGCCGGTTGCTGCGGTCGACTTTCGGATACTTGTCGTGGACCACATAGTCGACATTGGCGTTGACGGTGGCCAGGCTGCGCAGTCCCAGCAGGACCATGCCGACCAACAGCAGGCTGACCATGCCGAAGGCGATGGCCAGGCGGGTGCTTAATCTCAGGTTACGGAACATCGATTTCTCCAGGCGGCACGGCCGCTGCGGTAGCTGTGTAGGTTAGAAACGGGTGAAGCTGGCTTCGTCCGGCGCGCCTTCGCTGGCGAAGACGGGTTTGCTCATCCCGATGCCGGGACGTTTTTTGGCGATGCTGGCGCGCGCCGACGGCGTCGGGCCGGCGCTCTTGCGCGCCACCGAACCGTCGCCATGCAGGCGGAAGAACGCCATCGCCTGTTGCAGTTGCTCGGCCTGGCTGCTCATCTCCTCGGCCGTTGCCGCCAGCTCTTCCGAGCTGGATGCGTTCTGCTGCGTCGTCTGGCTCATCTGGCCGACGGCCGCGTTGATCTGGCCCACGCCGGCGGACTGCTCTTCCGACGCCGCCGTGATCTCCTGCACCAGGTCCGACGTCTTGCGGATGTTCGGCACCATCTCGTCCAGCAGCGCGCCGGCCCGTTCGGCCAGTTCCACGCTGGACGTGGCGACTTCGCCGATCTCCTGTGCCGCCACCTGGCTGCGTTCGGCCAGCTTGCGCACTTCGGCCGCGACGACGGCAAAACCCTTACCGTGTTCGCCCGCACGTGCCGCTTCGATCGCCGCGTTCAGCGCCAGCAGATTGGTTTGATACGCGATATCGTCGATGATGCCGATCTGCCTGGCGATCTGCTTCATGGCCACGACGGTGGCCTTGACGGCCTCGCCGCCTTCGGACGCCTCGTTTGCGGCCTTGCCGGCCATGCCGTCGGTGACGCGGGCGTTTTCCGTGTTCTGCGAAATCGATGCCGTCATCTGTTCCAGCGAAGCGCTGGTTTCTTCCACGCCGGCCGCCTGTTCGGATGCCGCCTGCGACAGCGCCTGCGCCGTGGCGCTCACCTCCTCGGATGCCGATGCCAGCGACTGCGCGCTGCCGTTGACTTCACCGACGACCTGCGTCAGCCGGCCGATCATGTTGCGCATCGCTTCCAGCAGCTGGCCCGCTTCGTCGCGCGACTGGCCTTGCACCGTGACCGTCAGATCGCCGGCGGCCAGGCTGTCGGCCACCGCCACGGCCTGGCGCAGCGGACGGGTGATCGACAGCGTGATCGACGTCGCCACCAGCGTGGCCAGCGCGGCGGCGAAACCGGCCACCATCAGCATCAGCGAACGGGTTTGCTCGAACGTCTCCTCCGCCTGCTTCGTCTGCACATCCATCAAAGTGTTCTGGTGATCGCTCAGCACGTCGAGTGCGTCCGCGAGCTGGGTGTTGGTTGCCATGAAGTCCGTCTTCAGGTAGTCCGTCGCCAACTTGCGGTCCGTGCGCTCGAGCTGGAAGAACTTCTCGTACTTCGGTTCCAGTGCGATGCGGGCATCCGCGATATTCTTGAACAGCCCGCGGCCCTTTTCCGTTACCAGCATTTTTTCGACCTGGGCCAGCTGCGTGACGATGCTGGCGCGGTTCGCTTCCACGATCTTGCGATACTTCGCGCTTTCCTCGTCGCTGCTGGACAGCAGCATGGCGCGCAGCTGCCGGCCCGTGTCCACGCTGGCGCGGATCATGTCCTTCGCCATCACCACCTTCGGATAGGCGTTGCCGGTGATCTGGTGGGTCGCCTCGTTCAACGCCCCCATGCGCTGGATGGCCAGCCAGGTCAGCCCTGCCAGCAATGCGACGATGACACCGAAGGCCAGCGCCAGACGGATACCGATTTTCAGATTCTTAAGCACGATGGCTCCAAACTATTGAGATTTAAGGTTTGTTGTTACGCGACCGCGGCGTTACGCTCGGTCTCGACGCCGTTCAGCAGCGCCGCCATGTCCAGGATCAGCGCGACATCGCCGTTGCCCAGGATCGACGAGCCGCTCAGGAAGCGCACGCCGGAAAACACTTTGCCCAGCGGCTTGATCACCGTCTGGAATTCGCCCAGCAGGCTGTCCACCACCAGCCCCGCCTTGCGCCCGCCGTAGCGAACCACGACGATGCTCTGGCGCCGGGCCGGCGCGCCATCGACGGCAAAGCGTTCGCGCAGCCGCACGAACGGCATCGCCTGGCCACGCAGGTCGATGTAGTCGCGGGTCGCATCGTCGTTGAACTCGACGCATTCCTCGACCATGTCCATCGGGATGACGAACACGGATTTGCCGAGGCCGACCTGGAAGCCGTTGATGATGGCGAGCGTCAGCGGCAGGCGCACTGTGACCGTCGTGCCCACGCCTTCCGTGCTGGCGATTTCCACGCTGCCGCGCAGCGCGACGATATTGCGCTTGACGACGTCCATGCCTACGCCGCGGCCGGACAGGTTCGTCACCTGCTCCGCCGTCGAGAAGCCCGGCTCGAAGATCAGGCCGAAGATTTCCTTGTCCGACAGCGTGCGGCCCGGCTCGACCAGCCCGCGCTCGATGGCCTTGGCCAGGATGCGGTCCTTCTTCAAACCGCCGCCGTCGTCGCGCACTTCGATGACGATGCTGCCCGAATCGTGATACGCGTTCAGCGCCACGCAGCCCTGCGCCGGCTTGCCGCGCGCCACGCGCACGTCCGCCGGCTCGATGCCGTGGTCCATCGCGTTGCGCACCAGGTGGGTCAGCGGGTCGCCGATCTTTTCCACCACTGTTTTATCCAGCTCCGCATCCTCGCCGGAGAGGTTCAGGCGGATGTCCTTGCCGATCTCGCGCGACAGGTCGTGCACAACGCGCTGGAAGCGGTTGAACGTGGCGCCGATCTTCACCATGCGCAGCTGCAGCGCGCTGTCGCGCACCTCTTCCACGAGACCGGACAGCGTCGACGTACATTCCAGCAGTTCCGGAATCTGCGTGCGGCGCGCGATCAGGTTGGCGCCCGCGCCGGCGATGATCAGTTCACCCACCAGGTTGATCAGGCGATCGAGCTTGTCGGCATCGACACGCACGGAACGGTTTTCCTGGCGCGGCTCGTTGGCCTGCTTCTGCTTCGACAGCGCCGCTTCCAGCACCGGGGCGCGCACGGCGCCCTGCTCCACCAGGATCGTGCCCAGCGGCGCGGCCTGCGCGCCACCGGCGCTCTGCACCGCCAGCGCCTGTTCCAGCTCGTGCGCCGTGATGCTGCCGCTGCGTACCAGCATCTCGCCGAGAAGGCTGCGTTGCTCCGGCAGGTCGTCGATCAGCTGCACGTATTCCGACACCTTGGTGCGCGGCGCCAGGATGCGGATCTGGCAGTCGTCGCGGACGAAGTCGAACACCTCGTCGATCGCGGTCTTGTCGGCCACCGTCAGGAAGCCGATCTCGAAACCGAGGTAGCACGATTCGGCATCGAAGGCGTCGGCCGCGGGCAGCGCATCGTCCAGCATGGCGATGTCGGTGATCGTGCCCATCTGGCCCAGGTAGCGCAGGAATGACAGCGGGTCCATGCCGTTGCGCAGCACGTCCGGGCCGAAGCGCAGCGAGATGTGCCACTGTTCAGCGGTGGCCGGCGCCGCGGGCGCCTCGGCCGCGCTCTTCACGGCGTGACCTGCACCACTGTCGCCCAGGTAGGCCTGCAACTGCGCGGCCAACGGCGCGCCCTGCTCCGCCAGCGCCGTGTCGTCTGCCAGCGTACCCGCTTCGACAGCATCGACGAGGGCGCCGATATGGTCGCAGCAGGCCAGCAGCAGTGCCACCAGGTCGTCCGTCACCGGCACGCTGCCGGCGCGTACCTTGTCCAGCACACTCTCGGCCACGTGCGTGAACTCGACCACTGCATCGAGGCCGAACATGCCGGCCGAACCCTTGATCGTGTGCGCCGCACGGAAGATCGCGTTGACAGCTTCGTCGCCATCGATCGCCACGTGCAGCAGGCCGTGTTCCATGGCTTCCAGCAGGTCGCGGCTCTCGGCGATGAACGTGTGTATCAGCTGGTCCAGATTCATGGCTGTACTCCTTCAAAACGGGCGGCCAGCCCGGTCAGCGCGAACACTTCGCGCACGGCCGGACTGGTCGCGACCAGATGCAGCGCGCTGCCCTGGCGCTCCGCTTCGCGCCGGGCGACCAGCAGCAGCTGGATGCCGGCGCTGTCGAACTCCGTCACTTGCGACAGATCGAGCGTCAGCGCGCGCGCCTCGGCCACGGCCGCGTGCAGGGCGCCGTACAGGACGTCCTTCAGTTCAGCGGCACGGTAAATCGTCATCTCGCCGTCGATTTGCAGGGCAACAGGGGCCCCTTGGCTCGCCGCGCCAATTTCGCCATTCGTCATCAAATGCTCCCCGGCGTTACGCCGGTTGTTCGTGATTGGGTTGTGTGGTTGCGCCGTTACGGCATGACCAGCTTCTGCACCGCCGCCAGCAGGGAATCGGGCTTGAACGGCTTGACCATCCACGCGCGTGCGCCGGCGGCCTGGCCCTGGGCCTTCTTGTCTTCCTGCGACTCCGTGGTCAGCATCAGCACCGGCGTGAACTTGTAGGCCGCGCGCGTCTTGAGTTCCTTGACGAACGTGATGCCATCCATATTCGGCATGTTGACGTCGCTGATGATCAGGTTGACCTTCTGTCCCGTCAGTTTCTTCAGCGCGTCCACGCCGTCGACGCCTTCGATGACGTCATAGCCCGCCTGCTTCAATGCGATGCTGACGACCTGGCGGATCGACAGCGAGTCGTCCACGACCATGATGGTTTTTGCCATGAGAGTTCCTAGAAAAAGGTGATTTCGTCGACCTGCTGGGGTGCAGGCTTCGAGGCGCCCCGATGGAGCGTGCGTTCTTCCGCCATTGCGTACGTGCTTTCCAGCTCCGCCAGCAAGGCCCGTGCATGCAGCGCCGGCACCGCGGCGCCGGTAACGCCCTGGCGGTGCTCGTCCAGGTAGACGGGCAGGCGGGCGATGTTCTGCTGGACGTGCGACATGATCTGGCTGATGCGGTCCTGGAACTGCAGCTGCACCAGCGCGTCGGCCACTTCGGCCTTGATGCCCACGCTTTCGTGCTGCAGCAGGTCGGACGACTGCGCCAGCGCATCCGTCACGCCGCGCAGCGCCGTCAGGACCTTGTCGATCGTCTGCTCCGACGTCTGCACCGAGCTTGCTTCGGCGCGCATCGACTCGCCGGCCGCCTGGCACGTGCTGTCGATGGCGCTGCTGATCTGACTTACCTGCCGGGCGATGTGCTTGCCCGCCTCGGCGGAGCGGTTCGACAGCATGCGCACCTCATTGGCGACGACGGCAAAGCCGCGCCCCGCCTCGCCGGCGCGCGCCGCTTCGATCGCCGCGTTCAATGCCAGCAGATTCGTCTGCATGGCGATGCTGGCGACGTTGGCCGCCATCTCCTGCAGTTGTGCCGTGATCTGCTGCAGGCCCTGGATTTTTTCCAGCATGACGGACTTGCTCGACGCTGCGCTGGCCAGCGTTTCCAGCAGCAGGCGCAGTTCGCGTTCGCTGTCGGCAAACACTTCGACGATGCCGCCGCCTTCGCGGTTGCGGGCCTCGCCCGATGCCGCCAGGGCCTGTTCCAGCTTGAAGACGATGCCGGAGAAGCGGCCGATCAGCGCGACGACCGCCGTTTCCATCTGCTCGCGTGAAGCGCCGATGTGCGATGCCCAGACGCCCGCCACTTCGTCGCCGAACTCCTGGCGGCTTTGCAGATAGGCGTCCAGCGTGGCGCCGCCAGTCTCGCCGCTGTTGCGACGCAGGCTCAGAGCGGCACCCGCGGCCACCAGCGCGGCGGCGATCAGCCAGCCATGCCACTGCCAGCCGGCCAGCGGCACGATGGCAAGAGCGGCCGCGATGGCGATCAGGGCTGGGTAAAAATCGGCGAACCGGTATTTCTCGAACGGGCGCACTGCGAACTCTCCGGGAGCGTGTTGAAATCGGGTTGCAACACTCGCTGCCGGGATGGCGAACAATGTTGCGTGCACGGCCACATGTGAATCACGTGACAGGTGCGGTTCACAATCATTGCAGATCGTATTGCCGTAGCGCAAGCAGTGACGCGGCTTTTGTGGCGGATGGTCGCGGAAAACAGACAGGCGTTATTCGATTGAAAAGCCAATAAGGAATGGGACTGTTTTAATGTCATTCCATATTGACACCAGCATGCCGAAGCGTCACCGCTGACAGTGAAATCAAGGCATGCCGCGGCGGGTGACCGGTTCGTCGGCAATAAAAAAGCCGGCGATTGCCGGCTTGGAATGAAGCATGCGGGGGTCAGGTCCGACATTCTGAAGCATGCGGGGGTCAGGTCCGACATTCGGACAAAACGCGCACCGTAAGGCTGGGGCCGTGTCCGAATGTCGGACCTGACCCCGTCTTGAAACTAGCGACGGCGGCGGGCGGCGAAGCCCAGCATCGCCAGACCGGCCAGCAGCATGCCGTAGGTGGCAGGCTCAGGCACTGGCGACACGTCGACGGTCAGCGCCGTCTGCGTGACCGTGGCATTGCCGACGCCGTCGAACCACAGGCCCGTGGCGAAGGCGATCGGGCTGTCCGGGTTGATTTCGGCGGCCGTTTCGATGCCCGTGATGCGGAACTCGTCCACCGACTTGCCGAATTCGAAGTGCTCGCCGCCGGCAACGTCGGAGGCGAACAGTTTCCATTCGCCGCCTTCCTTCAGCCAGATGTCGTAGCGGCCGTCGCCCACGCCCGGCAGCAGCGTGACGCCGTTGACCAGCGGACCGTTGCTGATCAGGTAGTCGTAGCCGGTGGCGACGATCGGGTCGATCCAGATCGGCGTGCCCGTACCGACGGGCATGTTTTCAAACACCCAGCCCGCGGTGCCGTCGTCGATATTGCCCGGCAGGACAGGGTTGTACGGCGCGCTGCCCGGCAGTTCGTCGCTGCGCACCATGAAGCGCCAGACGCCGTCCGTGCCCACATTGCTGGTGTTGACGAGGCCCGTCACGTTCTGCGTGCCGGAGCCGATCAGCGAGTACGAGTTCGTTGCCGCGCCCGCGTTCCAGCCCGCCACGGCGGCCCGGCCGCCGAAGCCGCCCATGCCCTGGCTGGCGTCGCCCGTCGTCCACTGCAGCTGGCCGTAGCGGAATTCCATGTCGAAGTCGCCCGAGTGGCCGGTGCTGGCCGACTGGTCCTTCAGTACCAGCTGGAAGGTGTTCTGCTTGTCGTTGTGATGGTCGTAGTAGCCCACCGTGTCCCACGTCACGACGAGCGTCTTGCTGTCCGGCGTGGCCATGTAGACGTTGTTCATGAACGGGTTCGGCAGGTTGTCCGTCTGGTTGCGCGTGTCCACGTCGGCCCAGAACGGCGCGATCATCGCGGCGCTGGAGATCGGGAACAGCGACGGCGTGAAATTGCTCAGCGCGCCCGTGAACGAGATATTGCCGTTGTTATTGACCCAGTAATTCGAATACGCGTTACCGAAGAAGTTAATCCGGAACGGCAAGATCAGCTGGTCGGACGAGCCGTCGTCATTCGGCGCCATGATGCGCGTGCCGAAATCCCGGTCGCCGCCGAAACCGGACAGCAGTGGATCGGCGTTGGCCGTGGTGCTGGCAAATGCGGCCAGCAGGGACAGTGCGAGGAAAGTACGTTTCATTATTTACCCTGTATGGAATCGGAATTATCGACATCGTTGGCTGAACGCAGTGTGGCGCGCAGGCGTGATTGTGGGATAAGCAACAGGGCTTTGGTATCACATAAGCAAGTGATTGATATCGGCTTATATTTATGTTATTTTAATAAGTTGCATTTCTATAAATACAGCGCTTTTACGTCGCCGCAACTATGGCGCAACCCCGCCGAAGGAACGACCCGATGCAACTGGAAGTGTTTGAAGCCGCGATGTTTGGCGACGACGACGCGTTTTTCGCCACCGCGCTCGCCTGGCTGCAACGCGACATCGCCTTCGACGGGCTGCTGTGGAGCATGCGTCCGGCCGGACGCGCCGAGGCCGTATTGCGCGTGCACGGCCGGCCCGCGGCCATGGCGCACGACCACGGCCGGATCGCGGCCTCGGACCCCGTCACGCAGCGGGCTGTCGCGGCGCCCGACGAGGTGCATGCGCTGGCGACCGGCGTCGTCTGCGCGGCCGATGCACAGGCGCTGGCGTTCTGGCATGGCTACGACACGCGCCAGCTGATGATCCTGGCGAAGCCGGATCAAGCGGACGAGGCGCTCGGCATGCTCGGCGTGCTGCGCGCCAGCGACGAGCCGTTCCCGGCCGAACAGCGCCGGGCGATGCGCCACACGGCACAGGCGATCCTGCTGGCGCAGCAGTTGCGCGCGGCCAGGGCGACACGGACGGCCGCGCCGCCGCTGCCCGCCCCGGCCGAACCGTTGACGGAACGCGAGATGGCCGTCGCCCAAGCTTACGCGGACGGCCGTTCCGTCAAGGAGGTGGCACGGCTGATAGGAGTGTCGGCATCGACGGTGCAATGTCACCTGGCGCGCGTGTATCGCAAGCTCGACGTGCACAGCAAGATCGCGCTGCGCAAGATACTGCGCGACCGGCGGGCGCGGCCGCGACCCGGCTGAAGGGGCGTCTCAGCGCACCGGGCCCGCCGGCTGGGCCGTCGGCGACTGGGCCTTGTCCTGCGCGATCAGCGTGGCCAGTTGCGAGGCCGCACCGACCTGCTCCATCGTCACGACCTTGTCGGCGGGGATCGTCAGCGTCTCGGGACCATGCCAGTCATTCTTCTTGCGGCTCACCAGCCGGTTGCCCTGCACGCCGTCGGGCCGGGTGAAGGGCTGGACGTAATAGACATCCTCCAGCTGCACGTCGGCCGGACCGACCTGACGCAGGACGCCGAAGAACATCTGGCCGTTCTGCAGCTGGACGGCGTAGCGCTGTCCCGGCGTACCCGCATCGAAGGCGGGACGCACGTGCTGCTGCCACGCCACGACCGCCTGCAGGACCAGCGCCGCTACCGCCACCGCGGCCAGCAGCAGCACTGCCGTGCCAAACCGGGCCCGTGGCGCGGTCGTGGCCGGCACCTGCTGTTGTCCGTCCGCACTCATACGGTCTCCCTGTGCGCAATCACAGCGGCGGGAGCTCTGCCGTGGAAAAAGGAAACGCGGCCCGGCTGGTGCCGCTCGATGCTGGTCGAAGAGGATGGGAAGGTCGGCACGGCGTCTGAAAAAGAAGGTGGTTCGGTGCCCGCACGGCTGGCTGCAAATTCCGCCAACGCGCCTTGCCGGCTGACGAACGGGCGCTGGCAGTCGACAGTCATTATATCGCGAATGACGAAATTATTAATACGACAATAACCTGCCCGGGTAAATAAAAGTCATCCCCCAGCCACGCGGCCACAGAAAATACATTGCGGCGACCGGGTAACAGCGCCGGATAAAACGACGCCCGAAGGCGCCGACATGGCGGGTGAAAAATGCGGGTGAAAGAGCGCGGCGCATACCGGTGACAGTGTCCGCAGCGTCACGTCAGCGGAACATGCGCCGCGCCCGTTCAGGCGCGCGCCTTGCGGCGCACCAGTACAACCGTCAGTCCCAGCAGCATCAGCATCCATGTCTGCGGTTCCGGTACCGGGCTGACGCCGAGGGCATAGCCGAACGAGAACGCGCCCGCACCGCTGTAGGTGAATCCGGCCGACACCAGCAGGTCCTGGCTGCCGGCGCCCAGCAGGCCCAGGTTCAGGGCGTTGTCGCTGAAGAACAGCCGGGCCTCCGCAACGCTGGCAAAGCTCTGGGAGAACAGTTCGGTGCCATGGTTGCTGACGGTCAGCTCCAGCTCACGCAGGCCGCTGCCGGCAGCCAGGCTGCCCAGCAGGCCCAGCGTCAGGTAACGCGAGCCGGTCGTGTCGAACTGGAAGTTGGCCGAGGTGACATACTCGTAGCTGCCGGGCGTCAGCGCCAGCGCCTGCGACGCGCCCATGACACCGGCACCGATCAGTTCATCGTGCGCCAGGCTGGCCGCGGCGGCCGGTGCATTGCCCAGCAGCGTAGTCATCGATGCCGGGTCCGGCGTCCCGCTGGCGAACGAATAACCGCCACTGGTGGAGGTGACCAACCGATTCAGTGCGAAAGCGGAGCCTCCCACGTTGGCCTGGGTACGCACTTCCGTCACGCCGGCAACCTTGCCGCTGGCGCTCGTGCCGACCACCATGGATGGGCCGGTTGCCATACTTCGCGCCAGGGCCGAGCCGCGCATGCCCTGGCCGCTGGCCAGGGCTTCATTGGCGGCAGCGCCGGCCGCACGCGACATGGCAATGCTTTCGACCTCATAGCCGATGGCGACCGATTGCGCACGGGCCGGGCCGGCGGTGGCGATGGCTTCGGCGCGGCCGTGTGCCGCCGTCATGTTGACAGTGCCCGTCGCGGCCCGCGCTGTTGCAACGGCCCCGGTGGTACCGGTGGCACGGGCGAGGGCGTCGGCGTTACCGCGAGGAATAGCGGTGTGGCCGGCGCTGTCCGCCGAAGCCTTGCTGCTGGCACTGCCGGCCGCCAGTACCGTGCTGTGCGCCAGGGCATCGCTGCCGCGCGAGCCATTGCCGTTATATGCGTAGCCGCTCTCGGCGGTGGCTTCGCCAGTCACGATGGCGCCCGCGGTTGTGGACACCAGAGCGAGCGTCGCCTCGGCGCGGCCGCCGGTGCCGTTAAGGCCCGAGGCGGCGTGCGCGCGGCCGCCCAGTGCCTGCACGGCAACCGTGACGTTACGGCTGCGGTCGTCCTGCAGCGTCAGCCGAGATACCGCATCGCCACCGTTGCCCCCGTCCTGCCAGGACAAGCCGCTGTCGCCACCGCGGGCGAGTTGCGTCAACGTCAGGCTGCCGCTGGTGCTGCCGCCCACCGCATTGACCAGCGTGACGCTGCCACCGTTGCCGGAGGTGGCGTCGCTGGCGCCGCCATTGCCGCCTGTCGCCCACAGCGTGACGGACACGTCGCCGCTGCCGCGATTGTGGACGCTGCCGCTGGCGGTGGCGCCAGCACCGTCGCCACCTCGGAAGCGGTCGGTTGCCTGGCCGCCGCTCCCGCCTGCGACATTTACATAGCTGGTGGACGCCAGTGACGTATCGATCGTTGCGGTGCTGTGGCCGACGGCATCGCCACCACGTGCGCCCGGTCCGCCGGCTGAATCGCCGAATGCCCTTTTCGAGCTCCCGCCCGTGCCGCCGCCAGCAGCGAGGTTGAGCGTAACCGGGCCACGGGCATTCACGCGCAGCTCGGCAGTGCCCTGGCCGCCCACGGCAGGTACCGCGGCGCTCGGCTCCGATGCCCAGACCAGCAGGCCGCCACCATTGCCGCCCCCGGCACCCACCTCGAGTTTTACGGCCGATGCCAATGGCGCGTCCAGTATCTGGCTGACGTGCGCGTCGCCGGCACGGCCCGCCAGACCTGAGTCGGTGCCGCCACCGTCGCCACCGCCGCCCGAGACCGTCAGATCGAGCTCTCCCGACGTGCCGGCGACATCGAACGGGTTGCGCAGCGTGACCGCGCCGCCATTCCCGCCGTTGGCATGGACCGCGCCTCTACCGCCGTCACCGCCGATCGCGCTGATTGTGGAAGAGAACTTCGTGCCCGCGCTGCCGCGCGCCGACACGGTGGCGGCGCCACCGTTACCGGCTGTATTGCCCGCGCCCACCGCGGTGCCGCCCAGCCCGCCCCGCGCGACGCCTTCGAGTGCAACAACGGCGGCCGTGCCCTCCAGCTCCAATGCGGCCGCACCACCGGCAGCACCGGTGCCGCCTGAGAACGTACCGCCGTTGTCATTGACGACGCCGCCGCCGAGACCGCCCACGGCAGTCGCTTCGCCACGCACGCTGTCCGTCCGGCGCAGCTTCAGCACCGCGCGCGCGGCACCGCCCAGCCCGCCGTCATAACTGTCCCCCTTCCCGCCTGCACCACCGTAGGCGGACGTGGTTCCGTAGTTATTGCCGGTATCCATCAAGGCGTAGGCATCGCCACCGTTTCCGCGTGCGCCGCTCATGCCCGCCACGACGCGGTCCCAATTCTCGCCAGCCGCGCCGGCGTTACCACCATTGCCGCCGTCCGCCGTCAATTCTCCGCCGTACGTCGACAGTACGGTCCTGGTTACCGTGGCATTGCCGCCATTACCACCCGCACCGCCGTTCCCCGGGGTGTCGTTGCCGTAGCTCCTTCCGCCATTGCCGCCGGCCCCGCCGACGCCGCCGACGGCGCGGGCCTCATATTGCTGGACGGTGGCGGCCACGACGACATGCCCGCCGTGGCCGCCGGCCGTGCCATTGCCGCCTGGTGTGGCAGCATGGGTACCGGGGGCTCCGGGCGCACCGGTGGCGCCATACGCCTGGCTGACTGCCACGGCAAGCAGCAAGGGCGCGAAATGGAGGGGACGCAAACGATTGACGGTCTGACGGGGCTGGGAACGATGCATGGGGGGGATCTCTCGTGATGAGCGCCCGCTGGGCTGCGGCGCCCGATGACGGCGGCGCGGCGGCCGGCAGCGCGGGCAAGTGCCGACCGCGATAATTATATATTCGATAACACAGTTGTCTCGTAAAAAATATTTACTATCGAATAACTAGTCGGGCACGAGGTATCCGTCTTGCGCGGTCCGGATCGGCGTCATTGGACCTGACCCCGCTGTGGAACTGAAACCATAAAAAAGGGCGCTGTCCCTGGTCATCGTGGGAACTTCCCCTGACAACTGCTGTCTTACCTCAGGTATAACATCCGGAGGGCGCAGCCGTGGACAGCCAGCAATTTTCCGTCGTATTCACCGAGTTGATGCGCTGCCTGCCCCATCTGTCGGGGCAGCAAAGCGAAACGCTGCGCACGCTTCTCGAGCGCGACGGGCCGCTGATTCAATGCCTGGCCATCATCGAAGAACGCGGCGCGCGCATGCGCCAGTGCCCGCACTGCGCCGCAGCGCGCATCTATAA
>Ga0308166_1001311_pt1 | contig 26982 bp, 18 predicted proteins | sample PhyCR2_2_FD_202137 | JGI IMG/M metagenome (GOLD analysis project Ga0308166, IMG submission 202137) | Phyllosphere microbial communities from UC Gill Tract Community Farm, Albany, California, United States - DLSLCC.R2 | ecosystem: Host-associated > Plants > Phyllosphere > Unclassified | place... | reverse complement strand
GGCGTCGATTATTGGCTCGTCAGGCCCGGTCTACGGTAAAATTCCGGTATGTCCTATCAAGTCCTCGCCCGCAAATACCGTCCCCGGAACTTCGAAACGCTGGTCGGCCAGGAGCACGTGGTCCGTGCCCTGACCCATGCGCTGCGCACCGGGCGGCTGCACCACGCCTACCTGTTCACCGGCACCCGCGGGGTGGGCAAGACGACGCTGTCGCGTATCCTGGCCAAGTCGCTCAACTGCGTCGGCCCGGACGGGCAGGGCGGCATCACGGCCGAACCCTGCGGCGTGTGCGAACCCTGCCGCGCGATCGATGCCGGCCGCTTCGTCGACTATGTCGAGATGGACGCGGCGTCTAACCGCGGTGTCGACGAGATGGCCCAGCTGCTGGAACAGGCGGTGTACGCGCCGAGCAATGCGCGCTTCAAGGTCTACATGATCGACGAGGTGCACATGCTCACCAACCACGCCTTCAACGCGATGCTGAAGACGCTCGAGGAGCCGCCCGAGCACGTGAAATTCATCCTCGCGACCACCGACCCGCAAAAGATCCCGGTCACGGTGCTGTCGCGCTGCCTGCAGTTCAACCTGAAGCAAATGCCGCCGGGTCACATCGTCGGCCACCTGGAAAACATCCTGGGGCAGGAAGGCGTGACGTTCGAGCAGCCGGCCCTGCGCCTGTTGGCGCAAGGCGCCCACGGTTCGATGCGCGACGCGCTGTCGCTGACCGACCAGGCGATCGCCTATGCCGCCGGCGCCGTCACGCTCGACGCCGTGCAGGGCATGCTGGGTGCGCTCGACCAGTCCTACCTGGTGCGCCTGCTCGACGCGCTGGCCCGCCAGGACGGCGCCGACCTGATGGCGGTGGCCGATGAAATGGCCAGCCGCAGCCTGTCCTACAACGGCGCGCTGCAGGACCTGGGCACGCTGCTGCACCGTATCGCGCTGGCCCAGACCGTGCCGACCGCGGTGCCGGAAGATCTGCCGGAACTGGCCGACATCCAGCGCCTCGCGACCGTCTTCGATCCGCAGGAAGTGCAGCTGTATTACCAGATCGCCGTGCACGGCCGTAACGAGATCGGCCTGGCGCCGGACGAGTACGCCGGCTTTACCATGACCCTGCTGCGCATGCTGGCTTTCCGTCCGGGACAGGGCGGGGCCGAGCAGGGCGTGGCCGCACCGGCGCCCGCCGCGATCGCGCGTCCGCTGCCGCAGGCCCAGGCTGCCCGTCCGGCTGCCGCCGCGGCATCGGCAGCCGCGCCGGCGCGTGCGCCCGCACCGGCTCCCGCTGCGCCGCAGGCACCAGCCGCACAACATGCAGCGCCCGCACAGCAGGCGCCCGCACCTGCATCCGCAGCCCAGCCGGCCGGCGCCGCAGCCCTGAGCCCGGCCCGCGCCGCCATCAATGCCGCGCTGGAAGCGGCGCGCGCCGCCTCGCGCATGGGCGGCGGCGGCAGACCGCGTCCGGCAGCGCCCGAGGCGCCGGCCGCACAGGCTGCCGCCGCGCCTGCGCCGGTGTCCGCACCGCCTGCGCCGGCGCCCGGCCCGGCGCCGATGGCCAGCGCAGCGCCCGCGGCGCCTGCCGCAGCCGCACGCCCATCCGCACCGGCGCCCTGGGACCAGCCGGCCGCGCGTCCGCAGCCCCAGGCCGCGGCCCAGCCGCAGCCGGCCATGCGCCAGGCCCCGGCGCCGATGCAAGCCCAGGCGCAGGACCAGGGCTACGGCCAGGCAGTGGCCGACGATGAGCCGCCATCCTGGGTCACCGAATTTTCCGACAACACGGCCGTCGCCGCCGAGGCCCCGGCCACCGTGAGCGCGCCGCCGGCCGCACGCGCGCCGGCGCCGAGTGCCCCGACGCATGCCTACGTGGTCACGCCGGTGCCGGCAATCGGCTGGGACGGCAACTGGCCGGCGCTGGCTGCCTCGCTGCCGCTGCGCGGCGTGGCCCAGCAGCTGGCCTTCCAGACCGAGCTGATCGGCTGCACCTCGGACGGTTCGTCCGCGACCTTCCGCCTGCGCGTCCCGGTCGATACCCTGCGCGCCAGCGGCAACAGCGAAAAGCTGTGCGCAGCCCTGCAGGAACGCTTCCCGTCAGTGCGCATCAACATCGATACCGAGATCGGCCCGGTCTGGTACACCGCCAGCGCCGAAGCCAAGGCACGCCGCGAACAGCTGCAGCGCGAAGCCGAGGAAACGGTCGGCGCCGATCCCTTCATCCAGGCGCTGGAGCAGACCTTCGACGCCTTCGTGGTGCCCGGTTCGGTACGTCCGATCGGCACCTGACATTTTTTAGTCTCACCGACTTTTTTGGAGAACACCACCATGATGAAAAACCAGCTCGCAGGCATGATGAAGCAGGTCCAGTCCATGCAGGACAACATGAAGAAGGCCCAGGAGCAGCTGGCGCTGATCGAAGTCGAAGGCCAGTCGGGCGCCGGCCTGGTCAAGGTGGTCATGACCTGCAAGAACGATGTCAAGCGCGTCACGATCGACCCGTCGCTGCTGGGCGACGACCGCGACATGCTGGAAGATCTGGTCGCCGCTGCCTTCAACGATGCGATCCGCAAGGCCGAAGCCACCACCCAGGAAAAGATGAGCGGCCTGACCGCCGGCCTGCCGATTCCGCCGGGCTTCAAGATGCCGTTCTGATCGACACGATCGAAACATGTCCAAATCGCTCGACTTCCTGACCGAGGCCTTGCGCCGCCTGCCGGGCGTCGGTCCGAAGTCGGCGCAGCGCATGGCCTTCCACCTGCTGCAGCACGACCGCGAAGGTGCGGCCATGCTGTCGCGCGCCCTCTACCAGGCGGTCGAGGCGGTGCACCACTGCGCGATGTGCAATACCTTCTCGGAACTCGAGGTCTGCGAGCTGTGCTCGGACCCCGAGCGCGACCATGCGCTGCTGTGCGTGGTCGAGACCCCGGCCGACCAGATGATGATCGAGCAAACCCTGACCTACAAGGGGCTGTACTTCGTGCTGATGGGGCGGCTGTCGCCGCTGGACGGCATCGGCCCGCGCGACCTGCACCTCGAAAAGCTGGTCAACCGCGCCGCCGACGGCATTGTCAACGAAGTCGTGCTGGCCACCAATTTCACCAACGAGGGCGAGGCCACCGCCCACTACATCAGCGAGATGCTGAAGGCGCGCGGGCTGAAAGTCAGCCGCCTCGCGCGCGGCGTCCCCGTCGGGGGCGAGCTCGAGTATGTGGACGCGGGCACGATTGCGCGCGCCATGCTCGACAGGCGAAGTGCATAATGGGCCTCCCGCAAGGGTCCGCCTACACGTGATGAGACTGCGGAATTCCTTGCGGTAGCGGTTCACGGTTCACGGTTGACGGTACGCAAACTGCATACCAGGTCCGCTGCTATCGTGGGCCTCATTCGACCGAAGTTTGACCGGAATCGCGCATGCACCTTGTCGACATCACGATGTTTTACGCGGCCGAAGGCGGCGGCGTCAGCACCTATCTGAATGCCAAGGCGCAATGGCTGGCACGCCGCAGCCATGTTCAACACACGATCCTCAGCCCCAATGTCGAAACCTGCGGCGACGCAGTGCCGGCGCTGGTCCGCATTCCCGCCGCCGGGCTGCCCGGCTTCCACGGCTACCGCATGCCGCTGTCGGTATCGGGACCGGTGCGCCTGCTGGAAGCGGCCAGTCCCGACCTGGTCGAGGCGGGCGACGCCGGCCACTGCGCCTGGGCCGCGCTGCGCATGCGCAAGCGCTACAAGGTGCCCGCCGTCGCTTTCTACCATTCGGATCTGCCGCGCCTGGTGCAGCCGCGCCTGGGCCGCTGGATCGCACGCGGCACCTGTCACTATCTCGCCAACCTGTACCGCCAGTTCGACCTGGTGCTGGCGCCCAGCCGCATCATGGTCGAGCAGCTCGAAGAGATGGGCGTGCACGGCGCCGTGCACCAGCCGCTGGGCATCGATTCGCGCATCTTCCATCCGGACCGTGGCGATGAGACTTTGCGCGAGCACCTCGGCCTCGATCCCGAGACCCGGCTGCTGGTCTACGCCGGCCGCTTCACCGCCGACAAGAAGCTGCACGTGCTGGTCGAGGCGGTGCGCAAGCTGGGCGAGCGCTATCACCTGATCCTGGTCGGCGGCGGCGGCCTTGGCGCCGAGCTGCCGCGCCCGGCCAACGTCACCGTCGTACCTTTCGAGCGCGACCAGCGCCAGCTCGCGCGCCTGCTGGCCAGCTGCGACGTGCTGGTCCATCCCGGCGATTGCGAAACCTTCGGCCTGATCGTGCTGGAAGCGATGGCCTGCGGCCTGCCGATCGTCGGCACCAATAGCGGCGGCGTGGCCGAGCTGGTCGACCGCGAAACCGGTATCCTGGCCGAGCCGAACAATGTCGACAGCCTGGCCGGCGCGATCGAGGCGATCTATTTTCGCGACATGGTGCGCATGGGCGATGCCGCGCGCCGCAAGGCCGCCGAGCGCTACGACTGGAACGAGATCCTGCCCCAGGTGCTGAGCCGTTACGACATCCTGCTGGGCCGCTACCAGTCCATGCCGCGGGCGCCGGAGGGCTTCTGTGTCACCGACTGAGCCCGGCAAGCAGCTACCTACGCGCATGCTGTGCGTGTCGATCCACGACGTCGCGCCGGCCACCTGGCCCGACTGCCTGCGCCTGGTGCAGGCGATCCGCGCCGTCGCCGACATCCCGCTGACCTGGCTGGTGGTGCCGCACTACCACTTCCGTCCGGAGCGCTCGGCGGCGATGGAAGCGGGGCTCGACGCCGCACTCGGCCGCGGCGACGAACTGGCGCTGCACGGCTACAGCCACCTCGATACCGAAGCCAACGGCGGCGGCTTGCGCGCGCGCTTCCTGCGCAACGTGTACACGCGGCGCGAGGGCGAGTTCGCAGCGCTCAGCCTGATTGAAGCGCGGCGCCGGCTGGATCTCGGGCTGAAATGGTTCGGCGAGCGCGGCTGGACGCCATCCGGCTTCATCCCGCCGGCCTGGCTGCTGGGCGAGGGCGCCTGGCAGGCGCTGCGCGAATCGCCCTTCGACTACACGACCACCTTCAGTCACTTCCACTGCCTGCGTGGCGGCCCCGTGCTGAAATCGCCGTCGATGGTGTACGCGGCGCGCAACCGCAGCGGGCGCTGGCTGTCGCCGAAGGTGGCCGACGTCACCGCCGCGATGCTGGCCGAGTCGCCGCTGGTGCGCTTCAGTCTGCACCCGCCGGACGCGCGCTACCCCGAGCTGGTGCGGCACACCCAGCGCGTGCTCGAACGCCTGCTGGCAAAGCGCAGCGCCGTCACCAAGGCCGAATGCGCGCGGCGCCTGTCCGGTGCCGAAGCCGGAGGCATCACCAGCGGCGGTGCCCCCAATAGCCGCCTCCCCAGTAACCCGGACCCCAGCCCGGGCCCGGCCCATAGCGCTGCAAATCGTCTTTCGTACTGAGGCTCAGGATGCAGCTGCGCCAGGGATCGGAATCGACGGCATAGCCCAGCCGTGAACAGGCCGGCCCGTAGATTTGCATCTGGTTGACCATCTCGGCCTGCTTTTGCGCGGCGCGTTCCTGCGGCGTGCTGCAGGCGCTCGTCGCCAGCGCAAGGCAAAGCAGAACGCCAGCGGCGGCAGGGGATGGCATGCGGTGTGAAAGGAGAGACATATGGCCTCCAGGTCGACGGCGCTATGCGCCTTGGGTCAAGCATAGCGCAGGCGGGCCGGACGTGCCCGGATTCGCGCAATCGTACGCGTGAGGCCGCGTTTCGCCAACCCCCGCCGGGGCTTGCTGACACTCGCTGAGCTGGAGGATTTCTGGCAAGATGCGCGTTTTCCCTGATGGAGACGACGATGGCGCGACGGGCATGGCTGATCTGGGGACGGCGCACGCTGCTGCTGATTCTGGCCTTATTGTTGCTGGCCGTGCTGGGCGCCTGGCTGTTCCTGCGCGCGAGCCTGGCGCAGCTCGACGGCAAGGTGACGTCACCGCTGCTGACGGGTTCGGTGACCGTCACGCGCGACGCCATGGGCGTGCCCACCATCAGCGGCGCCAACCGTCTCGACCTGGCCTACGCGACCGGCTACGTGCACGCCCAGGAACGCTTCTTCCAGATGGACCTGCTGCGCCGCAGCGCCGCCGGCGAACTGGCCGAACTGTTCGGGCCGAAGGCGCTGCCGCTCGACCGAGCGCACCGTCTGCACCGCTTCCGCGCCCATGCCGTCGAGGCGCTGGCGCGCCTGGGCCCGGACCAGCGCCTGTTCGTCGAGCGCTATGCCGCCGGCGTCAACGACGGCCTGAATGCGCTGGGCGCACGGCCCTTCGAATACGCGCTGACCGGCGCCAAGCCGCGTCCCTGGACCGCGGCCGATTCCCTGCTGACCGTGTGGGCCATGTACATCGACCTGCAGGGCAACCAGGAAGCGCGCGACCTGGCGCGCGGCTGGCTGGTGCGCCACACCACGCCGGAACAGCGCGCCTTCCTGATGCCAGAGGCCAGCAGTTGGGATGCGCCGCTCGACGCGCCCGACCTGGCGGTGGCCGCCGTCGCCGTGCCCGCCGCGCCGCCCGCTTGGTGGGGCCGCAAGGATGCGCTGCCGCCCAGCCAGGTGGCCGGCATCGCCTTCACCGATGCGGTCGGCAGCAACAACTATGCGGTGGCCGGCACGCGCACCGGCAGCGGCGCGGCCATCGTCTCGGATGACATGCACCTCGGCCTGCAGCTGCCGAACACCTGGTACCGGCTGGCGTTGCGCTACCCCGACGGCAAGGGCGGGCAGCGGCGCGTGGTGGGCGTGAGCCTGCCGGGCGCGCCGCCGCTGGTCATCGTCGGCAGCAACGGCCACGTGGCCTGGGCCTTCACCAACAGCTATGCCGACACGCTCGACCTGGTCCGCCTGGGCCGGGACAGCGCACGTATGGGCCAGGTGCAGACCCCGGCCGGCTGGGAGACGCCGGTCGAGCACGCAGAAACCATCCTGGTGAAAGGCCAGCCTGCCGAGCGCCTGGTCGTGCGCGAAACGAGCCTGGGGCCGATCCGCGAAGCCGGCGGCGACCTGTACGCGGTGCACTGGGTCGCGCATTCGCCACAGGCGGTCAACCTCGAGCACCTGCGCATGGAGACCGCGACCACGCTGGACGACGCGCTGGCCATCGCGGCGGTGGACGGCATCCCGGCACAGAACATCCTGATCGGCGACGAGCGCGGCAACATCGGCTGGACCGTGGCCGGCGTGCTGCCGCACCGCCCGGAGGCCGGGCGCGGCCTGGCGGTCTCCTTCCCGCTGGATGCGAACGGCAATGTGCCGGCCTGGGACGGGTTGCTGGCGCCGGGCGATTATCCGCACGTGGTGAATCCGCCGGGCGGCCAGCTGGTCACCGCCAACAGCCGCCAGCTGGCCGGCCCGAATGCGCAGGTGATCGGCGACGGCGGCTTCGACCTCGGCGCACGCGCGCGCCAGCTAGGGGATGGCGTGCGCAAGCTGGGCGACAAGACCGACGTGCCGGCCACCTTCCGCGCCGCCCTCGACGACCGCGCCCTCTATGTGCAGGAATGGCGCCAGCGCGCACTGGCGGCGCTGGATGAGCGCGGGATCAAAGGCCACCCGGAGCGCGCCGAATTCCGCCGCCTGCTGACCGACAGCTGGGATGGCCATGCGAGCACGAACTCGGTCGGCTACCGCCTGGCGCAGCAGTTCCGCTGGTCGCTGTACGAGCTGGTGTTCGCCGGCGCGAATGCCGAGATGGAGAAGCTCGACGCCAAGGCCAGCATGCAGACGGCCAGCTCGCGCTGGTCGGCGGTGCTGGCACGCCTGCTCGACGAGAAGCCCGCCGCCTGGCTGCCGCCGGCCTACGCCAGCTGGCAGGACCTGCAGCTGGCGGCGGTCGACCGCACCATCCGCGACGTGACCAAGGACGGCACGCCGCTGGCCCGCGCCACCTGGGGCGCGCGCAACACGGCGGCGATCGCGCATCCGATCAGCATCGCGCTGCCCATCCTGAAACGCTGGCTGGGCGCGCCGCCGGACCAGCTGCCGGGCGACGCCAACATGCCGCGCGTGGCCGGGCCGAAGTTCGGCCAGTCGGAGCGGCTGACGGTGTCGCCGGGACGGGAAGAGGAGGGCTTGTTCGACATGCCGGGCGGGCAGAGCGGGCATCCGCTGTCGCCCTGGTTCCTGGGCGGGCACGAGGACTGGGTGCAGGGGAAGCCGACCCCGTTGTTGCCGGGGCCGACCCAACATACCCTGATTTTCAGCCGGTAGTCACCTGGCCGCTTCGGGCACCCACAGCTGCTGCAGCATCCCGGTAACGGTTTCCGCCGGCGCCGGGCGGCCCAGGTAGAAGCCCTGCACCAGGTCGCAGCCGTATTCTTCGAGCAGCACCAGCTGCTCGCCGGTTTCGACGCCCTCGGCCACCACCACCATCTTGAGTCCGTGCGCCATCGCGATGATGGCGCGCGTGATCGCGGCGTTTTCCGAATCCTGCGGCAGGCCGCTGATGAAGCTGCGGTCGATCTTCAGCGCCCGCACGTCGAAGCGCTTCAGGTAATTCATCGACGAGTAGCCGGTGCCGAAGTCGTCGATCGACAGGTAGACGCCGATGCCGCGCAGCTGTTCCAGCGTTGCCAGCGTGGCCTTGGCGTCGTCCATCAGCGTGCCCTCGGTCAGCTCGAGTTCGAGCAGGCGCGGATCGAGTCCGGTGTCGTGCAGGGCCGACAGCACGATCTGGCTCAGGTTCTCGTCCTTGAACTGCTTGGCCGACAGGTTGACTGCCATGCGTACCGGCCGCCCGCTCAGCTTCTGCCAGGCGCGGGCCTGGCTGCAGGCGGTGCGCAGCACCCATTCGCCGATCGGGACGATCAGGCCGGTCTCCTCGGCCAGCGGGATGAACTCGGTGGGCGAGATCACGCCGCGCTCCGCATGGCGCCAGCGCACCAGGGCCTCGACGCCGACGATCTCGGACGAGCGCACATCCAATTGCGGCTGGTAGAGCAGGTAGAGCTCGTCGTTCTGCAGCGCCTTGCGCAGGCCGACTTCGAGCTTCACGTGGCTCATGATCTGCATGGTCAGCGACGACGAATACAGCTTGGCGTTGTTCTTGCCGCAGTTCTTCGCGTGGTACATCGCGGTGTCGGCGAATTTCAGCAGCGAGGTGCAGTCGTCGCCGTCTTCCGGGAACAGCGAGATGCCGATCGAGGCGGTCACGAAGATCTCGTTGCCCTCGATGATGAAGGGGCGGCGCATCGCATCCTTCACGCGGTGGGCGACGTTGAGCGCGTGCTCGACCCGGTCGAGGTCGGGGATCAGGATCGTGAACTCGTCGCCGCCCAGCCTGGCCAGGTTGGTGTCCGGGCGCGCTTCGAATTCGCGCGTCAGCGAATCGCCGCGCGACAGCAGGTCGCTGGGGCGGATCGTATCGCGCAGGCGGTCCGAGACCTGCTGCAGCAGCTGGTCGCCGACGTTGTGGCCGAGCGTGTCGTTGATGCGCTTGAAGGCGTCCAGGTCCATGAACAGCACGGCGAACTTCTTGTTGCCGATCTTCGAGCGCTGCAGCTCGCGCTCCAGCATCTCCAAAAAGGCCTGGCGGTTCGGGATGCCGGTCAGGCTGTCGCAATAGGCCAGGCGCCGGATCTGCTCTTCGGCGCGTTTGCGTTCGCTGATGTCGCGCACCAGGCCCAGCACCTCGCTCGAGCCAGTGGCGACCAGGCGCGCTTCGAAGTGCTGGGCCTGGCCGAAGCGGATCAGCTCATATTCGACCGAGCGCACCTGCTGGATGCGCAACGCGACTTCGACCTGCTCCAGCATGCGCTCGGCGATATCGCGCGGCAGCACTTCGCTGACGTGCTTGCCCACGCACTCGTCGGCGGGGACGGCCTCGCGTGCGCCGCGGCGTTCGCGGCCCGGATGTTCACGGCCGGGTTCATAGTCGAGGTAGACGCCGTCGGCGTTCATGCGGAAGAAGGTGTCCGGGATCGCCGCCAGCACCGCGCGGTTCTGGGCATCGGCGATGCGCAGGCGCACGATCGCATCGCTGGCGCGCAGCACGTAGAGCACGCGGTGCCCGAGAATCGGCCAGTTGATCGGCTTGGAGACGAAGTCGGTGGCGCCCGCTTCGTAGGCGTTGGTGACGGCTTCGAGGTCGTCGCCGCCGGTGACCATCACGATCGGCACGGTGGCGCCGTTTTCCGAATCGCGGATCGCGCGGCAGGCGGTAAAACCGTCCATGCGCGGCATCTCGACGTCCATCAGGATCAGGTCGGGCGAGAAGTCGTGCGCGTATTTCACGGCCTGCACGCCGTCCTCGGCCTCGATGGCATCGAGATTGACGCCTTCCAGCATCTCGAGCATCAGGAGGCGCATCACCGGATCGTCGTCGGCAACCAGGACGACTCCGCGCCGGTTCGCGCATTTGTTGGAGCTGGGGGCTGGCATGTCAGGTTTCCTTCTCAAGGAGGGCAGTGAGCGAACCGCGCACCGCCTCGAACTCCTGTTCCATGTGGACCAGGAGGGAATCTGCGCCTTCGGTGGTATCGGCGCGGCCGAGGTGCTCCATTTCCTTGCACAGGGCGGCGAGGGCGTCGGCGCCGACGTTGGCGCTGGCGGATTTCAGGGTATGGGCGATGCGCCGCACGTCACCGGTATCCATGCCGTCGATCGCGCGGCGCAGGGTCGAGAGCTGCTGCGGCGTGTCGTCCACGTAGGCGTTGATCACCTTCTGCACCAGCGCGTCGCCGCGTTCGCGCGACAGCATGCGGATCTTTTCCAGCGCGCTGCGGTTGATGACGTCGCGCTGGATCACCTCCACCGATTCGCGCGGCAGGCGCGGCGGCTCGTCGTCGTGGTGCACGGTGGCCGCCAGCGGCAGTGCCATCCAGCGCCCGATCACGGCGGCCAGTTCCTGCTGGCTGAAAGGCTTCGACAGGTAGTCGTCCATGCCCGCCGCGAGGCAGGCTTCGCGGTCGCCCTGCAGTGCGTTGGCGGTGATCGCGATGATCGGCAGCACGCGTCCGCGACCGGCCTCGCGTTCCTCGCGGCGGATCGCGGCGGTGGCTGCGAAGCCGTCCATCACCGGCATCTGGCAGTCCATCAGCACGCAGTCGTAGGGACCCGTGCCGGTGCCGGCCCGCACCGCGTTCAGCGCTTCCTCGCCGTTACGCGCGCAGTCCACGCGCAGCTCCAGGCTTTCCAGCATGGCGCGCGCGACTTCGACGTTGACCGGGTTGTCCTCGGCCAGCAGCACGCGGCGCGCACGCGGCCGGCCCGACTCCTTGTGCAGCGGGTCGAGCGGCACGAAGCGCGGCGCCGGCGCCACCTGGCCGCGCGGACGGGTCGCCAGGCAGGCGAACAGGTCGGCGGCGCGCGCCGGCTTGATCAGCTGGTAGGCGACGCCGGCCTCGCGGCGCTGCACCGGATCGGCCGCCAGCTTTTCTGGGCTCAGCAGGATCAGGCGCGTGGCGCGGGTCGCCGGCTCGCTCTTGATGGAGGCCGCCAGCAGCAGGCCGCTGGCCTGTTCGAGTTCCATGTCGAGGATTGCGGCATCGTAGGGCGTGCCGGCGCGCGCCGCGTCCTGCAGGCGCTCCAGCGCTTCGTCGGCACTGTCGGCGCCGTCGCATTCGATGCGCCAGGCCGCCAAGTGGCGCTCCAGACCGATGCGGCTCGGCTCGTTCTCGTCGACCACCAGCACGCGCAGGCCGTCGATGGTGTGCTGGTGGTCGCCCGGCGCATCCGGATCGACGCGGCGCTTGTCGAAAGCCACCGTGAACCAGAAGATCGAACCCTGCGGGCGGGCGTTGTCGACGCCGATGGCGCCGCCCATCAGCTCGACCAGCTGTTTCGAGATGGCGAGGCCCAGTCCGGTGCCGCCGAACTTGCGGGTGGTCGAGTCGTCGGCCTGCGAGAAGGCTTCGAAGATGCGGCCGCGCGCGTCCCGCGAGATGCCGATGCCGGTGTCATGCACCTCGAAGCGCAGCATCACCGCCTGGTTGTCCTCGCTGGCGATGCGTACCCGGGCCAGGATCCGCCCGTCGTTGGTGAACTTGATCGCGTTGCCCAGCAGGTTGGCCATGATCTGGCGCAGGCGGTTCGGGTCGCCGCAGATCGCCACCGGGATGTCGTTGGCGATATCGAAGTGCATGGCGATGCCCTTGGCCTCGGCCTGCGGCGTGTAGACGGTGTGGATGTCGTCCAGCAGATCCCACAGGTTGAAGTTGATGTACTCGACGGTGAGCTTGCCGGCCTCGATCTTCGAGAAATCGAGGATGTCGTTGATGATCACCAGCAGGTGCTCGCCCGACTGCTTGACCAGCTGGGTGTAGTTGCGCTGGGTCTCGGTGAGTTCGGTCCCGAGCAGCATCTCGGCCATGCCCAGCACGCCGTTCATCGGGGTGCGGATCTCGTGGCTCATGGTGGCGAGAAAAGCGCTCTTGGCGCGGCTGGCCGCTTCGGCGGCGTTCTTGGCCTTTTCCAGCTGTTCGGTGCGCACCGAGACTTGGCGTTCCAGCTCGTCGCGGTGGTGGGTAAGGGCCTGGCCGCGGCCCTCGACCTGGGCCAGCATGTTGTTGAAGCTGTCGATCAGCGCGCCCAGCTCGTCGTTGCGCTGGTGCGCGATGCGCAGCGTGTAGTTCTGGCTGGCCGCGACCTTCTGCGCGGTGTTGATCAATTTGGCGATCGGGTCGGCGATGCTGCGCCGTACGCGCCGCGCCAGGATCCAGGACACCAGCATGCCGCTCATCAGCGCCGCCGCCATCACGCCCATCGCGCGCGCGAGACGCAGCCAGACCGGCCGCTGGTCGGCCTCGACCATGATGACGCCGGCCGGCTTGCCGCCCGCATCCGGCGCAACCTGGCGATAGACGCGCATGCTCGGCAGCCAGGGCTGGCTGGCGGCGTGCGTCGCTTCATCGAGCGCGTCCTGGTCCAGCTCGGGCAGGCTGTCCAGCGGGGCGCTCGCGCTGCCCTCCGCGCGCCAGGAGGCGAAGGGACGCCCCTTGCGGTCGTACAGCACGGCCGCCTCGAGCGCGGGCCGTTCCTGGGCTGCCGACAGGATCTGGGCGGCCAGTTTGCGGTCGTTGAATTGCAGCGCATCCTGGCTGCTGCGGGCCAGCACCAGCGCCAGCGCATTCAGCCCGGCGGCTTCGTTGCGGCGATGCTCGGCCACCGAAGCCAGCGCGAACGCGACGAAGGCGATCAGCAGCGCGCTGGCCGCCGACAGCAGGCACATGGTCGTCAGTTTGTAGCTGAGGCTGGAACGCTCGAATGTCGGCATAGTCGGGGAAATCTATAGGGAAATAACTTTCCCGCAAGAAGGGACTATAGGGGAGCGTGTGTTCGCCGCATTTGTGGTGCATCAAAGTAAAAGGGACGCACGAGGCGTCCCTTTCATAGTCGATGCACGGAGCGTCGCTCAGCAGCAGCCGCCGCTCTTGCCGTTGCCGTACTTGGCCTGCTGGCGCTCGCGGAAAAACTCCTCGTAGCTCATCATCGGCTGACCCGGATGGGTCTTTTCCATGTGCGCCACATAAGTGTCGTATTCCGGCAGGCCGACCATCAGGCGCATGCTTTGCCCAAGGTATTTGCCGGCCTGTGCGAGCGTGCTGAACATGATTTAGGCCTCGACCGCCGGTTCGACCGGCACATACGGGGTTTCCTTGGCGCTCGGACGGCTTTCCTTGTTCGCCTGCATGGCGGTACGGATACCGTAGAACAGCACGGCGACCACGACGAACATGAAGAAGCCGCACAGAGTGGCGTCGACGTAGTCGTTGAAGATCACGCGGCTCATCTGGTCGAGGCTCTTGGCCGGTGCCAGCACCTGGCCCTGGTCGAGGGCCGCCTGGAACTTGTTGGCGTGGGCCAGGAAGCCGATCTTCACGTTCGGGTCGAAGATCTTTTGCCAGCCGGCGGTCAGGGTGCAGATCAGCAGCCAGATGGTCGGCACGATGGTGACCCAGCCGTATTTGCCGCGCTTCATCTTGAACAGCACGACGGTGCCCAAGGTCAGCGCGATACCGGCCAGCATCTGGTTGGCGATGCCGAACAGCGGCCACAGGGTGTTGATGCCGCCCAGCGGGTCGACCACGCCCTGGTACAGGAAGTAGCCCCAGGCCGCCACGCACAGGGCGGTGGCGATCAGGTTGGCCGGCAGCGACTCGGTGCGCTTGAAGGAGGGCACGAACGCGCCCAGCAGGTCCTGCAGCATGAAGCGGCCGGCGCGGGTGCCCGCATCGACGGCGGTCAGGATGAACAGGGCTTCGAACAGGATGGCGAAGTGGTACCAGAAGGCCATCATCGCCTTGCCGCCGATGACGTTCGACAGGATGTGGGCCATGCCGACCGCCAGGGTCGGGGCGCCGCCGGCGCGCGAAATGATGGTGTTCTCGCCGACGTCCTTGGCCATCTGGGTCAGCATTTCAGGCGTGACCACGAAGCCGAGGTTCGATACCGCGGCGGCTGCAGTCTGGGCGGTGGTGCCGACCAGCGCGGCCGGGCTGTTCATCGCGAAGTAGACGCCCGGATCGATAACCGAGGCAGCGACCAGCGCCATGATGGCCACGAAGGATTCCATCAGCATGCCGCCGTAGCCGATGAAGCGGGCGTGCTTTTCGTTCTCGATCATCTTCGGCGTGGTGCCGGACGAAATCAGCGCGTGGAAGCCGGACACGGCGCCGCAGGCGATGGTGATGAAGAGGAAGGGGAACAGCTTGCCGGACCAGGCCGGGCCGGTGCCGTCGATGAAGCGGGTGATCGACGGCATCTGCATCATCGGCGCCACGAACACGATGCCCAGCGCCAGGGCGGCGATGGTGCCGATCTTCAGGAAGGTCGACAGGTAGTCGCGCGGCGCCAGCAGCAGCCACACCGGAATCACGGAAGCGACGAAGCCGTAGCCGATCAGCATCCAGGTCAGCTGGGTGCCGGTGAAGGTGAACATCGGGCCCCAGGTTGCCGAGTCGTGTACGTACTGGCCGCCGACAATCGCCAGCATCAACAGCACGAAACCGATCAGCGAGACTTCGCCGATGCGGCCGACGCGGATGAAGCGCGAGTACACGCCCATGAACAGGGCGATCGGGATGGTCGCCATCACGGTGAAGGAGCCCCACGGCGAATTGGTCAGCGCCTTCACGACGATCAGCGCCAGCACGGCCAGGATGATCACCATGATCATGAAGGTGCCGAACAGCGCGATGACGCCCGGGATCTCGCCCATTTCGGACTTGATCAGGTCGCCCAGCGAGCGGCCGTCGCGGCGCATCGACATGAACAGCACCATGAAGTCCTGTACGGCGCCGGCGAACACGACGCCGGCCAGGATCCACAGCATGCCCGGCAGATAGCCCATCTGCGCGGCCAGGACCGGGCCGACCAGCGGACCGGCGCCGGCGATCGCGGCGAAGTGGTGGCCGAACAGCACGTAGCGGTTGGTCGGCACGAAGTCGAGGCCGTCGTTGAATTTGTAGGCCGGGGTCTGGCGGCGGGCGTCCAGCCCCATCACCTTGTCGGCGATGTAGAGGCTGTAGAAACGGTAGGCGATCAGGTAGACGCACACGGCGGCAACCACGACCCAGACCGCGTTGATGGATTCGCCGCGGTTCAACGCGACATAGGCGAGCGCGATGGCGCCCGCCAGCGAAAGCGCGGCCCAACCGAGCCGGCTTGTAAGACGATTCATGGTGACTCCTCCAAGTGAAGCTTTTTATGTCAGTGCTGTTTTGCTTACATTACTGGCAAGCTACCGGTGAGTATCTTGCACGCCTTTGCTTCGAACAAGCGCATGATTACGCAGGGGGCTCCGTAGGACTACGTAGGAGCCGGTTCGTGTTCGGGCGTACAATTTCATGTTACGACGAAATCCATGCGCACGGAATGAAGTTACGGCAGAAGTTCATTTTTCTCGCGATCGCCCCGCTGATCGTGGCCCTGTGCGCGATCGCTTTGTTCATCCGGCAGCAGGCCGTCATCCTGGCCCAGCAGCAGCGCGCCACCATCCAGCAGGCTTACCTGGCCACCAAGCAGGCCGAGCTCGAGCATTACGTGGAGCTGGCCTCGCACGCCATCGCCCACCTCACGAGCTCGGGGCGCAAGGACCCGGCCACGCTGGAAGAAGCCAAGCGCGTGCTGGCCTCGCTCAGCTTCGGCAACGACGGCTACTTCTTCGTGTATGACCTCAGCGGCCGCAACTTGATGCATCCGCGCCAGCCGGAACTGATCGGGCGCAATCTGTGGGACCTGCACGACCAGTTCGGCGCGCCGACGATCCAGAACCTGCTCGCCGTGGCGAAGCGGGGCGGGGGCCTGGTGCGCTACAACTGGGCCAAGCCTTCCAGCGGCGAGGCGGCGCCCAAGCTCGGCTACGTGGTCCTGATCCCCGACTGGGGCTGGATGATGGGCAGCGGCCTGTACCTGGACGACGTCGACGCCGCCCTGGCCAAGGTCGATGCCCAGCAGTCGCACAACATCGAGACCACGATGTGGTGGATCGCCGGGCTGGCGATCCTGTCGGCGCTGGCGATCGGCGCCTCCGGGCTGGCGCTGAACGTGAGCGAATCGCGGGTCGCCGACGCCAAGCTGAAGGTGCTGGCCCAACGCGTGGTCGATTCGCAGGAGAGCGAGCGCGCCCGCCTGTCGCGCGACCTGCACGACGGCATCAGCCAGTGGCTGGTGTCGATCAAGCTGCAGATCGAGGCCGGCGTGATCCGCCTGGCCGGCAGTGCCGAACAGCAGCAGCAGGCGCGCGCCAGCTTCGAACGCACCGCCGAAGAACTCAACAAGGTGCTGGGCGAGGTGCGCCGCATCTCGCACGGTCTGCGGCCGACCCTGCTCGACGACCTCGGCCTGGCCCCCGCCCTCGAGCACCTGGCCGAGGAATTCAGCCAGCACAGCGGCATGCCGGTCACGTTCTCAAGCAGCGGAAAGGTCGAGAAGCCGCCGCAGGTGGTGGGCACGGTCCTGTTCCGCATCGCCCAGGAAGCGCTGACCAACATCGAGCGCCACGCCGGCGCCTCGACGATTTCGCTGGCGCTGCGGCGCAGCCGCGACGAGCTGACGCTGGCGATCCGGGACGACGGCGCCGGCTTCGACGCCGAGGACGTCGCCAAGCATCCGCAGCGCGGCATCGGCCTGCGCAACATGATGGAGCGGCTGGACGCGATCGGCGGCGAGTTGCGCATCACCTCCTCGGCGGCGGGCACCACGGTGTGCGCGATCGTCGATTTGAGCCATTGGAACCATGACGACTGAAACCAACGACAAACCCGTGCGCATTATGCTGGTGGACGACCATCCGCTGGTGCGCGACGGCCTGCGCGCGCGCCTGGAAGCGGTGCCGCATTTCCGCGTGGTGGCCGAAGCCGGCTCGGGCCCCGAAGCCCTGGCCAGCGTCGATGCCGCCCAGGTCGACCTGGTGCTGATGGACATCACCATGCGCGACGGCGGCGGCATCGAAGCCACCGCCCAGCTGGGCCGCAGCCACCCGGACATCGCCGTGCTGATCCTGTCCATGCACGACAAGCTCGAATACGTGAGCCAGGCGATGCAGGCCGGCGCGCGCGGCTACGTGCTGAAGGATGCGCCGGGCAAGGACATCGTGCTGGCGATCGACACCGTGATGGCCGGCGGCATCTACTACAGCGCCCCGGTCGCGCGCCAGCTGGCCCGCCCGAGCACGCCGGACAACCAGCTGACCGCGCGCGAACAGGAAGTGCTGCGCCATCTCGCCAACGGCGAATCGAACAAGCAGATCGCCCGCGCACTCGACCTGTCGGTGCGCACCGTCGAGACTCACCGCCTGAACATCAAGCGCAAATTGGGCATCGAAGGACAGGCTGAGCTCATCAAATTCGCGGTCCAGCACGCTTTATAAGAGAGTATGTACAAAATGTATCCATATGGAAACATTTCAGTTGCTTTCTGATAACGTCTGCACTACTATTAAAGAATTAACCAATCATGCATAAACGCTAACCCGCTCAATGGCCGCTGTCCCATTCCCGTTGGTTGAGATCCGTTCAGTAGCCAATGCGCAGAACGAGTGGGTTGCGCTGCTGCTGCGCGCGCCGGAAGGCTTCGATGAAGCGACGCTGCAGGCCATGTTCGGCGCGCCCGACCTGCTGGCCGCGGTGGCGCCCCTGGATTGCATCCTGCTGCTGGATTCCCCGGCGGTCCTGATTCCCCCAGTACTGAAACTGCTGCCGCCGAACCGCGTGGTGGTGGCGGTCGACGCCCGCGCGCTGGCAGGCGAGGGCGTGGCGCGGCGCCTGGCCGAGCTGCAGATGGAAGGCTTGCGCGTACTGCTGGACGGCCCGCTGCCGGAAGGCATGCAGCAGCCGCTGGCGCTGCGCAGCGTGTCGCGCAACGCGAGCGGCAATCGCGTGCTGCCCCCCGCATCGCTGCCGGCGCTGTTCGGCCCGCACCTGGCGTATGGCGTCGACACCCAGGCATCCCTGCGCGCCTGCGAGAACGCGGGCTTCGGCTGGTTCTCCGGCGCCTATGCGCTCGACGATGCGGACGCCGGCAAGGAGCCGCACCAGCAGGACGACGGCACCACGCGCCGGCGCCTGATGACCATGCTGGCGCTGCTTGCGCGCGACGCCGACGCGTGCGAACTCGAAGCGCAGCTGAAGCAGGACCCGGCGCTGAGCTTCCACTTGTTAAAACTGGTGAATTCGGCCGCGTTCTCGGGCGGCACCCACATCGCCAGCATCGGCCAGGCCATCAGCCGCATCGGCCGGCGCCAGCTGCAGCGCTGGCTGCAGCTGCTGCTGTATGCGCGCCAGCATCCGGACGGCCCGCCGAACCTGCTGCTGCCGATCGCCGCCCGCCGCGGCGCCGTACTCGAAGAACTCTGCAAGCGCGACGGCGGCGACCGCGACGAACAGGACCTGGCCTTCATGACCGGCGTGTTCTCGCTGCTCGACCGCCTGTTCCGCACGCCGATGGCCGCGCTGCTCGGCGACCTGAACCTGCCCGGCGACGTCGAAGCGGCCCTGCTGGCACGCGACGGCCTGCTGGGCCAGCGCCTGCGCCTGTGCGAGACCGCCAGCCTGGACAGCGGGACCCTGGACGCCGCCGGGGTCGACAGCGGCGCCTGGTGGCAGGTCCAGCTCCATGCCTATCACTGGGCGATACAGGTGGCGCGCAATGTCTGATATTGCCGGTATCGCCGCCAGCAGCGCCGGCATCTGCCAGGCCGTCCTCACGCTGCGCGGCGAGGCCTTGCATGCCGAGCTGGGACGCATCGCCGGCGGCCTGCTGGCGGCGCCGGACGCGGTCTTCATCGCCTGCACCAAAGCGGCCGATGCGCAGGACGGCCTGCTGTGGGCGCAGGTCTGGCAGAACGGCGACAGCCTCGGCCGCTACGAGCTGAAAGGCCGGGCCTTCGGCAGCGACGACCAGCATCAGCTCGACGCCCTGGCCGCGCTCACGGGCACGCTGCTGCAGATGCACGGCCTGGCCCAGCGCACCACCCACGCCTACGCCCAGGTCGAAGCCCAGCTCGCGCACCAGTCGCAGATCCTCGACCAGATCCACGAATCGGTGCTGACCACCGACCGCATGGGCTACATCACCAGCTGGAACCGCGGCGCCGAGCAGCTGTTCGGCTACACGGCGGTGGAAGCGGTGGGACGGCACATCCTGTTCCTGTACGTCGACGACGCCGAGGAGGGCGCCGACTTCCCGGACGCCTTTGCGGAGCAGGGCGGGCGCATGATGGAAGTCCGGCGCCGCAAGAAGTCGGGCGAGATCTTCTGGGCCAGCCTGTCCCTGTCGCCGCTGCGCGACCTCGAGGACAACCCGGTCGGCCTGATCGCCTACCTGACCGACATCACCGAGCGCAAGCTGGCCGAAGACCGCCTGCACCACCTGGCCTACTACCAGGAGCTGACCGGCCTGCCGAACCGCACGCTGTTCGCGCGCCTGGTCGACCAGGGCCTGATGTCCGCCCAGCGCAACGACGGCACGGCCTGCGTGCTCTACATCGACCTGAACCGCTTCAAGCTGATCAACGGGACGCTCGGCCGCACCGTCGGCGACGAGCTGCTGCGCCAGGTCGCCCAGCGCTTCCGCCAGACCCTGCGCGACGAAGACGTGGTCTCGCACCTGGCCGCCGACGAATTCGCCATCGGCCTGTTCGACGTGCGCCAGCACTTCGAAGCGACCACGGTGGCGCAGAAACTGCAGGCGGTGCTCGAAGCCCCGTTCACGATCGCCGGCCACGACCTGCGCGTCGGCGCCAGCATCGGCATCAGCGTCTACCCGCAGGACGGCGCGGATGCAGAGACCCTGCTGCGCATGGCCGACATCGCGATGCAGCGGGCAAAAGAACGCGTCGAGAACCCCGACCACAGCGTCGCCTTCTACCGCCTCGACATGAACGAGGGCATGCAGCAGCGCATGCAGATCGAGACCGGCTTGCGCCACGCGCTGGGCCACGGCGAACTGCTGCTGCACTACCAGCCGAAGTTCGAAATCGGCAGCAATCGCCTGGTCGGCGCCGAAGCGCTGGTGCGCTGGATGCATCCGCAGCGCGGCATGGTGCCGCCCAGCGAGTTCATTCCGCTGGCCGAGACCACGGGACTGATCGTGCAGGTGGGGGAGTGGGTGCTGGAGCAGGCCTGCGCGCAGGCGGCGATCTGGCAGCGGGCCGGCTTGCCGCCGTTCCGGCTGGCGGTGAACGTGTCGGCGCGCGAGTTCACGGCTTCGCTGCCTGGACGGGTGGCGGATACCTTGCGCCGGTATCGTCTTGATGCTTCCTGGCTGGAGCTGGAGATTACTGAGAGTACGCTGATGCACGATATCGACTACGTCATCGGCATCATGGACCACATCAGCACCCTGGGCGTGGCTTTGTCGCTGGACGATTTCGGGACCGGGTATTCGTCGCTGAGCTATCTGAAGCGCTTCCCGATCGATACGCTCAAGATCGACCGCTCGTTTACGACCGGCATCCCGTCGGATCCTAGCGACTGTGCGATTGCTAGCACCATCATCAGCATGGGGCGCAAGCTGGGGCATCGGGTCATCGCCGAGGGCGTGGAGACGCTGGAGCAGACGGAGTTCCTGCGGCAGGCGGGGTGCGACGAGGTGCAGGGGTATTTGTATGGGAAGCCGTTGCCGGCGTATGAGTTCGAGAAGGCGTTGCGGGAGAACTGGTTGCTCGTGGCCTGAGAACCTGCCTGTCGAGCAACGATTTATGTATAATGCGGTTCCCCAGGAAGCGTGGCCGAGTGGTTGAAGGCAGCAGTCTTGAAAACTGCCGACGGGGGAACCCGTTCGTGAGTTCGAATCTCACCGCTTCCGCCAAGAATACTGAACAAGAGCCCTGCATGTCGGGGCTTTTTTTCGGCTTCTGATACCGTTATTTCACCTCGAGAACATCATGCAGCTATCTGGCTACGCGAATACCGACGTTCCCATTGAAGAAGTTGTTTCGGAAACGCTTGCAGAGGTAATGATGTGCGCATCGCCAGCTGAGCTTCGGCGTATGGCTGAGTTTTTCTTGTTCTGCGCGAGTGAAATGGACCGCATGGGACCGGCTTACGATCACGTACATCTCTCCGACCGTATGAAGGAGTTTGAGGATGGCCCGCATTTCACCGTGTTTCGGGCGGATTAAATCGTTGCCTTACTCCGTGTGTTGGCGTTAGTGGGCTCCCAAGGCCGCAATCCCTGATCCTTGCTCAGGCGAATACGGTGAACCTTCATTGCGTCGATCACGTCTGCCGGTTCTGGACTGCTCACGAGAATCGGCAAGGTCTGCTGCGCTTCGAGGAAAAACTGGCGTTGCAGACCCTCGCCTTGGCTGAGAAAGGCATCGTTCCACCATTCGCTGATGACGGCGCTGGCACGCTCCAGTGCAGATTGGGTAACCAATCGGTTCGATTTCTGGATGTTGATCTGCCGGGCCGCAGGCATCAGGTTCCACGCGTCACCGCAAGGCCATGCCGCGAACGGGAAACAGTGATCGACGTCGTACTCATCACGGAGTCGAGTGCCTGACCAGACACAGTAGACCGGCTTGCCGGCTACACGAATGCGATCGACCGCCGACCTGGCGAAGCTGGTGTCGCGTGCAGGGTCCACCCAGGCCAGCAACGCGTGCGCGAGCATCCGAATGTTCTGGCGTCCGTCGTTGCAGTAGGACTCGATCAGCCTGACCCATTCCGCTACCAGCACCGGCTCGATCCAGACGTTGTAATGGGTCAGCGCCTGCCAGATCTCGAGCGGGATGCGGAAGTCGCCCAAGCTCCACAGGAAGGCTTCATCGATCTGGAGCTGCGCAGGCGTAGGCACCATGCGGCGGCGCGTGACCTCGAAGATGGGATTGTCGCTGGCCGGCCAGCGCAGGTAATTCGCAGGCATGTTGCGTATCACTTGCGATATCTCGGAAAGGCTCCGGTGCAGATGTTTTGCTGTCTGCCCATTGAATACGGAGCCGGTGCGCAGCTCGACTGCGGTGACGGGCCGCAGCGCAAGGAAACTGTCGGTAACGAAGCCGGGGCCCGTTCCCGAGCGTGAAACGGGCATCTGCGGCAGAGCGTTATCGATCAAGGGCTTGTACATGCGCATCCAGAACAGCGACACCAGGCCGAGCGGGACCACGACGGCGTCCGCCTCATAGCGCGCCAGTCCAGCCGCTGTATCGGCGATACGGGCCAGCACACGGAGCAGCGCAATCTTGTAGGTCGACGCCTTCTCATCGACCAGAATGAGATGCCGCAGCAAGGGCAGGGCGCCGAGCCCGTCGTCTGGAAGCCCCAGCACGACGCTGGTCCACGATATCTCGCCTCGGCCGAGCTTGTCCTGGCTGTCGCTGGTGTGAACAACCCGAAGCCCGAACTGCTGGGCAAGGCTGGCCAGCTCGGGATACGAGACCGCATACATTGCCCGATCCGTATTCGGCGGCCCAAGCCGCAGGCTGATGACGATGCGTCCCTTCGGCGCCAGCAGGGTTGCCAGCTTCCTTAACGATCGCTGACGCTCCGCCGGAGGAATATGCATCCAGACGGCGGATAACAGAATCAGATCGAAGCTCAGGCCGAGGCGCCGGACGTTTGCAAGGTCGGGCAGACTGTCTGCGAGCCAATGAATGCGGTTCGAGGGATGCAGTTTTCGTGCATGTGCCAGCATCGCTTCCGAGGGCTCAACCGCGACCACGTCGTAGCCATTTACCGCGAACCACGCGGCATCGCGGCCGGATCCGGCGCCAACGTCCAGCACTGTCGCGCCGGCCGGCGGCAGCATGTCGAGCAGCCCCGCGTGAACTTCCTCGAACGACAAGGACTCGTACTGCTCGACGAGCCGGCCTGCATGTTGATCGTAATGGGGAATCGAAGCCATTGGCGCCGTATGTTGGTACTGTGCAAAAACCTATTGTAATCGCGAACTGTTCCGTATCTCACGCTTTCGGCATGGCAGCCGGCTGTTACCATTACCCGAACATGAATATCCTGCAGACGCTCCTTTCCGTCATCAACGGCAAATCGGAATCGGCCGGCCCAAGCCAGCCGTCGCCCGAGCCTGCACGCCTTTTATTGTCAACGGGCGACCTGAATGCCGACCTGACCCATTACGACGGCTACATCCGCGAAGCCGCCCTATGGCGCGCAGCCAAACTGGCGTCCCCCGAGTTCCTTCCTGCCATTGCAGAACGGCTCAACGATTGGGTGCCGCAGGTCCGGACGGTGGCGCAGGAGGTCTTGCTGGGGATGCTGCCCGTGATCGGCAACGAGGATGCATTGAGCCTGCTGCCCAGGGTAGAGCGCCTGCGCCGGGCCGGCCGCACCGACCATTCGGCCTGGATCGCCAGCTTCGAACAGGCTTTGCTGCAAAAGGTCGGCCCGCAAGCCATCGTCGATGGCGTGAACGATCCCGACGTCCATCTCGCCCGCGCCTGCTGCAAGCTGGTCGAGGCAGAACGACTGATCCCGCTCGAAGACCTGATCGCGCGCCTGCTGCCATCCACGCGTGACATCGTGCTGGCCAGGCACACGGTCGAAGCCATCTTCCGCCTGCCGGAACCGGCGCGGGAGCCGCTGTACCGACGCGCCCTGGCGTCCGGCTTCGGCATGGTGCGCACGGTCGCCCTGCGGCCCTTGTTGGCTGAGCAGAGCCCGGAAAGCGATACGCTCGCCATCCGCATGGTGACCGACCTGCAAACCTGGATACGCCTGATCGCAAGCGGCTACCTGAAACGCCGCGGCATCGACGTCGCCGCGATCCTGGTGGAGGCCTTGTGCGCGGAGGATGCGAGCAGCACGACGATGCGTGCCTGTCTGGCCGGCCTTGCCGAGCAGGGCGCTATGGACCGGCTCGATCTGGTGCGGGACTTTACCCATCACCCTGTGGCGCGCGTACAGCTGAGTGCCTACCTTGCCTGGCTGCGTCTCGAACCCTCGCGCAGGGATGGCATCGCACTGGAGGTGCTGCGCAGTCCGCACCGCCGCGTGCGCAAACTCGTGCTGCAATTGGTGCGGGAAGAGGGCGTGTATGTCGAGACCGGCACTGCGCTGTCGCTGATGGCGGTGCACGACGACATCGACATGATGTTCAGCTTTGCGCGGCGGGATCCGTGGAGCTGGCTCGAACTGGTCCTGCAGATGGAACCGCGTTCGCGGCACGATCTGGCGCTGCGCGAACGCCTCGAATACGAACTAGCCGACTGGTTGGATGATGCGAACAGGACGTTCGTGAAGCCGAGCCCTGCTCAGCGCGTATTGTTCGAGGGCGGGGACACGATCAGGATCTTCGCCGACTTGCTGAAGACCGATGAGCGAAAGCTGGCGCAGCGCCTGAGTTTCGAGCTCGGCAAAGCTTAAGGCGTCATCGCGGGCGATGCCGTCTGTGCGCGCGCGCCGTTTCGCGCCAGCGCCGGCAGCCGGTCGAACCAGGGCTGCGCCTGTTCCAGCTGGTGCGCTAGCTGCAACAAGCGAGCCTCGCTGCCGAACGGTCCCACAAACTGCACGCCAAGCGGCAGGCCGTCCGCCGTCCAGTGCAGCGGCACACTCATCGAAGGCACCCCGGTCAGATTCGACAACTGCGTAAACGGCACGAAGCGCAGATTGTCGATCGCCAGCTTGCGCACCGTCTCGTCCAGCAGTCCAAGCCGCGCCAGCAGTCCCATCAAGCCCGATCCGTGCAGGAAGCCGAACAATGACTTCTCGAAACCCGAAGGATCCCCGGTACCGTGTGTGACCGGCGGCGCCGCCAGGGTCGGTGTCAGCAGCAAATCGTATTTCGCATGGAAGGCCGCCAGCGAGCGCGAATACTCGTTCCAGCGATTCAGCTCCGTAGTCAGCTTCATCGCCGATACGCTGCGTCCCAGCGTCACCAGGATCCGGTTCATCAGCTCCAGATCGTCGGCGTTCGCACCCAGCGCCTTGGCACGCGCCGCTGCCGCCGGAATCTGCCCGAAGTACATGTGCAGATAGCTCTGCGCCAGCGCCGCGCCGTCGATCTGCGGCGCAGCCTCTTCGACGTGATGGCCAAGGCTCTCCAGCAGCCTGGCCGCCCGCTGCACGGCAAGAACCGCCTCCGGATGCACCTCGGTCCCGATCGGCGACACGGACGTGAACCCGATCCGCAAACGTCCGGGCTCGCGCAGCATCGCCTGCGCATAGGGTTCCAATGGCGGCGCGATCACGAAAGGATCGCCCGGCTCCGCACCCTGCAGCACGTCCAGCGCCATCGCCGAATCGCGCACGCTGCGCGACAGCACTCCTTCGGTCGATGCGCCGAACCACACCTCACCGATGTCCGGCCCGGACGAGACGCGCCCGCGCGACGGCCGCACGGTGAACAGCCCGCAGCAGGCCGCCGGAATCCGCAGCGAGCCGCCGCCGTCGTTCCCGGCCGCCATCGGCACGATGCCGGATGCGACGGCCGCCGCCGCGCCGCCGCTGGAGCCGCCCGGCGTGCGCGTCAGGTCCCATGGATTGTTGGTGCGGCCGAACAGTTCGGGATCGGTCACGCCGCGGATCGCGAACTCGGGCAGGTTGGTCTTGCCGAAGATGACCAGCCCGGACTTCAGGTAGCGCTCGACCACGTGCGCATGGCGCTTGGGGACGATGCCGGCCATCGAGCGGCTGGCGTAAGTGGTCGGGATGCCGGCATAATCCTGCACCGCATCCTTGATCAGGAAGGGCACGCCGCCAAAAGGGCCACCTGAAAAACCGGCATCGATTTGCGCACGCGCTTCAGGCTCCATCAGCCTGATCACTGCATTCACGCTGCCATGCACGCGCCGCTGCTGGCCCAGCGCCAGGTCCAGCAGCCTTGATGCCGACACCTCGCCGCGCGCCACGTGCTGGGCGAGGGCGGTGGCGTCGCAGGCGAGGTAGTCGGCAAAATCCATGCTAGTGTCTTCCTTATTGTTGTGATGTAATCTGACACCGCATATTGTCATAGAAGAAATCCCACTGCAATGTCCGAAGTTTCCCAACTCCTCACGACCATCAAGCGCCAGCTGAAATTGCAGGGCAAGACCTACCGCGACGTCGCCGGTGCGCTGCAGCTGTCGGAGGCCAGCGTCAAGCGCCTGCTGACCTCCGATACGCTGGGCGTCGACCGCCTGGTCGAGATCAGCAACATGCTCGGCTTCACCCTCGCCGAACTCGCCCAGGAAGCGGCGGTGACGGAAACGCGATTGAGAACGCTCACTGCGACACAGGAAAAGGAGCTGGTGTCGGACACGCGCCTACTGCTAGTCGCCGTATGCGCACTGAACCACTGGACCCTGCAGGACATGCTGGCGGTGTACAAGCTGACCGAAGCCGAGTGCCTGCAGAAGCTGCTGCACCTGGACCGCCTGCACCTGATCGCTCTCATGCCCGGCAACCGTATCCGTCTCAACGTCGCCCGCGATTTCGACTGGCTGCCCGACGGGCCGATCCGCCGCTACTTCCGCACCGAGGGCCTGGACGACTTCCTCGACAGCGGTTTCGACAAGCCGGAGCAGTCGCTGGCCTTCACCCACGGTATGCTGACGGAGAGCGCGCTGGCGCGCATGCAGGCCGAGCTGCGCCAGC
>Ga0308166_1001309_pt1 | contig 26992 bp, 25 predicted proteins | sample PhyCR2_2_FD_202137 | JGI IMG/M metagenome (GOLD analysis project Ga0308166, IMG submission 202137) | Phyllosphere microbial communities from UC Gill Tract Community Farm, Albany, California, United States - DLSLCC.R2 | ecosystem: Host-associated > Plants > Phyllosphere > Unclassified | place... | reverse complement strand
TTGGCGCTGTCCTCGTTAAGCACTGACCGCCCGTCAGTGCTTAACGAGTACAGAGCCCACTATTTTTCAGGCGGTACATTATGAAGTTCATCGACGAAGCAAGAATCGAAGTCATCGGCGGCGACGGCGGCAACGGCTGCGCATCGTTCCGACGCGAGAAGTTCCGTCCGTTCGGCGGCCCTGACGGCGGCGACGGCGGCAAGGGCGGTTCCATCTGGGCCGTGGCCGACCGTAACATCAACACGCTGGTCGACTACCGCTATTCGAAGATGCACCGCGCCAGCAACGGCGAAGCGGGCCGCGGCTCCGACTGCTACGGCAAGGGCGCGGACGACGTCACGCTGCGCGTACCCGTCGGCACGCTGATCATCGACGAAGTGTCGGGCGAAATCATTGCCGACATGACGGAGCACGGCCAGATCGAACTGCTGGCCAAGGGCGGCGAGGGCGGCTGGGGCAATATCCACTTCAAGACGTCGACCAACCGCGCGCCGCGCCAGAAGACGGAAGGCAAGGAAGGCGAACGCCGCGAACTGCGCCTGGAGCTGAAGGTGCTGGCGGACGTGGGCCTGCTGGGCATGCCGAACGCGGGCAAGTCGACGTTCATCACGGCCGTGTCGAACGCGCGTCCGAAGATCGCCGACTACCCGTTCACGACGCTGCACCCGAACCTGGGCGTCGTGCGCGTGTCGCACGAGAAGAGCTTCGTCATCGCCGACATTCCCGGCCTGATCGAAGGCGCCGCGGAAGGCGCGGGCCTGGGCCACCAGTTCCTGCGTCACCTGTCGCGTACGGGCCTGCTGCTGCACATCGTCGACCTGGCGCCGTTCGAAGCGACCGTGGATCCCGTCAAGGAAGCCAAGGCGCTCGTCAAGGAGCTGGAGAAGTACGACCAGGAGCTGCTGGACAAGCCGCGCTGGCTGGTGCTCAACAAGGTGGACGTGATTCCGGCGGAAGAACGCGCCAAGCGCGTCAAGGACTTCATCAAGAAGTTCGGCTGGAAGGGCCCCGTGTTCGAGATCTCCGCGCTGTCGCATGAAGGCACGCAGGAACTCGTCAACGCCATCTACCTGCACCTGGAAGCGAAGCGCCACACCGAGCAGCGCGCGGAAGAAACGCAGATGACGGAAGAGGCGCGCGGCATCTCGTCGATCGACCCGGACGACCCGCGCTTCAAGGTTCTCGACTAAAATTGCACTACCTGGGACTTGCCGGACCTGCCACACGCAGGCGCCGGCAACGTCCGCGGCAAAACCGGGCGACCTGCCTGGCGAATCCAGATCCACTTTTCAATAAGAGATTGGCCGCAACCATGAATTCCCCCATCCCTTCGCTGGTCCACAAAGCCAGCCGCCTGATCGTCAAGGTCGGCTCTTCGCTCGTCACCAATGATGGCCGCGGGCTCGATCATGCCGCGATTGCCCGCTGGGCTGCGCAGATCGCCGCCTTGCGCGCGCTGGGCAAGGAGGTCGTCCTCGTCAGCTCCGGCGCCATCGCCGAAGGCATGCTGCGCCTGGGCTTCGAGCACCGTCCCACCGACATTCACGAACTGCAGGCCTGCGCGGCCGTCGGCCAGATGGGCCTTGCACAGATCTACGAAACGAGTTTTCGCGCGCATGGCATCGGCACGGCGCAGGTCCTCCTGACGCATGCCGACCTGGCCGACCGCGAACGCTACCTGAACGCCCGCTCGACGCTGACGACATTGCTGGGGCTGGGCGTCGTCCCGATCATCAACGAGAACGACACGGTCGTCACGGACGAGATCAAGTTCGGCGACAACGACACCCTGGGCGCGCTGGTCGCGAACCTGATCGAAGCGGACGTGCTGATCATCCTGACGGACCAGCGCGGCCTGTTCTCGGCCGACCCGCGCAGGGACCCGGCAGCCTACCTGATCGAACGCGCCAGCGCCGGCGACCCGGCACTGGAAGCGATGGCGGGCGGCGCCGGCTCGAGCCTCGGCCGCGGCGGCATGCTGACAAAAATCCTGGCCGCGAAACGGGCCGCGCGCTCGGGCGCGCACACGGTGATCGCGTTCGGCCGCGAAGAGGGCGTCCTGACGCGCTTGGCCGGCGGTGAAGCCATCGGCACGGAACTGGAAGCGCAGATGGGCCACCTGACGGCGCGCAAGCAGTGGATGACGGATCACCTGCACACGGCAGGCCAGGTCGTCATCGACGCGGGCGCGGTGGAGAAGCTGTCGCGCGAAGGCAAATCGCTGCTGCCGATCGGCGTCACCGAAGTGCGCGGCGAGTTCGGTCGCGGCGCCGTCATCACCTGCGTCAGCGCGGGCGGCGTCGCCATCGCGCGCGGCCTGTCCAACTACACCAGCAGCGAAGCCCGCCGCATCGTTCGCAAGCCGTCCGGCGAGATCGAAGGCATCCTCGGCTTCGTCGAGGGACCGGAGCTGATCCATCGCGACAATATGGTGCTGCTCTAATAAGCGACGCGGCACTGATGACCCCGTGTCCACCTTGGGGTCACACCCCGACAAGGACACAAGCTCGGCAGTGCAAATATATTTTGCGTGACGGGTGGGGCGACTGCGTGCGAGGAGGGCTGGCACGTCGAGGTCCTACCCGGACAAGGGCACAAGCTCATCAGAGAATATATTTATTTTGCACGGCTCAGCTTGTGTCCTTGTCGGGGTGTGACCCCTTGGTGGACACGGACCGGGCGGTGGGGCTTATACCACCGCCGGCGCCGGCGTCTTCTGTTTGAACTCGCACAGGTCGGCGATCATGCAGTTCCAGCATTGCGGCTTGCGCGCCACGCAGGTGTAGCGGCCGTGCAGGATCAGCCAGTGGTGGGCGTCCTGCAGGAACTCGTTCGGCACGAACTTCAGCAGCTTCTGCTCGACGATGTCCACGTTCTTCCCCGGCGCGATGCCGGTGCGGTTCGAGACGCGGAAGATGTGCGTGTCGACGGCGATCGTCGGGTCGCCGAAGGCCGTGTTCAGCACGACGTTGGCCGTCTTGCGGCCCACGCCAGGCAGCGATTCGAGCGCTTCCCGGTCATGCGGCACTTCGCCGCCGTACTGGTCGACAAGGATCCGGCACGTGGCCATCACGTTCTTGCCCTTGGTCTTGTACAGGCCGATGGTCTGGATGTACGTCGTCAGTTCGTCCAGCCCCAGGTCCAGGATCTGCTGCGGCGTGTTCGCCACCGGGTACAGCCTGCGCGTGGCCTTGTTGACGCCCACGTCCGTCGCCTGCGCCGACAGCAGCACGGCGATCAGCAGCTCGAACGGCGTCGTGTATTCCAGTTCCGTGGTGGGGTGGGGATTGGCTTCGCGCAGGCGGCGGAAGATTTCGTAGCGTTTGGCTGCGTTCATTGGTCTGCTGGTTTGTTCTCGGCTGCTTTGGCGGCTTCCGCTTTCAGGCGTGCGCGTTCCATCGCGGCGGCGATGATGGCGCGCTTGCGTTCCTTTTCCGCCAGCTCGGCGGCGTTGTCGGGATTCAGACGATCGACGGCTTCCAGCTTCGCCTGCGCCTTCGCGGCCAGGCGCGCATCGTTCTCTTCGCGCTCGCGTTGCAGGCGCGCGTTGCGGAAGTCGTGGCGGTCGCGGGCGGCGTCCGCGTCCGCCTGCGTCCAGGCATCCCAGCCCGTGGTCTCCGTCACCGGGTACATGACGATGCAGTCGACGGGGCAGGGCTTGACGCACAGGTCGCAGCCCGTGCACAGCTCGGGGACGATCGCATGCATCTGCTTGGCCGCGCCGGCGATGGCGTCCACGGGACAGGCCTGGATGCACAGCGTGCAGCCGATGCACAACGCTTCATCGATGAAAGCCACGGCGCGCGGGCGCTCCAGGCCATTAACGGGATTGAGCGCGATGACGGGATGACCCGTCACCAGGGACAGCCGGCGGATGCCCTCGGCGCCGCCCGGCGGGCACTGGTTGATCTGCGCCGTGCCTGCCGCGATGGCTTCCGCGTAGGGCCGGCAGCCGGCGTAGCCGCATTTGGTGCACTGCGTCTGCGGCAGCACGTCCTCGATGCGGTCGGCTAGGGTGGTCGATTCGGTCACGTTGAGAGAAAGTCGCGGAACAAAACGACATTATCCTTCATCGGCGCTGCCGCTGTCCTGCAATGCCGGTTGCGTTCGTGTCCCACCGCGGTGCCTGGCACCATGGCGGGACAGAGGTGAACCGTGTGTCGCGTGCGCACGGTTGGGGACGTGTGGCATTCCGGGTGTCGTTGTGGGAGCATATTGCATGCACGAAGTGAAATCGACTCGCAGCGTGGCCGGGCGCCGGCGATGCGCCATCGCCGGCATGATACTGTGCGCGCTGTCCGTCGCGCAGGCGCAGACACCGCAGTCGATCCGCGTCGCGGGCGAGGAATGGCCGCCATACCTGGCGCGCAACTTGCCGGACGATGGCGTAACGGGCGCAATGCTGCGTGCCGTGCTGGACCGGCTCGGCTATACGGCCTCCATCGATTATTTTCCGTGGCGCCGCGCCATCGAGGTCGGCATGCACGATCCGCGCTATGCCGGCGTCATGCCGGTGCTGCGCACGCCCGATCGGGAAAAACTGTGCCATTTCTCGGCACCGCTGGGCCGTACCAGTTATGTCCTGGCGTTCCTGAAGGACCAGCCGGTGCGCGCCGGCAGCCTGGCGGGGCTGCGCGACCTGCGCATCGGCACCGTCTCCGGCTATTCGTACAGCCCGGAATTCGACACGCAGGCGGCGCAGGGCACCCTGTCCGTCGAGGAGGCCGTCAACGACGAGACCAATCTGCGCAAGCTGCTGTTCCGGCGCTTCCCCGTCGTGATCATCGACCGCCAGGTGCTGCGCCACCTGCTGGCAAAGCCCACGTTCACGCCGGCCGACCGCGAGCGCATCGGCACCAGCGACGGGCTGTTCCGCGAACGGACGATGCACCTGTGCTTCCGCCGCACGACCGTCGGGCAGATGCAGCAGCAGGCGTTCGACAACGCGGCGCGGGAGGTGGACCTGCCGCGGCTGGAGCGGGATTACTGGCGGCGGATCGGCTACGACGGGTGATGGAAAGACTGTCGGTGGATTCGATAAACGTCGGGGACAGGCACCTGTCACAGGGCCGGAGGCCCCGAGACAGGTGCCTGTCCCCAAAAAAAAGCCGCCCGAAGGCGGCTTCATGGTGCCGGCAGCAGGTCAGGCGTGCTGGCGGATAAATGCGGTGATCTTCGGGCAGACGATCTCGCGCCAGCGGCGGCCGGAGAAGATGCCGTAGTGGCCCGCTTGCGGCACGACGAAGTCTTCCTGCATGCCGGACGGGATGCCGGTGCACAGTTCGTGCGCCGCCTGCGTCTGGCCGGCGCCGGAGATGTCGTCCAGCTCGCCCTCGATCGTCAGCAGCGCAACATTGGTGATGTCCTGCGGGCGCACCAGCTGGCCGCCCACTTCCCAAGTGCCTTTCGGCAGGCTGAACTCCTGGAACACGGTCTTGATCGTGTCGAGATAGTATTCGGCCGGCATGTCCAGCACGGCGTTGTATTCGTCGTAGAACTTGCGGTGGCTGTCCGCCGGTTCATCGTCGCCGCGCACCAGGTGCATGTAGAACTCGCGGTGCGATTGCGCATGGCGGCCCGGGTTCATCGCGATGAAACCGGCATGCTGCAGGAAGCCGGGATAAACCTTGCGGCCGAACCCCGGGTAATTTGGCGGCACCGGGTAGATCACGGTGTTTTCAAACCACGAGAACGGCTTTTCGGTGGCCAGGTTGTTGACGGCCGTTGGCGATTTGCGCGGGTCGATCGGGCCGCCCATCATCGTCATCGTTTTCGGCAGCTTCGCATCCTTGTTGGTCGCCATCAGCGAGATCGCGGCCAGTACCGGCACGGTCGGCTGACAGACGGAGATCACGTGCACGTCCGGGCCGAGATGGCGGATGAAGTCCTGCACGTAATAAATATAGTCGTCCAGGTGGAACGGACCTTCCGACAGCGGCACCATGCGGGCGTCGGTCCAGTCGGTGATGTACACGTCGTGTTCCGGCAACAGGCCGCGGACGGTGTCGCGCAGCAGCGTGGAGTGGTGGCCGGACAGCGGCGCGACCAGCAGCACGACCGGCTGTGCCAGTTCGCGCGCTTCGGCGTCGGATAAATCCTTACGGAAGTGCATCAGGCGGCAGAACGCTTTCGTGACCGCCGCATGCTCGAGAATGCCGACGGGTTTGCCGTTGACCGTGGTGGTGTCGATGCCGAATGCCGGCTTTTCATAATCCTTGCCCAGGCGGTACAACAGCTCGTAACCGGCGGCGATACGTTGCGAGAACGGGGTGTGCGCGAACGGCGACACGGGATTGCTGAAAAGTTTGGAAGACGCTTCCGCCCACTGCATCAGGGGATTCAGGAAGGTGCGTTGCATTTCATGGAGTTGGTAAAGCATAGGTATTCCTGATCGTGAGCGCCGCGAAGAAAAGACATGAACTGGTGCGGCACGGAAATTTATAAGGTCATTATAGGCCGATTTTTCTTGACGTAAAGCACTTTGAAATGCCGTCGGATGCGCTCAAACAACGCAATAATGCCTGACAGATCAAGCCTGTGTACAACCTTAATAGTGATCCAAAAACAAAAAAAGCAGCGTTTCCGCTGCTTTTGTGTAGGACGCGTCCGAGCGACGGGTCAGATCAATCAAACACGGGCGATTCCACACCCAGCACCTTGTGCAGTTTCGGCGACGTTGTCGTGTACTGCATGTGGATCTTCTTGTCCGGGAAGATGTACGGCGCCGCACCAAAGGCGGCCAGCGCCGCTTCATGGAAGCCGGACAGGATCAGCTTTTTCTTGCCTGGGTAGGTGTTGATGTCGCCCACGGCAAAGATGCCCGGCACGTTCGTCTCGAATTTCTCGGTGCTGACGACCTTCAGCTGCTTGCGCTCGATGTCCAGGCCCCATTCGGCGATCGGACCCAGTTTCGGCGACAGGCCGTAGAAGACCAGCAGCATGTCAAGCGGCACGCGACGCGTTACGCCGTCGGCGCCGGTCACGCGCAGTTCGGACAGCTTGCCTTCCTTTTCTTCGATACCGGACACCTGGCCGATAATCAGCTGCATCTCGTACTCTTCGCACAGCTGTTTCATCTTCGCGACAGAAGCCGGGGCGGCGCGGAAATCGTCGCGGCGGTGCAGCAGCACGACGGATTCGGCCTTGCCGACGAAGTTCAGCGCCCAGTCCAGCGCGGAATCGCCGCCGCCGCAGATGACCAGGTTCTTGCCTTCGAACTGTGCCGGGTCCTTGACGCGGTAGAACACCTGCGTGCCTTCATGCGCGTCGATGCCGTCGACCTTCATCGTGCGCGGCTGGAACGAACCGACGCCGGCGGCGATGAAGATGGTTTTCGTGATGAATTTCGTGCCGAGGCTGGTTTCAACATCGAAGCGGCCGTCTTCACGCTTGTGCACGAGGGTCACTTCCTGGCCCAGGTGGAACGTGGGGCCGAACGGCTCGATCTGCTTGAGCAGGCCGTCCGTCAGTTCCTGGCCCGTGCAGGATGGAATGGCGGGAATATCGTAGATCGGCTTGTCCGGATACAGTTCCACGCACTGGCCGCCGACGGCCGCGAGGGAATCGATCACGTGGGCCTTGATTTCCAGCAGGCCCAGTTCGAAGACCTGGAACAGGCCGACCGGACCGGCGCCGATAATGACGGCGTCGGTTTCGTGGTGACCACCTGGAGGGGTGCTGACGATATTCATAGCGAGTATTTATCCTGTGATTTCAAAGAGAACGTCCTGCCGTTCGCGACGCGTGAACGCCGCCGACGGTGCGCCGGTTGCCCGGCCGCACCGCAGTTGACGGCACGTGGATCAGCGCACCAGCAGGTGCGCTTTTTCCTTGACGTCCTTGAACTGCTCGGCTTCCGGCAGGGCTGGCTTGGTCTTCGTGATCGAAGGCCAGTTGCGGGACAGGTCCGCGTTGATCTTGATGTATTGCTGCTGGTCCGACGGCACGTCTTCTTCGGCGAAGATGGCATTGACCGGGCATTCGGCCACGCAGACAGCGCAGTCGATGCATTCGTCCGGATCGATTGCCAGGAAATTCGGGCCTTCACGGAAACAATCTACCGGGCAAACATCGACGCAGTCCGTGTAGCGGCAGCTGATGCAAGATTCGGTGACAACGTGGGTCATAGCGGTCCTATTAATGTTGGTGCGCTGGAGTGTGACCATGTCGATCATGGCGCCGCATCCGCCGGGGGCCGGCACCGCGTGCCGCGTCTGGCGTCTTCCTCAGCCGGCGAAGGCGGTTGGAGTCCCCTCCAGCAAAAGCACTGTATTTTAGGGCAATTCGCTCTTTCTCACAATTCACGCTTAGACACAATACAAATAAGCAAATGCGCCCACCGGGCGGGGTCAGGTCCGACATTCGGACATTTCCCGCGCCGGTACGCTGAGCTCGTGTCGGAATGTCGGACCTGACCCCCGGGGGAGACCGGTACGCTGAGCCCGTGTCCGAATGTCGGACCTGACCCCCGGGGGAGACCAACCCCCGGGGGAGACCCGGGGGGCGTTACGCGGCAAGGACGCTGGCCAGCAGCCGTTCCCATGGCGCGCTTGTTGGGCTGCCATCCTGCGTGAACGTGATGCTGTGCCGGCGTCCGTCGCCCTCGATGGTGATCGTCCACCTCAGCATGTCGGCGCCGGTAGCCGGCGGGGCGACGCTGGCCGCGGCATCGAAAAAGCGCAGGTCCGCAATGGCAGCCTCCAGCGCCGGACCGGCCGGGCTGGTTTCGGTATCGACGGCATGGCGCTGTGTGAGGCCGGCAAAGCCGCCGCTGGACGTGACGGTGATCTTCATGCCGATGCCCTCCCGGCGCCATAGTCGGCGGCCGCCAGTTCCTCGCTGCTGGCCGGCTCGGCCACCGCGCGCCCGGCCGCATAGCCGTGGCACCAGCGTGCCAGCGCCTGGCGTTCCTCTTCCAGCGCGGCGTCGGCCAGGTCGCAATATTCGGCGTGGTTCATCGTGCCGCAGCAGGCGCGGCGGTCCTGGACGGCATCCGGCGCGTCGACAACAGCCGCTTCCAGCGCCATCGTGTTGCCATCCGCCCGGGCCACGACGACTTCGCGCACGGTAAAGCGGTTGCGGATGAAGTCCAGGTAGTCGGCGGGGCGGTTGTCGGCTTTCGCCAGCCGCAGCATGCCGTTCGCCACGTCGGCATAGGTGGCCGCGCTGTCCGGCGCGGCGATCAGTGCGCGCAGCAGCAGGCCGCACAGGTAAGCGCCGGTACGGTGCAGCACGACGGCGTCGTCCTCGACGGCCGGGTGGCGTTCGAAGGCGAACATGTCGGCCAGGATGTCGTAGACGGCGCCCGTGAACACCTGCGAAATCGCATGCACCTCGGTGCCGGCCTGCGACAGCGTCAGGTCGTTGTCGGCATTGCGCAGGCCGTTCGGGCGGCCCAGCGCCAGGCCGAACTGTTCGGCCATGTCGGCCAGGAAGGTCTTGTCGTGCAGGTCGGCGCGGGTCTGGGCGATCACGGCTTCGGCCTGGTCCATCTGCGACAGTGCCAGGAAAATGGCCGTGAGGTCGCCGAACGATTCGTGCAGGCCGCCGGTCTGCGGCGGCGCCGAGGACAGGATCCAGCGCGGTTTCAGCCCGTCCAGCACGGCATGGCCCGTTTCATGGGCCACGATGTCGAACGAGCGGCAGGTATAGATGCGGCCCGCGGCGTCGCCCGTGGCGTCCTGCTGCATGAAATCGCCGAACTTCAGCGCCCGCTCGTTGCGGCTGTAGTACGCGTTCATCACGTTCGGCAGCCCGTGCGGGAAGACGTTCAGCGGGTCCGTGTTGTTGGGGCTGTTCCAGGCCCATGGCACGAGACCGGCATCGTGCGCGGCCAGCAGGCGCTGGAACATCGTCAGCGTCTGGCGCACGACGGCAAATGTATGCACGGCGTCGAACTGGTCGGTGTCGGGCGGCACGATGAAGTCGCCGAACGCGTTCGGGCTGACGGCTGCGATGCCCTTGCCGGACGCGATGCGGGCGTCGCGCGGGCCCTCCAGCAGCACGCCGGGCAGGAACGCCTTGCGCGTGCCCATTTCCGTCACGGACGGGTCCTGTTTCCACATCAGCACGCGGGCGCCGGGCGGCGGCGGGCTGGCTTGCTGGCGCGGCTGGCCCGGCCGGGTCAGCGCGGCGACCTTGCGGTGCAGGCGATAAGCGGCCGACGGCGTCGGGACGAAACTGACCGGCAATGACGGCGTCCGCGGCAGTGCGTCGACCGGAATGAGGACTTGCTGTTCCATGATGGTCTCCTGAGCCGGCGCACATTTTTCGCGCCTGGGAGTCCATGGTCGCGCTGTCCGCGATCACAACGTTTGATCCAGAACAAGGAAGGATGCGCGATTCTGACATCCGGGCGCGAGCGGGCGGTCCCTGATCGTCGTCGTACAATGTCAGCTCAACCAGGAGACCGTAAAGTGACACCCAGCACCATCGAGATCGCCGGCGCCGCCCTGTTCGCGACCGCCATCCTGCACACATTCGGTGCCAAGGCATTCGAGCGCGTGGCCCACCGCTTTCCCGCCCACGCCGGGATCTGGCACCTGCTGGGCGAGGTCGAAGTGGTGTTCGGCTTCTGGGCGGTCGTCCTGGTCGCCTTTATCGGCGTGACGTCCGGCATGCACGAGGCGGCCGCTTACGTGGACAGCCGCAACTTCACCGAGCCGCTGTTCGTCTTCGTCATCATGGTCATTGCCGCCACCCGGCCCATCCTGCAGACGACCAAGGCGGCCGTGGCGCTGCTGGCGCGCGCGCTGCCACTGCCCGACAGCATGGCCTTTGTCCTGCTGGTGCTGACGGCCGTGCCGCTGCTGGGCTCGTTCATCACGGAGCCGGCCGCGATGACCCTGGGGGCGCTGATCCTGGCCGAGCGGCTGTACGCGGGCGGTATTTCAGAACGGCTGAAATATGCCGTCCTCGGTGTCCTGTTCGTCAACGTGTCCATCGGCGGTACGCTGACGCCGTACGCCGCGCCGCCCGTGCTGATGGTGGCGGCCAAATGGCACTGGGACCTGTCGTTCATGCTGGCCAATATCGGCTGGAAGGCGGCGCTGGCAGTACTGGTCAATGCCGTCGGCGTCACGCTGCTGTTCTCGCGCGAACTGACGGCGCACCGGCCAGCGAAGACGCCGCCCCAGGACCGGGTACCGCTGCCGCTGGTGCTGGTGCACGTGGCGTTCCTGGCCGGCGTGGTGACGTTCTCGCACCATCCGGCCGTGTTTGTCGGACTGTTCCTGTTCTTTCTCGGCGTGGCGCAGGCGTACGAACGCTACCAGGACCGCCTGATCCTGCGCGAAGGACTGCTGGTGGCGTTTTTTCTCGCCGGCCTCGTCGTGCTGGGCGGCCAGCAGCAGTGGTGGCTGCAGCCGGTGCTGATGAGCATGAGCAGCGACGCCGTGTTCTACGGCGCGACGGCGCTGACGGCCGTCACGGACAACGCGGCGCTGACGTACCTGGGCTCGCTGGTGGAGGGCCTCAGCGACGAATTCAAATACGCGCTGGTGACGGGCGCCGTGACGGGCGGCGGCCTGACGGTGATCGCCAATGCACCGAATCCGGCCGGCATGTCGATCCTGAAAGAGTATTTCGAACTGGAGACGGTCTCCGCGCTGGGGCTGTTCCTGGCGGCGCTGGCGCCAACCCTGGTGGCGATCGCGGCTTTCCGCCTTTTGTAGGGCTGTGGCATCATGTCGCCTTTTACCCCGACAGCATGATCAATATCATTCAGGAACACAATCTGACGCCGGACGCGGCCCGCGCCGCGGCGGACCAGGTGGCGCAGAAGCTGGCGCGCGAATTCGACCTTGCCTGCCAGTGGCAGGGCGACGTACTGCGCTTCGAGCGCAGCGGCATCGAAGGCGAACTGACGTTGCTGCCGCAGCAGGCGCAGATGCAGATCAAGCTGGGAATGATGTACGGGATGTTCGCTCCGGCGATCCAGAGCAAGGTAGCCGAGAAGATGCGCAAGGTCTTCGCCGACGCCTGAGGCATTGGGGACTGGCACCGCAGTTTGGTGCCTGTCCCCGATGTTGCGTACGGCGCAAACTGGAAAAACGGTGACAGTCACCGTTTTTTTTTGATGCGGACTGGGACCTTAGCCCTTCAGCTCGCCGATCAGGTCGATGTACTGTTGCTGTGCCTCTTCCTGCGACGTGCCTTTCAGCGCGGCCCAGGCGTCGAACTTGGCGCGGTTGACGAAGTCCGTCATGCCCGGGCGCTCGCCCGTGGCGTCGCCGCTCGAGCCCTGCTTGTACAGCGCGTAGATCTTCAGCAGCGTCATATTGTCCGGGCGTTCCGGCAGGTTCTTCGAATCGGCCATGGCCTGATCGAACTGTTCTTGCAGACTCATCGTGGTCCTCCGTTGGTTGGCGATGCGCCATCATACAAAATCCGCACGGTCGTGCTGCGCCAAACTGTAGAGTAAGCGCTCGAAAAGCCGCCGGCACAAAGAAAAACGGCGGTTCAGGACTCGCGCGATGCCAGCCCTGAACCGCCGTTTTGGCGGTAATCCGGATTACTGCAGCCTGATTACTTCTTCTTGGTCGGGTTGACGGCCGCCTTCAGCGTGGCGCCAGCCGAGAACTTCGGCGTTTTCGATGCAGCGATCTTGATCGCTTCGCCGGTTGCAGGATTGCGGCCTTTGCGAGCAGCGCGCTTGGCGACGGAGAACGTGCCGAAACCGGTGATGCCGACCGTGTCGCCTTTTTTCAGACGTTCGGTAACGATGGCAATCAGGGTGTTCACTGCGTCGTTAGCGGCGGCACCGGACATTTCGGTACGTTTCGCAAATTCTGCAATCAGTTCGCCTTTTTTCATTACTACCTCCTTCGTTAATAGAGGCCGCAGATTAGCATAATATTTGCCGAAAGTAATGCTTTCCAGGCGAACAAACCCATATGGACATTGGGCTTCCCCAAAAAGCGTAGCCGCCACCGTCGCCGGCAACGCGTCCGTCGTCCGCCCGATCCGTTTGCTGCACTGCACACTGCAAGCAGGGCGCGGCGCGCGCTCGCGCCGGTGCTAATATGAAGCCGCGTAGCGCGCGCCTGGCCGCATGGCGTGCGCGGCAGGGCTTCGTGCATGGGAGCCGACCGAGGAGCCGACAACTGGCGGGGAACCGATGATGACCTTTTCCGATGAAACGCTGATGGCGTATGCCGACGGGGAGCTGGACGCGGCCACCCGCCACGCCGTCGAAGCGGCGTGCACGCGGGACGCCGCGCTGGCGCGCCGGATCGAACACTACAAGATGCGGCGCGCGAACGTTTTTGCCGGGTTCGCGCCCGGCGACGACTCTTCCGCCACGCGCGTGCGGCCGATGCGTCACGGCCGCAGCGCCACCGTCGTCAGCCTCGATGCCGTGCGGGCGCGGCGCGAAGCGTCGCAACAGGCGGCCCGCAAGGCCAGCCGCGAGCAGGGCTGGTCGTGGCGCGAATGGAGCGCGCTGGGCGCCGTGTTGCTGGTGGGCGTACTGGCCGGAAAATTCGGCATCGATTATCTGCGCGAGGACGATATCCGCAGCGACCTCGTCGCCAGCCGCGATGGCACGCTGGTGGCGCAGGGCCGGCTGGCAACGGCACTGGAACAACAGCCTTCCGCGCCAGCAACCCGCGGTGCCGTGCCTGCCACGGGCGCGGTACGCATCGGCATGTCGTTCGTGTCGACGGAGGGCAGCTATTGCCGCAGTTTCGCCTCCGGCAGCGGCAGCGGCCAGATCGACGGGCTGGCCTGCAAGGCCGGGCAGGACTGGCGCATCCCCGTGCTGGTACAGAATCCCCGGCCATCGACAGCCGGCACGGAACGGGCCGCCATCGTCGACGCGATGCCGTCGCAGGTGGAGCTGTCGATCGAACAGCGCATGTCCGGCGAAGCGCTGGATGCGAGGGCCGAGCGGGCGGCGATGCAGAAGAACTGGCTGCGCTGAACTCTGTCCACCAAAACAAAAGGCACCGCGCGCGGTGCCTTTTTCATGACGTAGCCTGTTACTTCTTCTCGTCCTCGTCATCCGAACCGAGGGCTGCCTTGCCGACGTAGACCACGCCTTTGCCGGCCGCCACGCCCACATCGACCGCCGCCGAGGCGACGGTGACGCCGGCACCGACGACGGCGCCCGTCACGGCCACGACGGCGCAGCCTGACAGCAGCGCTGTCGCGAGCAGCGGGGCGACCAGCAGAAGCCGCATTACACGCCCAGCAGTTCGACGTCGAAGATCAGCGTGGCGTTCGGCGGAATCACGCCGCCCGCGCCGCGCGCGCCGTAGCCCAGGTCGGCCGGGATGATCAGCTGGCGGGTGCCGCCCACTTTCATGCCCTGCACGCCTTCGTCCCAGCCGCGGATCACCATGCCGGCGCCCAGCGCGAACTCAAACGGATCGTTGCGGTCCTTGCTGGAGTCGAACTTCGCGCCCTTGCTGCCGTCGTCGTTGCGCAGCCAGCCCGTGTAATGCACGGTCACGTTCTGGCCGGCTTTCGCTTCGGCGCCGTCGCCCACGGTGACGTCGTCGTACTGCAGGCCGGATGGAGTGGTGATGATGGACATGATGTTCCTTTGATAGTGTCAGTCGAGCTGCCGATTGTAGTCCAAGCAACCGCAAAGCGCCACGTCCGCCGCGGCATTGCAAGGGCGTTAACGAAGCCGCCGCGCAAGCTGATGTCGTTATGGAAAGGCCGTTGTTTTTCGAGTGAAACCATGACTTAATCGCCCCTTAAATCTTGTCCACCGTAACTATTGCTCAGGCGTTTAACCGTAAAATAGAGTCTTCCAATCCCTTCCCAGGCGAACCCCATGTTCAGCAGTATCCGTCGCGCTTTGATTTCCGCCTGCCTGCTCGCTGCCGGCGCAGCCCAGGCCAACGTTTCACCGCATGCCGCGGGCAATGTCGTGGTTGTCCTCAACTCGCGCGATGCCACCGTGCAGCTGCTGGATCAGGGGTCGTACAAGAGCCTGCAGACGTTCGCCGTCGGCAAGGAGCCGCACCACCTGATGTCCACGCCGGACAACAAGTCGCTGATCGTTGCCAGCTCCGCCGGCAACGAGCTGGTATTCCTGGACCCGAAGTCGGGCCAGGTGCAGCGCACGATCAAGGACATCCTGGACCCGTACCAGATCGGCTTCACGCCGGACCAGAAGTGGTTTGTTGCCACGTCGCTGCGGCTCGACCGCGTCGATCTGTACAAGTACAACGGCAAGGATTTCACGCTCTCCAAGCGGCTGCCGATGCCGAAGCTGCCAAGCCATATCGCCTTCAACGCCAACAGCACGATGGCGTTCATCACGCAGCAGGGCAGCGACCAGGTCAGCGCCATCGACCTGGCCACGCAGACGATCAAGTGGACGATGCCCGTCGGTAAACTGCCGGCCGGGATCACGATGACGCCGGACGACAAGTACCTGATGGTCGGCATCATGGGCAGCGACTACGTGGAAGTGATCGACTGGCGCACGCAGAAGACCGTCAAGCGCATCAAGGCCGGCGCCGGCACGCACAACTTCCGCGCGCAGGGCGACAGCCGCTATACGTACGTGTCGAACCGTGTGTCGAACTCGATCAACATCATCGACCAGAAAACGCTGGAAAACGTCGGCCAGATCAACGTGCCCGGCGGCCCGGACTGCATGGAAATCACCGCCGACGGCAAGACGATGTGGGTCACGCTGCGCTGGATCAAGAAGGTCGCCGTGATCGACCTGGCCAGCCGCAAGGTCGTCAAGTACATCCCCGTCGGCCGCTCGCCGCACGGCGTGTTCTTTGCCAATTCGTCCGCCCGCATGTAACGGGCGCACGCGCCTGCCATGACCGCAACAAAGCGTCTTTCCTTCTTCGCCACCGCCGCCCTGGCACTCCTTGCGACCGCTCCGGCGGGCGCGGGGCAGTGCGGCGGCACCCTCTACCTGACGTTCGACACGGGCAGCCAGTCGCAGGCCGAACTGATCGCCGCCACGCTGAAACGTCACGACATCCGCGCCACCTTCTTCCTCGCCAACGAGAAGACGGTGCGCGGCGATTACTCCCTCGATCCCGCCTGGGCCCCGTTCTGGAAGGCGCGCGTCGCCGAAGGTCATGCGTTCGGCTCGCACACGTTCGATCACGTCTACTACGTCAAGGACGGTGCGGACGGCGGCATCGTCGTCAAGCCGCAATTCGGCGTTGAGGCGGGCAAGCGCCAGCAGTGGAGCCCTGCGCAATACTGCGCCGAGATCAAGCGGGTCGATGCCCGTTTTGCCGAACTGACGGGCCATCACCTCGATCCCATCTGGCGCGCCCCCGGCGGCAAGACATCTGCGCGTACAATAGCGGCCGCGCAGAGCTGCGGCTATACCCATTTCGGCTGGGCGCCGGCGGGTTTTTCCGGCGACGAGCTGTCGAGTGCCGCGTTTCCGAACGCGGTACTGCTGAAGAAGTCCCTCGACAACCTGCGCGACGGCGACATCTTCCTGGCCCATATGGGCATCTGGTCGCGCAAGGACCCGTGGGCGCCTGCCAACCTGGAGCCGCTGATCGCGGGCCTGGAACGCAAGGGCTTCTGCTTTGCCACCCTGCGCGAACACCCGGCGTTTGGCAAAGCCCGTACGAACAACGTAACGAAATAAAAACAACATGATCCATCTGCTGACCGAATGGTTCGCACAGGCGCAGGGCTGGCTGTTCCAGTCCGTGATCGAACCCGCCATGTACTACTCTGGCCAGGCCGACTTCCTTGAAGATGCGTTCGAGGGGACGGAATGGTTCCTGATCGGGCTGTGCGAACTGGTGCTGATCTTCCTCGTCCTGCGCCCGCTCGAAAGCCTGGTGCCGGTGCACCGCTTCACGGACCGGCGCGCACGCTGGAACGACTTCGTCTACACGCTGCTGCACCGCCTGGGCTTTTTCCCCGTGCTGATCTTCTTTACCGTGGATCCGATGATGGATCACGTGGCAGCCCTGCTGCGGATGGATGGCGTGCGCCCGTTCAACCTGGAGAACCTGGCGCCGGAGATGAGCCCGCTGGCCGCCTTCGCCATCTATTTTGTCGTGCTGGACTTCTTCGATTACTGGTTCCACCGCGCCCAGCACCACTTCCGCTGGTGGTGGGGGCTGCACAGCCTGCACCACAGCCAGCAGAACATGAACCTGTGGAGCGACGACCGCAACCACGTGCTGGACGACCTGCTGCGCGACCTGTACATGGCGCTGATCGCGCTGGCCATCGGCGTGCCGCCGGGCCAGTACGTGCTGCTGGTGTCGCTGTCGCGCATCCTGCAAAGCCTGCAGCATGCCAACGTGCGCATCCACTTCGGCAGGATCGGCGAATGGCTGCTGGTCTCGCCGCGCTACCACCGCATGCACCATGCCATCGGCAAGGGCCATGAGTCGAAGGGCACCGGCTCGCTGGGCGGCTGCAACTTCGCCGTGCTGCTGCCGATCTGGGACATCGTGTTCCGCACCGCGAACTTCACGCCGGAGTTTGCCCACACGGGCGTGCGCGACCAGCTGCCGCGCACCCGTCCGGATGGCACCTCGGTGCCGGGCCGCGATTACGGCCGCGGCTTCTGGCGCCAGCAGTGGCTGGGCGTCAAGCGGATGATCGAATTCGGCCGCCGGAGGGCCCGCTGATGCGCGCCGTCGCCAACGCGTACGGCCGCGCCGTCCTGTCGCAGATGCACGTGCGGATGCTGGTGCTGTCGGCCATGCCGCTCGTGCTGTCGCTGCTGCTGTGGGGCGTGCTGCTGTATTTCGGCCTGCAGCCGCTGCTGGACTGGCTGCATGCGAACTTCGTCGACTACGAAATCTTCCGCACCACCAGTTCCTGGCTGGAGTCGATGCACCTGGGCTTCCTGAAGTCCGTCGTCGTGCCGTTCTTCGCGCTGCTGCTGCTGTTGCCGCTGATGATCCTGTCGGCGCTGTTGTTCATGAATATCGCGGCGATGCCGTTCATCGTGCGCCACGTGGGCGGGCGCCATTACGCGAAGCTGGAACAGAAGCAGGGCGGCAGCATGCTGGGCGGCCTGCGCGCGGCGGTGTCGTCGTTCCTCGTCTTCATCGTCATCTGGCTGGCCACGCTGCCGCTGTATATCATCCCGCCGCTGGCCGTGATCTCGTCCACGTTGCTGTGGGGCTGGCTGACCAGCCGCGTGCTGTCGTATGACGCGCTGGCCGACTACGCCAGCGAAGAGGAGCGCCGCACGATCCAGCGCGAACGGCGCTGGGACCTGCTGGTCATCGGTCTCGTTTCCGGCGCCGCCGGCGCGCTGCCGCCGCTGCTGATGGCCGCTGGTGCCGCGCTCGTCATCCCGCTGCTGCCGCTGTTCCTTGCCCTCATGATGTGGGCATACGTGCTCATATTTGTCTTCACCGCGCTGTGGTTTCAGTATTATTGTCTCGAGGCGCTGGCGCAACTGCGCGCACGCACGGGCAGCACAACCGTTGTGGAGAGCGTATGACGATCGGACTCATCATCATTGGCGACGAGATTTTGTCGGGCAAGCGAGTCGACCAGCACTTCCCGAAAGTGGTGCAGCTGCTGGCCGCGCGCGGCCTGCAGCTGGGCTGGGCCGAGTATCTGCCCGACGATCCGGACCGCATCACGGCCACGCTGAAACGCACCTTCGCGACGAGCGATATCGTGTTCTCCTGCGGCGGCATCGGCGCCACGCCGGACGACCACACACGTGCCGCGGCAGCGGCGGCGCTGGGCCGTCCGCTGGTGCTGCATGAGGAAGGCAAGCGCAATATCCAGGCGCGCATCGTGCAGATGGCGCGCGACGCGGGGCAGGAGGCCGACCTGGCATCGGCGGAGAACCTGCATCGGCTGAAGATGGCCGAATTCGCCGAGGGGGCGCAGCTGGTGCCGAACCCGTACAACAACATCGCCGGCTTCGCACTGGGCACCCATTACTTCGTGCCCGGCTTTCCCGTGATGGCGTGGCCGATGATCGAGTGGGTGCTCGATACCCATCACGCCGACCTGTTCAACCGCGAGCCGCGCACCGAACGGGCCGTGCTGGTGTACGAAGCCGCCGAATCGGCGCTGACGCCGCTGATGGTGGCGCTGGAGTCGTCCTTCCCGGGCATCAAGGTGTTCAGCCTGCCGAGCGTGGGCGACGCGCAGACACGCCGGCACATCGAGCTGGGCGTGAAGGGCGCGCCCGACCAGGTCGAGTCCGCTTTTGGGCGGCTGTGCGCCGGTCTCGACGCGCTGCGCGCCGAGTATCATCCCGTCGCCAGATGACGCCCGTGTGACGGCGATGTGACAGCTTGTTTGCGCGTCAACCAGCGGGCCCTCCGGCCCGTTGTTTTTTTGCGAAAATGACGGGCCCGTATCAAATATTCGCCGAGTTGGGCTGTGCGCGTCTGGCCGATGTGGTGCAATGACGTTAGCGCGCTGCAACATAAACGGGGCGGCGCAACGAGTCGCAGGTACAGTAGCCGGCGATGCAACAGATACACAATTCGCAGCAGTGATGTAGCAGGACCGCAGTACACCACGCAGCAAAACCACGCAGTCATTTTAATTCTATGTCTTCCCAAACCGACCACGAGAGCCCGCGCCTGGACGACGACCAACCGGCCACGCCGCCACCTTCCGAACCCCGCAAGAGCCGCCGATCGCGCAACGCCTTCATCGTCCTGATGCTGGTCTTGCTGTCGTTCGCGATCTGGTGGATGGTGCAGGAGGTGCGCACCTCGACGATGCAGTCGCGCTACTTTACCGGCGTCGTCAAGCAGCTCACCTACAAGGTCGAACCCGGCCCCAGCAAGGCGATCCGCTTCCCCAAGGAGAGCCCGTACGACGAGCGCCTGGGCTACGCCAACATTCCGGACTACCTCGCCCGGCTGAAGCAGCGCGATTACGAGATCACGGCGCAGGCGCGCTTCTCGCCGAAGATGGTGCAGCTGGCCGACATGGGCGTATTCACCACATTCCGCGAAAAGACCCGCACGGGCCTGACGATCTACGACTGCCGCGCGCAGCCGCTGTTTACGGCCAGCTATCCGGAACGGATCTACCCGGGCTTCGAACAGGCGCCCGCCGCGCTGATCCACAGCCTGCTGTTCATCGAGAACCGCGAGCTGCTCGACACCAAATACCCGACCCGCAACCCGGCCGTCGAATGGGACCGGCTGTCCAAGGCCATCCTGGAAAAATCCGCCAGCGCCGTCGGCCTGGCGGGCAGCCGCGCCGCCGGCGGCAGCACGCTGGCCACGCAGATCGAGAAGTACCGCCACTCGCCGGAAGGCCGCACGGGCTCGATGAAGGACAAGCTGCAGCAGATGGTCTCGGCCACGCTGCGCGCGTATCAGCAAGGTCCGGACACGACGGCGGTGCGCCGCCAGATCGTCGTCGACTACCTGAACACCGTGCCGCTGTCGGCCAAGCCGGGTTACGGCGAAGTCAATGGCATCGGCGACGGCATGTGGGTCTGGTACGGCCGCGACTTCAACGAAGTCAACGAACTGCTGTCGGGCAGCATGGACAAGCCGGGCAGCGCGCTGGCCTTCAAGGAAGCGCTGTCGCTGCTGATCGCGCAGCGCCGCCCCAGCTATTACCTGGGTGCCGGCGACGAGGACCTGGAAACGCTGGCCAACAGCCACCTGCGCCTGCTGGCGCAGGCCGGCATCATTACGCCGGCGCTGCGCGACGCGGCGCTGCAGGTCAAGCTGCATCCGGCGCAGGGCAGTGGCGTGCAGTCGGCGCCGCCGATGAATTACGTGACGAAGAAGGCGTCGAACGCCGTGCGCGTGCACCTGGCCAATCTGCTGGGCGACAACCGCATGTACAACCTGGACCGGCTCGACCTGTCCGTCGTCAGCACGCTCGACGCCACGGCGCAGAAGGCCGTCACGTCGATGCTGCGCGACCTGCGCGAAGCGGAAGTGGCGGAAAAGGCCGGCCTGACCGGTAAGGGCATGCTGGGCAACGGCGACCCGGCCAACGTCGTCTACAGCTTCACGTTGCTGGAGAAGGGCGACAAGGTCAACTACCTGCGCGTGCAGACGGATAACTACGACCAGCCGCTGGACATCAACGAAGGCGCCAAGCTGGACCTGGGTTCCACGGCCAAGCTGCGCACGCTGGTCACGTACATGGACATCGTCGACCAGCTGCATAAAAAATACGGCGGCATGAGCGTGGCCGAGCTGCAGAAGGTCGTCGTCGATCCGAAGGACCGCCTGACGACGTGGGGCATCGAGTACCTGGCCGCCACGCCGATGGACAAACGCGACCTGCCGGCCATGCTGAACGCGGCGATGGAGCGCAAGTATTCGGGCAACCCCGGCGAAGGCTTCTTCACCGGCGGCGGCATGCACTACTTCGGCAACTTCTCGAAGCTGGACGACTCGAAGATCCTGACGGTGCGTGAAGGCCTGCGCCACTCGACGAATCTGCTCTTCGTGCGCCTGATGCGCGACGTGGTGCGCTACTACTCGTTCCAGACGCCGGGTTCGTCGGCCAGCCTGCTGGCCGACGCGGACGATCCGCGCCGCGCCCAGTACCTGGCCCGCTTCGCCGACAAGGAAGGCAAGGAATTCCTGTACCGCTTCTACGCCAAGTACAAGGGCAAGCCGAAGTCGGAGCTGGACAGGATCCTCGTGGACAGCATCCGCCCGACGCCGGTACGCCTGGCGAACATCCACCGCACGCTGTTCCCGACCGCTTCGCTGGGCGAGTTCGCGATGTTCGTCAACGGTAACCTGACGACGCAGAACGAAGTGCCTACGGCGCGCCTGGAAAAGATGTACGACCAGTATGCGATGGACAAGTGGAACCTGGCCGACCGCGGCTACCTGGCCAACGTCCACCCGCTGGAACTGTGGCTCGTGTCGTACCTGCGCCAGCACGAAGGCGCGACGCTGACCCAGGCGGTGGCCGCTTCGGAAAAGGAACGCCAGGAAGTGTATCAGTGGCTGTTCAAGACGCACCGCAAGCACGCCCAGGACCGCCGCATCGCCGGCCTGCTGGAGATGGAAGCGTTCATGGAGATCCACCGCCAGTGGAAGAAGATGGGCTATCCGTTCGATTCGCTGGTGCCGTCGTACGCGACGACCTTGGGCGCGTCGGCCGACCGTCCGGCCGCGCTGGCCGAGATGATGGGCATCATCGTCAACGGCGGCGTGCGCAAGCCTACGCAGCGCATCGACGCGCTGCACTTCGCTGCCGGCACGCCCTACGACACCAAGGTGGCGCGGGCGAAGCAGGTCGCCGCCGAGCAGGTGCTGTCGCCGCAGGTGGCACGCGCCGTGGCGGACGAAATCCGCGGCGTCGTCTCGGACGGTACCGCCAAGCGCGCCAAGGCGGCGTTTGTCGCGGCCGACGGCACCAACATCGCCGTGGGCGGCAAGACGGGAACGGGCGACCAGCGCTTCGACGTCTACGGTGGTGGCGGACGCCTGATCGAATCGCGCTACGTGAACCGCTCCGCCACGTTCGTCTTCAATATCGGCGAACGCTTCTTCGGCAGCATGACGGCTTACGTGCACGGTCCGGACTCGAAGAACTACGACTTCACCAGCGCGCTGCCGGTGCAGCTGCTGGTGGTGCTGGCGCCAAGCCTGATGCCGCTGATCGAGCCAGACCAGAAGGCCGTGCTGCCGACCGATTCGTCGGTGGCCGCCGCTGCCGCCGCGCTGGGCGCGCCGGTGAAAGCCTGCGGCGGTTAAGGACGGAGAAGAATATGCCGGAGGCAGGCCGCGCGGCGGACCGACCTTTCTCGGGGTCGGAGACCCAGAGAAGGGTGCCTGTCTCCGACGTTGCGGTTTGAAGAAGGCGCTGTCGCCGGCGTTTTCGCTGCAAACCTTGCGCAGACGGTAAAAAGTTGGCATCGTAGCCAGCCATGAAACCCGTCCTCCGCTCCACGATGAACCGCATCCGCAAGTTCACGAACTTTTCCGTGCGCGACCTGATCGCGTCCGCCGCTCCCACCATCCTCGTCATCGCCGGCATCTGCCTGGCCGCCTACCTGATCGTCGATCCCGCGCCGCCGCGCAAGGTGGTGCTGGGAACGGGCCAGGACAACAGCGCCTACGACGTCTTCGGCAAGAAATACGCGGCCGCGCTGAAGAAGGAAGGCATCGCTGTCGCGCTGAACCCTTCGCACGGCTCGCGCGAGAACCTGCGCCGGCTGAAGGAGGGCAAGGTCGATATCGCCTTTATCCAGAGCGGCACGACCGACGAGGCGGCGGCCGAGCGTGATGGCCTCATCTCGCTGGGCAGCCTGTTCACGGAGCCGGTCTGGCTGTTCCTGCGCGAGCGCCCGGAAGCGATCACGCAGCTGACGCAGCTGCGCGGCCTGAAGATCAATATCGGCGCGAAGGGCAGCGGGGCGCCGCGGCTGTTCCGCCAGATCCTCGACGTGAACGGCGTGACCCCAAGCGAGCTGCAGGTCAGCCAGCTGGATAACACGCCGGCCACCGTGGAGCTGCTGGAAGGCCGGATCGACGGCATGGTGTTTGCCGCCGCGCCGGACGATCCGCTGATCCAGATGCTGCTGCAGACGCCGGGGATCACGCTGTTCGACTTCACCCAGGCCGAGGCCTATACGCGCCGGCTGCCGTTCCTGACGCACGTGACCCTGCCGCGCGGGATCGTCGACCTGGGACGCGACCTGCCGGCGCGCGACTATCACCTGATCGCGCCGACCGCCACGCTGGTGGCGCGCGAGGACCTGCATCCGGCGCTGATCGAACTGTTCGTGCAGGCCGCCGCGAAGATCCACGGCGGGGCGGGGTGGTTCTCGCAGCAGGGCCAGTTCCCGTCCGCGCGCTACACGGAGATTCCCGTGGCGGAGGAAGCGGCGAAGTTCTACAAGGATGGCGCGCCGTTCCTGCAGCGCTACATGAGCTTCTGGCTGGCGAACTTCTTCGACCGCATGTGGGTGCTGGTGGTGGCGCTGGGCGCGCTGATCCTGCCGCTGTCGAAAGTGGTGCCGCCGCTGTACGTATGGCGCATCCGCTCGCGCATCTACCGCTGGTACGGCCAGCTGCGCGCAGTGGAACAGGCGCTGGAAGAGGTGCCGCGCGACGCGCCGCCGGCGCAACGCATGCAGGTGGGGCGCGCGCAGCTGGCGCGGCTCAACGACATCGAGGACCGTGTCAACCAGGTCTCCGTGCCGCTGTCGTTTGCCGACGATCTGTATGGCCTGCGCAGCCATATCCAGTTTGTCCGGCAGCGGATTCTTAGCCAAACACCGGATCTGGCGACAGAAAATACGGCTATTGCTGAATAGACCGTTTGTTTATCGCCACAACTTGCCCTTTTTGCCACTGATTGATTTGACAGCAAGGCGCCCGCGCCGGGAAGATAAAGCCAGGTCATATCCATCACCAGAAGGGATCACGATGCACCGGAACTCCGCACCCACGAAGCTTCTTCTTGCCGCCGCCATCGCCTCGCTGTTCGGTTCAGCCTATGCCCAGACCCAGGCCCCGGCTCAGACCGAGGCCGCCGATACACCTGCCGTCGCGTCGACCGTCATCGTGACGGGCACGCGCGTGTCGAACCGCACGGTGCTCGACACATCGGCACCCGTCGACATCATTTCGGCCGACACGATCAAGAACACGGGGGTACCGGAGATCACGCAGGCGCTGTCGGTCGCGCTGCCATCGCTGAACTTCCCGCGCCCGGGCCTGGCGGACGGCACGGACACCATCCGTCCCGCCACCTTGCGCGGCCTGGCGCCGGACCAGACGCTGGTGCTGGTGAACGGCAAGCGCCGGCATACGTCGTCGCTGGTGAACCTGAACGGCACCATCGGCCGCGGTTCGGCCGCCGTCGACATGAACACGATCCCGACAGGCATCGTCAAGACGATCGAAGTGCTGCGCGACGGCGCTTCCGCGCAGTACGGCTCGGACGCCATCGCCGGCGTCGTCAACATCCGGCTGCGCAACGACCGCAGCGGCGGCGAGGCCGTCGTCAGCTATGGCAAGCGCATCACCGACTACAGCTTCGACCCCGTGCCCGGACCTGCCGGCGCCACGTGGAGCAGCGAGACGGAGCGCTCGCGCCACGACGGCGGCGTCGCCACCGTCAGCCTGTGGAAAGGCCTGTCGTTCGGCGAGACGGGTTTTGTCACCATCGCGGCCGAATACAAGGACCAGGACCACACGGAGCGCGGCGGCTACGACATGCGCCAGCAGTACCCGTTGGTCAATGGCCAGTTCGATCCGCGCGAGAACACCATCGACCGCTTCAACGCGTGGTACGGCGAGCCGGAAATGAAGCAGTCCACGATCTTCGCCAACGCCGGCATGAACCTGGGCGGCAGCGTCAAGCTGTATGGCTGGAGCAGCTATCAGAAGCGCGAAGCCCGCTCGGCCGGCTTCTTCCGCCGCGCGCTGCAGGACAACAACGTCATCGCCATCTATCCGAACGGCTTCCTGCCGATCATTGCGCCGGATGTCGACGACTTCTCGATCGCCGGCGGCGTCACGTGGACGCTCGATGGCTGGGACATGGACAGCTCGCTCAGCTACGGCAAGAACAAGATGGACTACACCATCGAGAACACGCTGAACCGCTCGCTGGGCGCGGCCAGCCCGACGGTGTTCGACGCGGGCGGTTATTCGTACGACCAGCTGACGTACAACCTGTCCGCCGTGCGCCAGTTCGACTGGGGTCTGGCGTCGCCCGTCAACCTGGCACTGGGCGCCGAGGCGCGCCGCGAAGGCTACAAGCTGGAGGCGGGCGAGCCGGCTTCGTACGAGAACGGCGGCATCCTGCTGCCATCGGGCCTGCCGACGGCGTCCGGTGCGCAGGTGTTCCCGGGCTTCCGTCCAAGCGACGAATCGGACAGCCACCGCAATGCGTTCAGCGTGTTTGCGGATGTCGAGGCGAACCTGACGCCGGAGCTGCTAGCATCGTTCGCGGTGCGCGGCGAGCATTACTCGGACTTCGGCAACAACTGGTCCGGCAAGCTGGCGGGGCGCTACAACTTTACCCCCGCGTTCGCGCTGCGCGGCTCCGTGCAGAACGGCTTCCGCGCGCCGTCGATGCAGCAGCAGTTCTTCACGTCCACGTCGACGAACTTCATCAACGGCATCCCGTTCGACATCACGACGTTCAAGCCGACCGACCCTGCGGCCGTGGCGCTGGGCGCGAAGCCGCTGGATGCCGAGAAGTCCACCAACTTCTCGCTGGGCGCGGTGGCGAAGATCGGCCGTGGCAGCATTACTGTCGATGGCTACAAGATCAAGATCCGCAACCGCATCGTGCTGTCCGAGAACCTGACGCAGGCGAACGTGCGCAACTACCTGACCGCCAACGGCTTCCCCGGCGTGGGCGGCGGGCGCTTCTTCATCAACGGGGTAGACACGACGACCAAGGGCGTGGACGTCGTCGCCAACTACCCGTTCGCGCTGGGCGCGGCCGGCAAGATCGACTTGACCCTGGCGGGCAACTACACGGACACGGAAGTGACGAAAGTGCCGGCCACGGCGCAACTGGCGGCGTTGTCGCCGGCACCGGTGCTGTTCGACCGTGTCAATGTGCTGACGTTCGAGGAAGGCACGCCGAAGACCAAGTTCACCGCCAGCGGCACGTGGTCACTGGGCCAGTGGGGCGCGACGTTGCGCGCCACGCGCTACGGCAAGGTGCTGACGCCAAGCTCGGCGCCGTTCCCCGACCACATGATGTCGGCCCGCACGCTGGTGGACCTGGAAGGGCGCTTCGCCATCACGAAGGGAATGACGTTTGCCGTCGGCGCGGAAAACCTGTTCGACCAGTACCCGGACCCCTACCCGGCCGTGCTGAACTCGACGGGCAATGCGCCGTTCACGAACTACTCGCCATTCGGCCGCTCGGGGCGCTACGTCTACGCCCGCTTCAGCTACGCGCTGTAACGGCCCGCGGCCGTGAAGTGCCGGGGACTGTCCCTTGGGACTGTCCCCGACGTCGGTCGTTGTCAAACTAGTTGTCGCATTAAGCGACATGGTTATGCGGCCCGGCGGTGGCAGTCGCTGCGTGCCTCTTTTGCCGGGTTCAGATGGACGACGCGTACTGGTTCCCAGTTTCG
>Ga0308166_1001307_pt1 | contig 27046 bp, 15 predicted proteins | sample PhyCR2_2_FD_202137 | JGI IMG/M metagenome (GOLD analysis project Ga0308166, IMG submission 202137) | Phyllosphere microbial communities from UC Gill Tract Community Farm, Albany, California, United States - DLSLCC.R2 | ecosystem: Host-associated > Plants > Phyllosphere > Unclassified | place... | reverse complement strand
CGTTGGCCGCGCCCAGGAAGGCCTGTTCGGTCGGATCGTCGAAGGTGCCGCCGCCGGCCGAGTCGCCGATCGAGAAGCTGATGACGTTGACGCCATCCTTGACGGCCTGTTCGATGGCGGCCACGCTGCTGTCGGTCGGGCAGCCGTTCTCGTAGCCGCCGTTGCCGTAGTTGGCGGTCCAGCAGACCTTGTAGATGGCCAGCCGGGCACGCGGCGCCATGCCGCCCGTCTTGCCCATGGCGACACCGGCCACCAGCGCCGGCACGCCGCCGGCGCCGCCCGCCGTGGTGGCCGTGTGCGTGCCGTGGCCGACGCTGTCGCGCACGGAGACATATTCCCACTGCGAGATGTCGGCCCCTTGGGGCGGGAAGATGCGCGCGCCGATCAGCTTGTTGTTGCATTGCGCGGTCGCGAAGCCCTGGCCCGCTTCGCAGGTGCCCTGCCAGCGCGCTGGCGGCGCGTCATACGCCGGTGTGCCGCCTTCGAACACTGGCTTGCCGTCGCCATCGATGCGGTCGGCAAAGCCCGGGTTCTCCGGCCAGACGCCCGTATCGAGCATGCCGATGATCATGTCGTCGCCGGCGGCGCCGGGGCCGCCGACCTTGTCCCACAGGCCACCCGGCCGGTCCAGGCCCAGGAACGTGGGCGTGTAGCTGGTACTGGTGTGCAGCAGCACATTCGCACTGACCCTGGCCACGCCCGGGTCCTTCTTGAGCGCGCGCACCTCGTCGTCCGTCAGCAGCGCCGAGAAACCGTTGAACACCACGTTGTACTGATTCGTGACCGGTGCCGCGGCAACCGAGCGCAGCACGCCGGCCCGGCGCTGTTCCAGGTAATCGACGTACGCCCGCACATGGGGCGCTTCGACGTCGAGCCGCTGGCCGGCGGCAGGTTTGGTGGCCCGCAACGCCGGCACGTCGCCCGTGTAGGAGGCGGCGGGCTTGTCGGCCAGCTGCACGATGTAGGAACGCCGCACGGGCTCGGACGTTCCCTTGCCTGTCTGGGCAGCCGCAGTGCCCGCGCCTGTCGCCAGCAGCAGCACGGCCATGGCAATACGGGTGCGGACCACCCGGCCGGACACCCCGGTCCGCGCCGGCCTGGCGGGCCCGGCTTGCGGTAAAACGGAAGAATTACGCATCATCAGCTCTTTCATATCGTGTTGAAGAAACCTCACCCGGAACCGCCCAGCTGATAGCGCTATCATCGACGGACGAGACGCCCGTCCCGGCGCGCGTTCGCCCGCCCTGTAGTGACTATCAATGTTGAGTTCACGCAAAAAGACGTTACACCCAACAGTACGCGCTGCCGCCGGACATCGTCACGATGTTGCATTTTTAGAACGCTTCGGGACAAAGGAAAGAGGCGCCGCTCTACCCGACGGCACGCCGCGTCGCCAGCGCCGGAAAAAAAAGTGGGCACATGGTCCGGTGGCGCCGACGGGACTGGCGGGCCATAATGGCGGCATCCCCCACCAGGAGACCAGAACAATGAAGCGCATCGCTGTTACGTCCCTTCTTGCCGCCGCCACGCTTGGCCTGGCCGGCTGCGGCCACGAGTACGTCGAGCACGATCCCCTGTCCTGCGACCGCCTGGTCGACTGGAACGACCGCAAGGCCTGCAAGGAAAAGATCGCCACCGAGAAGGCGGAGTGGGACCGCCGGACGGCGGCGGAGAAACGCCAGAAGTGAGGGGCAACTGAGTGGCAACTGAGGGGTCAACTGAGGGGTCAACTGAGGGGTCAACTGAGTGGCAACTGAGCGGCGTCACTCTGCCGTCACAGTCGGCCGCTAAGGTGTGGAACTCGTCATCAGATGGAGTTCCGCATGTCCCTCCCCCCGGATTTCAAGACCCGCCGCCGCCAGCTCATGCTGGGCGGCGCACTGGCATCGACCGGCCTGCTGGCCGCCTGCGGCAGCGACAACGACGCCGATCCGGTCGTCCCCACGCCAACGCCTGCGCCGCCTTCCCCACCCGTGCCGGCACCCGTCACGTTGTCCAGCTTCGGCCTCGTCGTGCTGCCGGATACCCAGTTCTATTCGCGTTACGCCAGCGAGGAGACGGGCAACCAGTTCATGAAGCGGTACGGCAGCACGCCCTACGCGGCGCAGACGCAGTGGATCGCCGACAACGCGGCGGCGTTCAAAATTCCATTCGTCATCCACGTGGGCGATATCGTCGACCAGGTGAAAAAGCCGCAGCAATGGGAAGTGGCCGACAAGGCGATGAAGATCCTCGAGGACAAGGCGGTCCCCTACTCCGTCCTGGCCGGCAATCACGACGTGCTGTCCGACGTGGGCTACGAAACAGACCGCGTGGGCGGCACGGACGCCACGCGCGACCTGGCGGCCGAGCCTTACCTGAAATGGTTCGGCACGGAGCGGGCCCGCAAGCAGGCCACGTTCGGCGGCCGCGATCCCAGCGGCTTCCATGAGTATCACGTGTTCCAGGCCGAGGGCCAGCGCTTCCTCGTGCTGTCGCTGTCCTGGCGCGCCTCCGACGCCGGCATCGCGTGGGCGCGCGAAGTCCTTCGGGCCAATCCGACCCTGCCGGCGATCCTCGTCAATCACCAGCTGATCGCCATCGCCAACGACGGCGATCAGCCGCTCGAAGTGGACTACGGCCTGATGCTGTGGGAAAAACTGATCCGCGACCAGGACCAGATCTTCATGACGGTGAACGGCCACCACCACGGCGCCGCGCGGCTGACCAAGACCAACAACTTCGGCAACGCCGTGGAAGAGATGGTGGTGGACTACCAGATGGCCTACCAGGGCGGCAACGGCCTGCTGCGCTTCTACGAATTCGATCTCACCAACAACGAGATCCGCGCGCTGTCGTTCTCGCCGTGGGTGAAGCTCAAGCCGCAGGCGACGCTCAACGAGTTCGACCAGATCATGCTGAAGGACGCGAACAACGAGTTCACCGTGAAGATGGACTTCGCCAAACGGTTTGCCCGCTTCGCGCCCGCCTTCAAGGCGGGCAGCGCGACCGGCACCTCGATCAGCGGCGCCGTCACGACGCAGATCATGGCCGGCTTCACGGGCACGCCGCAGGTGGCCGCACGTCCCCCGGCCAATGCCGACGACTATCCGAAAGTATCGAACACCGTGGCCCACTGGCGCTTCACGGGCGGCGCCGCCGGCACGGCCGTGCCGGACCGCGCCGTCATCGCCGACGTGACCGGCAATGGCAACGCGCTGACCCGCGCGGCACTGAACGCGCCGGCCGGCAATACGGCACAACTGGCGGACCTGCAATGGAGCGCCGACCGCCACCGCCTGTCGTCCGCACCCGGCAGCATCGCCTTCCGCAACGCCGCGGGCAAGCGGCTCAGCTACTTCCTGACGGATGCGGCGGCGGCAATGAACCGCGAGACGTTCAACATGGGCTACACGGTGGAGGCATTCGTCAAGCTGGATAAATCCTGGACGGCCGCCACCAACGCGTGGATGAACGTCATGACGCGCGCGGGCCGGCGCGGCAACCTGAAGGACTGGGACGACGGCCTGCCGGAATCGCCGCCGCTGCAGTTCGCCGTCTCGAACCTGCGCGAACTGCAGTGGGAGGTGGTGCCGCAGCTGCCCACGCCGCCGTCGGCCCGCACCAACTGGTCCGGCGAGATCCTGCTCGACACGTGGCTGCACGTCGCCATCGTCAACGATCCGGCCACGCGCGAGACCACCATGTACGTCGAAGGCGCGCCGGTGCTGCGCAACGCCATCGACGCTGTCGGACTGGCGTCGCTGAACCTGCCGTGGACGATCGGTGCGGGCTACTGGGACGGCGGCGAGCCGGGGAGCGGCTTCCTGGGTGCCATCGGCGAGATCCGCATCGTGGCGAAACCGCTGGCACCGGCGCAGTGGCTGACGGCGCGCGCTTCCTGACGGTCCAGCAACACACTGTCGAGCTACACAGTCGCTACAGGTTCCGGACAACCGGTGACACAACGACCGGCCGGGCAGGCGCACACTCCTTATGCGAACCGAAGCACAAGGAGAACGCCATGAAGAAGAATATCCCGGAAAAGCAGCGCGCTTTTGCGCTGCTTGCCTCCAGCGCGACGGTATGCGCCGTCGCCCTGGTGGCCGCGCTGCCACGCCCTGCCCGCGCCGAATCGATCGCCAGCGACGTCATGCTCGTCAACGTCAAGACGGGCAAGTGCCTGACGATCGCCGGCGGCGTCAGCACTGACAACAACGTGCACTCGGTGCAGTTCGATTGCGATGACGATCCGTCGCGCCGCTGGAAGCTGGTCGAGAAAGGCGCGAACGTCTACCAGGTCCGGAATGTCCAGACGGGCAAATGCCTGACGATCGCCGGTGGCGTCAGCACGGACAACAACGTGGTGGCGCTGCAGTTCGACTGCGACAGCCACCCTTCACGCACGTGGCGCATCAGCGACGTGACGGGCAGCGGCCTGCACCAGCTGCGCAATGTGCAGACCAACAAGTGCCTGACGATTGCCGGCGGCACCAGCACCGCCAACAACGTGGAAGCGCTGCAGTTCAACTGCGACGCCGACCCGTCACGGCGCTGGACGATCCGCCTGAAGCTGTAAGACTTCCGGCTCACACTGTCGGAAGAACCACCGAGAACACGGACCCCGCCCCGGGCCCGTCGCTGCGCACACCAACCTCGCCGCCATGCATCGTGACGATGTGCTTCACCAGCGCCAGCCCGATTCCCAGGCCGCCCTGCGCCCGGTCCGGCGAGCGCTGCGCCTGCGTAAACAGGTCGAACACGTGCGGCAGCAGGCCCGCATCGAGCCCGATGCCGTTGTCGCGCACTTCGATCGTCACGGCGGACGGACCACGCTCCAGTACCAGCGCGATCGTGCCGCCGCGCGGCGTGTATTTTGCCGCGTTGTTGAGCAGGTTGACGAGGACCTGCACCAGCCGGTGCGCGTCGCCCACGACGCGGGCGCCCGCGGCCGTGCCCTGCACCGCGAACGCGTGCTCGCGCGCTTCGATCAGGGGCCGCGACTGCTCCACGGCGCCGGCGACGATGTCCATCACGTCGACGACCGCCGTCTCCAGCTGAATGAGGCCGCGGGTGACGCGCGCCACGTCCAGCAGGTCGTCCACCAGCGACGTCATGTGCCGCACCTGGCGGGCGATGACGTCGCTGGCGCGGCGCACGCGCTCGACGTCCGCGCCGCCCACCTTCAGCATGTCCGCCGCCGACGATATCGGCGCCAGCGGGTTGCGCAGCTCGTGCGCCAGCATTGCCAGGAATTCGTCCTTGCGCCGGTCCTGCTCCTGCAGCGAAGTGTACAGACGGGCGTTTTCAAAACCGTTGGCGGCGATCGATGCCAGCTGCACCAGGATCGCCTCGTCCTCCGCCGTGAATTCGCCGGACAGCTTGTCGGACGCCTGAATCAGTCCGATATTGTTGCCGTTGCGGTCGATCAGCGGCACGGCCAGCCAGCCGCGCATGGGCGGGTGCCGGTGCGCCGCGCCGCCGAAGCCTTTCCAGGCGGGATGCGCGACCAGTTCCTCCTGCGTCAGCCGCATGGGCTGGTTGGTGCGGCACACCTCGGCGTAGATGCCGCTGCCGTCGGTATCGGCATTGAAACCGCGATAGTGCTGGTACTTGTCGGACAAGGAGAACGCATTGATCGCCTGCAGCCAGCCCTCTCCTTTCGTCAGCGACGCCACGGCCTGGTGGACCTCCAGGATCTCGCGCACCTCCACCACCAGCGCCTCGGCAATCTGCTCGCCCGACAGCGCCGTGTGCAGGATGCGCGACGCCTGCGCCACGCGCGCCAGCAGCGCCGAATTGCGCCGCTCGCGGTCCAGCCGCTGTGCCAGTTCGGCCTGCGCCACGACCGCCTCGTGGATATCCGTGTTGGCGCCGATCCACTCGCGGATGGCGCCATGCGCATCGGCGATGGGCAGGCCCTTGACGGCCATCCAGCGGTAGGCCCCGTCCACGCGGCGCACGCGATAGCGGGTTTCGAATACCGAGCGCGATGCCACGCAGACCTGCCACAGGGCGAACGTCGGCTCCCGGTCGTCCGGATGCAGCGCGTCGAGCCAGCCGAACTCGCGCCACTCGTCATAGGACTGCCCGGTAAACGCGCGCCACGATGGCGAGTCTTCCAGCACCCGGCCATCCGGCGTGTTGGTCCAGACGATCTGCGACGTGGCCATCACCAGGGAGCGGAAGCGTTCCTCGCGCACGCGCAGCGCCGTCTCGGCGGCCACGCGTTCGGTGATGTCCTCGTGCATCAGCATCACTTCCAGGATCGTGCCGTCGCCATCCTTGATCGGATGGGCGCGCGCGGTGACCCAGCGTGCGGGCCCCTCGCCGCCCAGCGCCGCGACATCGTAACGCACGGCGGGAATGATGACGGATTCGCCGGCGAAGGCTCGTTCGAGATAGGGGGTGATCCCGCCCGCCAGCAATTGCGGGTCGGCCAGCACGTTGTACGCGTCGCTGAACACGTGCGCCATCAGCGCGGATCCGCGGCGGATGTGCCACAGGTCTACCCATGCCTGGTTGACGCGCAGGGTGCGCCCGTCCGGCGCCAAAATCTGGATGCTGACCGGCGCCTGCTCGAACAGCGCGCCGAAACGGATTTCGGAAGTGGCGCTATATGCGGGCACGGAGAATGGCAAGGCGGGGTCGGGCATGGTGGCTGACAGATGAGTGAAAATCTTAACCTGTCATCATGGCATAGTTCCACCGCATGCGGGCAACAATCGTTGCCACGTTGGCGGGTCAATCGTTCGCACGAGCGGGGCACGGACAAAAAAAAAGCCGCCGTCCTCGCGGATGGCGGCCTGCGTATCCCTCGCGAGATTATTTGCGCGGATACTTGATCGTCATCTCGCGCAGCAGGTTGTCGGCATGATCGACCTCCTTCATCACCCACAGCATGTAGCGCACGTCCAGGTGGATCGCACGGGTGATGTCGCGGTCGAAGTACCAGTCCTTCGTGATCGACTCGTACGTCGAATCGAAGTTCAGGCCTACCAGTTCGCCGCGCTTGTTGACGATCGCCGAGCCGGAGTTGCCGCCCGTCGTGTCGGCGCTGGAGAGGAAGTCCACCGGCACGGTGCCCAGGACAGGATCCTTGAACTGGCCGTAGCGCTTGGCCTTGATCGCTTCCAGCAGCTTGGCCGGCGCGTTGAACGGGTCCTTGCCGGTGTGCTTCTCGACGATGCCTTCGACCGTGGTGAACGGGCCTTTCGAGATGCCGTCCTTCGGCGAGTAAGGCGCCACCGTGCCGTACGTGACGCGCAGCGTGGAGTTGGCATCCGGGTAGACCGGCTTGCCCTGCGACTTCTTCCACGCGATGACGGCGCTCATGTACTGCGGGATGACCTTTTCCAGGTTGCCTTCCACTTCCTTCGAGCGGTCTTCCAGCGCGCGGTCGATGGCGTTCAGCTTCAGTGCCAGGCGGATGAATGCGTCGCTTGATGCCGCCAGCGCGGCCGCATCCTTGTCCAGCAGTGCCAGGCGCGTGGCCGTGTCGCCCAGCTTCGTGCCTTTGTACAGCGCGGGCACGTCGGCAACGGCAGGTAGCAGCGCGTCCAGTCCCTGCGGACGCTTTTGCAGCTTCGCATAACGCTGCAGGCCGGCGACGAAGCGGGCCTGGTCGACGCCCGCCACGTACGACTGTTCCAGGCGGGTCAGGCGCGCCTTGATGAACGTCAGGTCACGCTCCTGGTAGCCGGCCTCGCGTTCGGCGTTCGGCTTCTTGCGCTCTTCGGCCAGGCGTACCAGCGTGCGGGCGCTTTTCAGCATGTCGCTGTTGGTGGCGACGTTCCACGCGAACTGTTCCTGCTCCAGCGCCATGTCGGCGGCGATCGCCGCGTCCAGTTCGGTCAGCATCGTCTGCGACACGTTCGGCTGCTTGCCGTACCAGGCGCGGAACCCGGCATCCTGCACGTCCTTGATGGCGGCGATATCCTTGCGCGCGAAGCCGTCCAGCAGGCCCTGCGTCTTCTTCATGCGGTTGTTGATCGACTTGACGACGGATGCGTAGCGCACTTCGTCGTCGGCCTTCGATTTCGTCGCGGCGGCGATGGTGTCCAGGTCGGCCTGGTATTCGGCCACCTGGGCCGGATAGCTGGTCTTCTGCGCATAGCGGATTTCCGACGGCAGCTTGTAGCGGCTCGTGCGGCCCGGGTAGCCGGCCAGGAGGATCGGATCGCCGGCCTTCAGCCCTTCGGCCGACACGACGAGGAAGTCCTTCGATTTATAGGGCACGTTGTCCGGCGACGGATCGGCGGGACGGCCGTCCTTGCCGACGTAGGCGCGCAGGAACGAATAGTCGCCCGTGTGGCGCGGCCATTCGTAGTTGTCGATGTCGCCGCCGTAATTGCCGATCATGTCGGCCGGCGCGTAGACGAGGCGCACGTCGCGGATCATCATCTGGCGAATGCGGTAGTACTCCAGGCCGCGGTGGAACGCGGGCACCGAGCAGCGGTACGTCTTGTCGGTCTCGCACTCGGCGATCAGGTCCTTGATGCGGCGCTCGATCTGCTCGTGGCGCGCCTTGCCGCCCACGTTTTCCAGCCCCTGCAGCACGCGGGCGCTGACGTTTTCCACCTTGTCGGTGACGTAGACCAGCGTGTTCGGACCGCCCGGCAGTTCCTCGGCACGCGTCTTTGCCAGGAAGCCGTCGACGATGTAGTTCTTCTGCGCGGTGGAGTTGCGCTGCACGGCACCGTAGGCGCAGTGATGGTTGGTGACGACCAGGCCGTCCGGCGACACGAACGACGCCGAGCAGCCGCCCAGCGAGACGATGGCGCTCATCGGATGCTTCGACAGGTCGGCGATGCGTTCGGCCGGAATCTCGATGCCGATGCGTTTGAGTTCCGCTTTCAGTTGCGGCATCTGGTGCGGCTGCCACTGGCCTTCGTCCGCCACGGTGGTACCGCAGGCGGCCAGCAGCGCAGCTGGCAGTACAAGTTTTTTGAACGACAAGATGGTTCCCCTGATAGTTAGGCTTCTTAGGCCCCGGCAGTATAAGCCTGTTGTCACGATGAGGAAAGCCATCCGGCGCTGGAACCGACACCGCCGCGTATCCAGCCGCTACCGCCAGATCCGCTGGGGACTGGCACCGCCGTGTGGTGCCTGTCCCCGACCTTTGACGGACCCTGGTCGATGACGGACGCGTCTTCGGAACCGTTCCTGGCGAGCGCTGAGTAAACGTCGGGGACAGGCACCTCGTCGGGCGTTCGCCCGAAGAGGAGCCAGTCCCCAGGCTACCGGTTATGGGGTGTGCCAGCCCCCGCCCAGCGCCTGGATCAGCGCCACGGCCGTCGTCTGCCGGTCCGCCTGCACCTGCACCATCGCCCGTCGCGCCGACAGCGCCGTCACCTGCGCGTCCACCACTTCGGTGTAGTTGACCTGGCCGGCGCGGTAGCGGTTGATCATCTGCTGTTCCACCTGGTCGGCCGCTTCGGAGGCGGCGCGGCGCAGCTCCTGCTGCTGCGCCAGCGTGCGCGTGGCGGAGAGCTGGTCTTCGATGTCGGCAAACGCGTTGAGGACCGTCTGGCGGTGTTAGGCTGCTTGAGCCCCGGCAGTATAAGCCTGTTGTCACGATGAGGAAAGCCATCCGGCGCTGAAACTGGCACCGCCGCGTATCCAGCCGCTACCGCCAGATCCGCTGGGGACTGGCACCGCCGTGTGGTGCCTGTCCCCGACGTTTGACGGACCCTGGTCGATGACGGACGCGTCTTCGGAACCGTTCCTGGCGAGCGCTGAGTAAACGTCGGGGACAGGCACCTCTTCGGGCGTTCGCCCGAAGAGGAGCCAGTCCCCGGCATCCTTGGGGACTGGCACCGCTGTTTGGAGCCAGTCCCCAGGCTACCGGTTATGGGGTGTGCCAGCCGCCGCCCAGCGCCTGGATCAGCGCCACGGCCGTCGTCTGCCGGTCCGCCTGCACCTGCACCATCGCCCGTCGCGCCGACAGCGCCGTCACCTGCGCGTTCACCACTTCGGTGTAGTTGACCTGGCCGGCGCGGTAGCGGTTGATCATCTGCTGCTCGACCTGGTCGGCCGCTTCCGAGGCGGCGCGGCGCAGCTCCTGCTGCTGCGCCAGCGTGCGCGTGGCGGAGAGCTGGTCTTCGATGTCGGCAAACGCGTTGAGGACCGTCTGGCGGTGTTAGGCTGCTTGAGCCACGGCAGTATAAGCCTGTTGTCACGATGAGGAAAGCCATCCGCGCTGGAACTGGCACCGCCGCGTATCCAGCCGCCACCGCCAGATCCGCTGGGGACTGGCACCGCCGTGTGGTGCCTGTCCCCGACGTTTGACGGACCCTGGTCGATGACGGACGCGTCTTCGGAACCGTTCCTGGCGAGCGCTGAGTAAACGTCGGGGACAGGCACCTCTTCGGGCGTTCGCCCGAAGAGGTGCCTGTCCCCAGGCTACCGGTTATGGGGTGTGCCAGCCCCCGCCCAGCGCCTGGATCAGCGCCACGGCCGTCGTTTGCCGGTCGGCCTGCACCTGCACCATGGCCCGGCGCGCCGACAGTGCCGTGACCTGCGCGTTCACCACTTCCGTGTAGCTGACCTGGCCGGCCCGGTAGCGGTTGATCATCTGCTGCTCCACCTGGTCCGCAGCCTCCGAAGCGGCGCGGCGCAGCTGCTGCTGCTGCGCCAGCGTGCGCGTGGCGGAGAGCTGGTCTTCGATGTCGGCAAACGCGTTCAGCACGGTCTGCCGGTACTGGGCGATGGCGACGTCACGCGCGGCGCGGGTCTGCTCGACGCGCGACGAGATGGCACCGGCGTTGAAGATGGCCTGCGCCGCCGACACGCCCAGCGACCACAGGTTGTTCGACGCGTTGAACAGCCCCGCCGTCTGGCTGGCGCCGTAGCCGTACGACGCCGACAGGCTCAATGACGGGAAGTACGCGGCGCGGGCGATGCCGATCTGCTCGTTGGCGATGGCCACGCGCCGTTCTGCCGCGGCGATGTCGGGCCGGCGCTGGAGCAGCGCGGACGGCACGCCGACCGGCACTTCCGGCACCGTCAGCGTCCACGGCGCGGCGGGCAAGGTGAAGTCGGCCGGCGCCTTGCCCAGCAGGATGGCGATGGCGTGCTCGTACAGCGCGCGCTGGCGCCGCAGCGTCAGCTGGTCGGCCTGCGTGTTCGACAACTGCGTCTGCGCCTGCAGCAGGTCGGAGCGCGCCGTGACGCCGGCATTGAAGCGGTTCTGCGTGATCTGCAGCACGCGCTGGTAGCCTTCCACCGTCGTGTTCAGGATCTCCAGTTGCGCGTCCGTTTGGCGCAGGCCGATGTAGTTCGCCACCAGTTCGCCCTGCGCGGACAGCCGGGCGGACGCCAGCTCCGCCGCGCTGGCCTGTGCGCTGGCCTGCGCGCCCGTCACGCCCGCGCGCAGCCGGCCCCAGATATCGGGCTCCCAGCTGCCGCCGATATTGACGCGGTAGTTGTTGGCGGTACGCGACTCGCCGCCGCCGGAACGGTTGCCGGTGGCGCTCAGGCTGACCACGGGGAACAGCGCCGCGCGCTGCTCCGCCACCACCGCGCGCGCCTGCGCATACGATGCCACGGCCGCCGCCACGTTCTGGTTATTGACGTCGATGGCCGCCGCCAGCTCGTTCAGCGTCGTGTCGCCGAACAGCGTCCACCACTGCCCCCGGTCGAGGGCATCGGCCGGCGCCGCGGGCACCCAGCCTTCTGCCTCCTTGAAGTGAGCGGGATTGGCGGCGGTCGGCACTTCGTACTTCGGGCCCACGGCGCAACCGCTCAAGGCGGCAAGCAGCAAGGCGATGGCAGTTGGACGGAAAATGGCGTTGTTCTTCATGGATTTACCGGCAGGTCGTGCCCGTCGTGCGGACGGGCGAGCTTGTGTTCATCAAGGCTGCGCGAACGCAGCCGGTCGAGCAGGATATACACGACGGGTGTCGTCAGGAGCGTCAGCAGCTGGCTGGCAACCAGGCCGCCGATGATGGCGATGCCCAGCGGCTGGCGCAGTTCCGACCCTTCGCCGAAGCCGATGGCAAGCGGCAGCGCGCCCAGCGCGGCGGCCAGTGTCGTCATCAGGATGGGACGGAAGCGCAGCAGGCACGCCTCGCGCACCGCTTCGATTGCCGTCAGGCCGCGCGCCCGTTCCGCGTCGAGCGCGAAGTCGATGATCAGGATGGCGTTCTTCTTGACGATGCCGATCAGGAGGAACACGCCGATCAGCGCGATGATGGAAAACTCCATGCGGAACATCAGCAGCGCCAGCACGGCGCCGACGCCGGCCGACGGCAGCGTGGACAGCACCGTGATCGGATGCACCAGGCTTTCGTACAGGATGCCCAGCACGATGTAGATGACGACGATCGCCGCCAGGATCAGCAAGGGCTGCTGCTTGTTCGATTCCTCCGCCTGCTTGGCCTGCCCCTGGAAGCTGCCGCGCACATTGTTCGGCATGCCGATATCGGCTTCCGCCTGTTTCACCGCTTCCTGCGCGTCGCCCAACGTGGCGCCTTCGGCCAGGTTGAACGAGATCGTCGTCGCCAGTTCGCCATCCTGGTGGTTGACCGACGTCGGCGTCGAGCTTTCCGCGAACGAAGCGATGCCCGCCAGCGGCACCATGTTCGTCGCCGCCGTGCTGAGCGCCGCGCCGGTGGACGTGTCGCGCTGGCCCTGGGCGTTGTTGGCCGCGCTGTTGCTGTTGGCGGCGGTCGTCGATGTCGACGTCGTTGTCGTTGTCGTCGCCTTCGACGGCACGTACACGTCGCGCAGCGCCTCGGGACTCTGCGCATATTCAGGCGCCACTTCCATGACGACCTTGTACTGGTTCAGCTCATCGTAGATCGTCGCCACCTGGCGCTGGCCGAAGGCGTTGTACAGCGCGTTGTCGACGTCGCGCACGCTCATGCCGAGACGCGCCGTGGTTTCCTTGTCGATCGTGACGAACGTCTCGACGCCGTTGTCCTGCTGGTCCGTGTCGATGTCCGTCAGCACCGGCTGCGCCTTCATCGAATCGGCCAGCTTGGTCGCCCACGATTGCAGGTCGGCGCGGTTGTCGCTTTTCAGCGTGTACTGGTAAGTGGAATTGGACGAGCGCCCGCCCATGCGCAGGTCCTGCACGGGATTGAGGAACAGCGACACGCCCGTCACCTTCGCCAGCTGCGGGCGCAGCCGGGCGATGACGGCCTGGCCGGACTCGGTGCGCTCGTCCGCCGGTTTCAGGTTGACGAACATGAAGCCGCCGCCGGCGCGCGAGCCGCCGGTGAAACCGACGACGGTGGCGACAGCGGGATCCTTGCGGATGATGTCCACCAGCTGGCGCAGCTTCTGCTGCATCGCCTGGAACGAGATGCTCTGGTCGGCACGCAGGCCGCCGTTCAGCTGCCCCGTATCCTGCTGCGGGAAGAAGCCTTTCGGCGCCGCGGCGAACAGGTAGACGTTCAGGCCGACGACGAACGCCAGGATGAACATGACCAGCCAGACGCTGTGCAGCGCCCAGTCCAGCGCGTGCATCCACACGAAGCCGCGCTCGAACGCGCGCGACACGCGGCCCGGCGGCTTGCCGTCGTGCTCCGCCTTCAGCAGCCAGGCGCACATCATCGGCGTCGTCGTCAGCGAGATGACGAGGGAAATCAGCACGGCGGCGGACAAGGTCACGGCAAACTCGCGGAACAGCCGCCCCACCTGCCCCCCCATGAACAGCAGCGGGATGAACACGGCCACCAGCGACAGGCTGATCGACAGCACCGTGAAGCCCACTTCGCGCGCGCCCAGCAGCGCCGCCTTGAAGCGGTCCATGCCCGCCTCGATGTGGCGCGCCGTGTTTTCCAGTACGACGATGGCATCGTCCACGACGAAGCCGGTGGCCACCGTCAGCGCCATCAGCGACAGGTTGTTCAGCGAGAAGCCCAGCAGATACATGACACCGAAGGTGCCCAGCAGCGACACGACCGTGGCAATCGCCGGGATCACCGTCGCGCGCACATTGCGCAGGAACGCGCTGACCACCAGCACGACGAGGATGACGGAAATGATCAGCGTGACTTCGATCTCGCGCAGCGACGAGCGGATGGAGTTCGTGCTGTCCGACGCCACCGCCAGGCGGATGTCCTGCGGCAGCTGTTCCTGCAGTTGCGGCAGCAGCGCGCGCACGCTGTCCACCGTCTCGATGACGTTGGCGTCCGGCTGGCGCCGCAGCAGCACGATGACCGCCGGGCTGCCGTTGTACAGGCCCAGCGTGTTCTTGTTCTCCGCCCCGTCCTCGACGGTTGCCACGTCGCTGAGCCGGATTGCCGCGCCGTCGCGCCAGGCGACGACGAGGTCGCGGTAGTCCGCCGCCGATGGCCGGCCCGGCGTGGAACCGGCACCGGATGCGGGCGCCGAGTAGATCTGCAGCCGTCGGTCGTCGCCTTCCAGCGCACCCTTGGGCCGGTTGGCATTCGTCGCCTGCAGCGATGCGCGCACGTCCTCCATCGATACGCCGTAGCGGTTCAGCGCATACGGCAGCAGCTCGACGCGCACGGCCGGCAGCGAGCCGCCGCCGATCTCCACGTCGCCCACGCCCTTCACCTGCGCCAGCTTCTGCTGCACGATGTTGGACACGGCCTCGTAGATCTGTCCCGGCGTGCGCGTGGGCGACGTCAACGCCAGGATGATCACGGGCGCATCGGACGGATTGGCCTTGCGGTACGTGGGGTTGCTGCGCAACGTGGACGGCAGGTCGGCGCGCGACGCGTTGATCGCCGCCTGCACTTCACGCGCGGCCGCGTCGATCTTGCGATTCAGGTCGAACTGCAGGTTGATGCGGGTCGAGCCGCTGGACGAACTGGACGTCATCTCGTTGACGCCCGCGATCACGCCCAGCCGCCGCTCCAGCGGCGTGGCGACGCTGCTGGCCATCGTGTCCGGGCTGGCACCCGACAGGCTGGCGGAGACGGAAATCGCGGGGAAGTCGACCTGCGGCAGCGGGGAGACGGGCAGCACGAAGAACGCGCCGATGCCCGCCAGCGCGATGCCGATGGTGAGCAATACCGTGGCGATGGGCCGCCTTACAAACGGTTCGGAGAGGTTCACGACGCCACACCCTCCACGCGCCGGTCACCCTTGCGGCCGAAGCGCTGGCCCAGCCGGTCGAACGCCAGGTAGATGACGGGTGTCGTGTACAGCGTCAGCATCTGGCTGACGATCAGGCCACCGAAGATGGCGAGACCCAGCGGCCGGCGCAGTTCGGCGCCCTCGCCCCAGCCCAGCATCAGCGGCACGGCGGCAAACAGCGCGGCCAGGGTCGTCATCAGGATCGGGCGGAAGCGCAGCAGCGCCGCCTGGTGGATGGCCGCCTGCGGCGCCTTGCCTTCGTCCCGTTCCGCCTCGATGGCGAAGTCGATCATCATGATGGCGTTCTTCTTGACGATGCCGATCAGGAGGATGATGCCGATGATGCCGATCACGCCCAGGTCCTGGCCGGAGATCATCAGGGCCAGCAGCGCGCCGACGCCGGCCGACGGCAATGTCGACAGGATCGTCAGCGGGTGGATATAGCTCTCGTACAGCACGCCCAGCACGATGTAGACGCAGACGACGGCAGCCAGGATCAGCCACAGCTGGTTCGTCAGCGACGCCTGGTAGGCGCCGGCGGCGCCGAGGAAGGTCAGCGTGACGGCGCCCGGCAGCTTGATCTCCTGCGCCGCGGCACGGATCTCGTCCACCGCGCGGCCCAGCGAAACGCCGGGTGCCGTGTCGAAGCCCAGCGTGGTGGCCGGGTACTGCGCCACGTGCGTGATCTGCAGCGGCGCCGGCTTCTCGACAATGGTGGCCACGGCCGACAACGGCGTCGGCTTGCCGCTGCCGGTGCGGATCTGCAGGTCGCCCAGCGAGGCCGGCGTCGTCAGGCTGCCCGGCTCCGCTTCCAGGATCACGCGGTACTGGTTGGTCTCCGTGAAGATGGTCGAGACGATGCGCTGGCCGAAGGCGCTGTACAGCGCATCGTCGATGGCGGCGGCCGTGACGGACAGGCGCGACGCCGTGTCGCGGTCGATGCTGACATAGGCCGCCGCGCCCGTCGCGCCGGCATCCGACGTGACGTTGCGCAGCTGCGCCTTGGTCTGCATCTGCGCCGTCAGCTTGTTCGCCCATTCCGTGACGGTGGCCGTGTCGGCGCCTTCCAGCGAGACGCGGTACTGCGTGGGACCCGTCTCCGCGTCGATGGTGAGATCCTGCGTGGGCTGCAGGTAGATCTGCACCCCGGCGACGGCAGCTACACGGCGGCGCAACCGCTCCATCGTTTCATCCTGGTTGCCGCGGTCGCGCTTCAGGTTAATCAGCATGCGGCCCGTGTGCAGCATCGTGTTGTTGGCCGCATCGACGCCGGCAAAGGAGCTGATGGACTCCACGGCCGGGTCCTGCAGGATCGCCTCCGACGCCTGCAACTGCAGGTCCGCCATGCGGCTGTACGACACCGCCTGCGCCGTCTCGATGCGCGCCTGCAGCTGGCCCGTGTCCTGCGTCGGGAACAGTCCTTTCGGGATCAGCATATACAACAGCACCGTCAGCACCAAGGTGGCCAGCGCCACGATCAACGTCAGGCCCTGGCGCGCCAGCACCCACTGCAGCGAGCGGTCGTAATGGAAAACCACCTTGTCGAAGAAACGCTGCACGCGCGCGCCGAAGCTTTTCGGATCGTCGTTCTGGTGGCTCGTCAGCCAGCGGCCGGCCATCATCGGCACGAGCGTCAGCGAGACGACGGCGGAGATCAGGATCGTGATCGACAGCGTGATGGCGAATTCGCGGAACAGGCGGCCGACGACGTCGCCCATGAACAGCAGCGGAATCAGCACGGCGATCAGCGACACCGTCAGCGAGATGATGGTGAAGCCGATCTGCTTCGCGCCCTTCAGCGCGGCGGCCATCGGCGTCTCGCCCTCCTCGATATAGCGGGCGATGTTCTCGATCATGACGATCGCATCGTCGACCACGAAGCCGGTGGCAATCGTCAGCGCCATCAGCGACAGGTTGTTCAGGCTGTAGCCCAGCAGGTACATGACGCCGCAGGTGCCGATCAGCGAGATCGGCACGGCCAGGCTGGCGATGACGGTGGCGCGCACGCTGTGCAGGAAGAAGAAGATGACGAGAACGACCAGCACGACGGCCAGCAGCAGTTCGATCTCCACGTGTTCGACGGAGGCGCGGATGCCGGTGGTGCGGTCGCTCAGCACGTCCAGGCGCATCGCCGTCGGCAGCCCGGCCTGCAGTTCCGGCAGGCGCGCCTTGATGGCGTCGACGGTCGCGATGACGTTGGCGCCAGGCTGGCGCTGCACGTTGAGGATGATGGCCGGCTTCAGGTTGGCCCAGGCGCCCAGCCGGACGTTTTCCGCGCTGTCCACGACCCGTGCGACTTCCGACAGCCGGACCGGCGCGCCGTTGCGATAGGAGACGATCAGATTTTTGTAGTCGCTCGCCGTCAGCAGCTGGTCGTTGGCGTTGATCGTGAACGAGCGCGTGGGACCGTCGAACGAGCCCTTCGCGCTGTTGGCGTTGGCGTTCGAGATGGCCGTGCGCAGCGTGTCGAGACCCAGGCCGTAGCTGGCCAGCGCCAGCGTGTCGGCCTGGATGCGCACGGCGGGCCGCTGGCCGCCGGACAGCGTGACGAGGCCGACGCCCGTCACCTGGCTGATTTTCAGCGCCAGCCGGGTGTTGACGATGTTCTGTACTTCCGTCAGCGGCATCGTGTCCGACGTGATGGCCAGGGTCAGCACCGGCGCGTCGGCCGGATTGACCTTGGCGTAGACGGGCGGCGCCGGCAGGTCGGTCGGCAGCAGCGAGCCGCCCGCGTTGATGGCGGCCTGCACTTCCTGTTCGGCCACGTCGAGCGTCTGGCCCAGACCGAACTGCAGGGTGATGATGGAGACGCCGGCGGCGCTGGTGGAACTCATGCGCTGCAGGCCGGACATCTGGCCGAACTGGCGCTCCAGCGGCGCCGTGACCGTCTGGCCCATCACTTCGGGACTGGCGCCCGGGTACAGCGTCTGCACCTGGATCGTCGGGAAGTCGACCTGCGGCAGCGCGGAAAGCGGCAGGAACCTGAAGCCGACGAGGCCCGCCAGCACGATCGCCAGCATCAGCAGCGCCGTCGCGACGGGCCGCTGGATAAACGGTGCCGATGGACTCATCGTGCGTTGCCCGCCGCCGGCGACTGGCCCTGAGGTTGACCGGAGACGCCGCGCGCCGAGCTGGAGCCGTCCGCCGCGCTGCCCGAGCCGCTGCGGCCGCCCTCTTCCGGCATCGTGCGCTCACGCGCGCCCGGCGTTTCGCCGGTACGGTGCGGCCGCATTTTTGCCGCATCGGTGGCGACGGAGCCGGGGGCCACGTCCGGCGTGCCGGCTGGCGCGGTTGCGCCGTCGCCAGCACGGCGGCGGTGACCCTCGCCCTTGGCGCCGTCACCGCGGCGGCCTGCGCCCGGCTTGTCGCCCGGCAGCGTCACCTTGGCGCCGTCCTTCAGGCGGTCGGCGCCTTCCGTGATGACCTTCTCGCCGGCCTTGACGCCTTCGATGATCTGCACCTTGTCGACGGTGGCCTGGCCCCGTTTGACGGTGCGCAGCGAGACCGTGCGGTCGCCGTTCAGCACATACACATAGTCGCCCGTGCTGCCGTGGCGCAGCGCCGTGACCGGCACCATGACGGCATCCTTGATCTTGCGCATTTCCAGGCGCACGTTGACGAACTGCATGGGGAACAACGTCATCTTCGCGTTGTCGAAACGGGCCTTGGCCATGACGGTGCCCGTTTGCGTATCGACCTGGTTGTCCAGCGCCGAGAAGCGGCCCGCGTCCAGCACCTCGGTGCGGGTGCGGTCGTACGCCATGGCCGGCAGCACGGCGCCGGTGGTGGCGCGGTTCATGATGTCCGGCACGCTGTCCTGCGGGATCGCGAACTCCACGTCGATCGGCGACTGCTGCGTGATGACGGCGATGCCGGCCGCATCGCCGGTGCTGACCAGATTACCGACGTCGACAACGCGCAGGCCCACGCGGCCCGTGATCGGCGCCACCACCTTCGTATAGCCCAGGTTCAGCCGCGCCGTGCCCTCGGCCGCGCGGTCCGTCATGACGGTGCCCTGCAACTGCTTGACGAGTGCGGCCTGCGTATCGACTTCCTGACGCGCGATCGAGTCCTGCGACAACAACGTGCGGTAGCGCTCCAGGGTCAGGCGGGCATTCTCCAGCTGCGCCTCGTCGCGCTGGCGCTGGCCGGTGGCCTGCAGCAGCGCCATCTCGAACTGGCGCGGATCGATCTGCGCCAGCACCTGGCCGGCCTTGACCAGCTGCCCTTCCTTGAACAGGACCTTCTGTAATATGCCGGAGACCTGCGGGCGCACCGTTGTCGTGGCGGCCGCCGTCACCGTGCCCAGCGCATCGAGCGTTACCGGCAGGTCGGCCAGCTCGGCGGTTGCGACGCCCACTGTCGTGGCCGGACCGCCGCGCCTGCCGCCGCCTGGACCGCCAGGCCCGCCCGGGCCACCGGGACCGCCGGCCACCGCGCCGGGACCGGCGGCTGGCGGACGGTGCGTCAGATGCCAGGCCAGCCAGCCCAGCCCCAGCATGGCCAGGATGGCGATGCTGCTGCCGATGATGCGGGCGCGGCGGCTGCGACGGGGTTGCGGGGGGACGGGAGGGTTCGAGGGCGCTGCTGGCGTCATCGTGGAAATCCTTGTTTTTGCTGTTCGATAGAGGTAGGCCGATTGTTAAATTGACTCTATCACAGCGCATTGGGCGCACCTCACGCCTTTGCTTATATTTACAGACTGGAAACAATACGTTACGGGCGGACCGCAAATCGTCGATGCGGCCCGCACTTGCGCCTGCGGTGCCCGTCGCCGTCACGCGGATTCAACAAAGCAGACACGTCAATTCCCTCCGTTCTTGTGGTCAATTGTGCAACGCATTTTTGATGGTCGTGCTACGCTGATCACGTCCTGCTGCCCGGACTTTCACTGGCAGCTTGCCAATATTGTGGCATCCACCAAAAACTAGAAGTGAGTACGCGAGATGAGTAAAAACGTAGCAATCATCGGGGCCGGTTTTTCGGGCGCAGTCATTGCAAACCAGCTTGCCAAGGCGGGTTACAAGGTCGAAGTGTTCGAATCGCGTTCGCATATCGCGGGCAATTGCCATTCCGAGCGCGACAAGGAAACGAATGTGATGGTGCACGTTTACGGCCCGCACATTTTCCACACCGACAACGAGCGGGTATGGCAATTCATCAATTCGTTCGGCGAAATGAAACCGTACACGAATCGCGTGAAAGCCATCACCAATGGCCGTGTCTTCACGCTGCCGATCAACCTGCTGACGATCAACCAGTTCTTCGGCAAGACATTCCGGCCGGCGGAGGCGCAGCAATTCCTCACGTCGCTGGGCGACAAGACGATTGAAAACCCCGTCACGTTCGAGGACCAGGCGCTGCGCTTCGTGGGCCGTGAACTGTACGAAGCCTTCTTCAAGACTTATACCGTCAAGCAATGGGGCATGCAGCCCAGCGAACTGCCGGCCAGCATCCTGAAACGCCTGCCGGTGCGCTTCAACTACGACGACAATTACTTCAGCCACAAATATCAGGGCATGCCGGCCAACGGCTACACGGAAATCGTCGAGAAAATGCTGGATGTGCCTGGCATTACCGTGCACCTGAACACGGCATTCGATCCCAAGCTGAAAAACGATTATTCGCACGTGTTTTACAGCGGCCCGATCGACGCATGGTTCGGCCACCAGGAAGGCCGCCTGCCCTACCGCACGCTGGATTTCGAGGTGCTGCGCGACCAGGGCGATTACCAGGGTACGGCTGTCGTCAATTATTGCGACAATTCGCAGCGTTATACCCGCATTACCGAGCACAAGCATTTCTCGCCGTGGGAACAGCACGAAGGCACGCTGTGCTATTTCGAATACAGCCGTCAGTGCGAGGAAAAGGATACGCCGTATTATCCGATCCGCATGGCAAACGACAAGCTGCAGCTGGAGAAATACATCAATATCGCCCAGCAGGAAACCAACGTGACGTTCGTCGGTCGCCTGGGTACGTATCGCTATCTGGATATGGACGTTACCATTGACGAGGCTCTCAAGACCGCCGAGAAGTTCCTCGAATGCGCCAACAGCAAGACGCAGATGCCAGCGTTCGTCATCAATCCGCTGGGTTGATCGCATGGCGGGTGCGGCCTCGCCGCACCGTCAGCGTTGCGGGCAATGCCGGGCTCGCCCCGGCGGCTCGCGATTGCTTTCATTGCGGCAAGCATCAGCAGCATGATGGTTTTTCGTGCAATCTGCATTGGGGATCGTGCACACGTGTTCCAGAATCCGGGCGTCGGCGCGCATAGTCGCTGAGGTTTCCTGTCCTGCACCAGGTCGCAAGGGCGGCTTGGCAATATAAAATGATGTACGGATATACTTGTCAGGCACACTCCGACTGCGCTGGCCCGCGATATTACTGTTGCGTTGTATGCCCGCCAATACCCCGGATATCGTTAGTCAAACTTCCGTCGCCCGTGTATATTTGAAGCTCGCACTTCAACCAAAGCGAGTCATCGTTGGCCTCTGTCCCGTCTTGCCTTTCCTGGCGATTCCTGTCTGATCCCCTCACTCCTTTTATGTGTTTGGTGCGCTACCCGGGCCTTGCCCATTCAATTTATTACTCAGAGGATGTCACATGACTGTTCAAACCGGCACCGTAAAATGGTTCAACGACGCCAAAGGCTTCGGCTTCATCACCCCTGACGGCGGCGGATCGGATCTGTTCGCTCATTTCAAGGACGTGCAGGCGGAAGGCTTCAAGAGCCTGTCGGAAAATCAGCGCGTCTCGTTCGAACGCACCCCCAGCCCAAAAGGCGAAAAGGCCAGCAATATCCGCGCGATCTGACCGGTCCGCACCCTGATGAAGCCCGCTTGCAGCGGGCTTTTTTGCGCCCGTCATTGCCGATGCCATCAAGTGCCCGGCAGCATGCGACCGGAACGCGACACTTCGCGTTTTATTCCGGGCAACAGCACTCCGTTTGACAATAATATTGCTACACTGCATTTTTTATATCCGTCCCACCCGTATGTCATCCCGCCGCATCTTGTTGCTCAACCCACCGCATACGGCGATCGGCAGTCGCATTCCACGCGAACAATTGCCACCGCTCGGCCTGCTCAGCATCGGTGGCCCTCTGCTGGATGCGCGCTTCCATGTGGAACTGCTGGATGCCGAATTCGGACCGATGCCGGAACAGGACATCGTTGCCGAGGCGTTGGCGCGGTTGCCCGATGCCGTCATGATGGGCCATTCCGGCTCGACCTCGGCACACGACACCATCATGCGCATCGCCGCGTGCCTGAAGGCAGCGCGTCCCGACCTGCTGATCGTCTATGGCGGCGTTTATCCGACCTATCACTGGGAAGACGTGCTGCGCGACTACCCGCAGGTCGACTGGATCGTCCGCGGCGAAGGCGAGCGCACTGCGCTGGCGCTGTTGACGGCGTGGCGCGACGGCACCGATCCGGAACTTGTGGCCGGCATCGCGCTGCGCGTGAACGGCATCCCGACCGGCACCGCGCCGGCCGAAATGATCGCCAACCTGGACGACTACCGCGTCGGTTGGGAGCTGATCGACCATCGCCGCTATTCCTATTGGGGCGGCATGCGGGCTGTCGTCGTCCAGTTCTCGCGCGGCTGTCCTTACCTGTGCAGCTACTGCGGCCAGCGCGGCTTCTGGACGCAGTGGCGCCACCGCGATCCCGTCCTGTTTGCGCGCGAACTGGCCCGGCTGCACCGCGAACACGGCGTGGAGCTGATCAATTTTGCCGACGAACTGCCGACCGGGTCGCGCAAGGCCTGGCGTGCCTTCCTGGAAGCGCTCATCGCGGAAGACGTCGGCCTGACGCTGGTTGGCTCGACCCGCGCCGGCGACATCGTGCGCGACGCCGATATCCTGCACCTGTACAAGCAGGCCGGCGTCGTGCGCTTCCTGCTGGGGATCGAGAGTTACGACGAAGCGATGCTCAGCAATATCCGCAAGGGCGGCAGCACCAGCGAGGACCAGCAGGCGATCCGGCTGCTGCGCCAGTACGGCATCATTTCGATGGCGACCTATGTCGTCGGTTTCGAGGAAGAGACGGATGCCGACTACTGGCGTTCGCTGAAGCACCTGCTGCGCTACGACCCGGACCAGATCCAGATGCTGTACGTGACGCCGCACCGCTGGACGCCCTACTTTGAAACCGTCCACGAACGCAAGGTCATCGAAACGAATACCGCCAGATGGGACTACAAGCACCAGGTGCTGGCCACCGCCAGAGTGCCGCCGTGGCGCATCCTGCTGTGGGTGAAGGCGATCGAGGTGATCATGCAGATGCGCCCGAAAGCGCTGGCGCGCGTCCTGTTCGGCAAGGACGCTCACGTCCGGCGCGGCATGCGCTGGTACACCCGGATGGGCCGGCGCGTCTGGCTGCACGAGATTGCCGACTTCATTTTCGGCAAGCGCCTGCGCGACAGCACGCTGACCTTGCGCAGCTTCTGGGGCGCGTCGCTGGCGCACAACGAGGAATCAATGGTCAAGCGCGGGCGCCGCGTCATTCCCGTCAAGGCTGAACCGGGCGCTGAAACGAAGCCCTAGTCCCGGTCCGGCGCCCCCAGCGGGAAGTACGGCCGGAACGAGCGCGCCTCGTTCACGGCGCGCGCGAACGATGGCCGTTGCAGCAGGCGAGCGCGGTAAGCCCGCAGTACGGGATAAGTCTCGGCAATGGGATGCGTCCAGTCGGCGTAGAACAGCGACGGCGCCGCCGCGCAGTCGGCCAGCGTGAACGCCTCGCCTGCCGCCCAGGTGCGACCGGCCAGCGCGCCCTCCAGCCACGCATAGGCGCGCTCCAGCTTTTCCACGGCTTCGGCCAGACCGTCGCGGCGCTTGACCGGGTCGCCCGTCAGCGCACCGTTGACGGCGATCTGCATGGCGTTCATCACGTGCAGGTCGAAGAAGCGGTCGAGGAAGCGCACGTCCAGCGCCGCCATCGCGTCAAGCGGCAGCAGCTGCACGGGGCCCGGATGGGCCAATTGCAGGTATTCGATGATGATGCTGGTTTCAACGACGGTACGGCCTGCGTCGACCAGCACAGGGAATTTACGCAGGGGCCAGAGCCGCAGCCAGTCGGCTGCCGCGTTGGCGCCGTTCGGGGCGTCAGGGCCGATCCAGCGGAACTCGAACGGGGTGGCGTTTTCGTACAGCGCGATCAGGACTTTCTGCGTGTACGAGGAGAAGGGGTGACCGTATAGCTGGAGTGGCATGGCTTTCCTCTTTCTTCCAGATTGTTTCGTGCCGGTGGCGGCGGGCATCGGATGGAAAACCGGCGCTGGAACGCCGGCTGGAACCCTGCGCTGGACGCCGGCTAAAAACCGGGAGCAGTCCCCTGGCCGGGCCGACCAGTGCATCCTGGGCCGCCACTTACCGGGGACAGACCCCAGCGGCGACAGACCCCAAGCCGCTACTCAGGCGACGCGCACAAGCAGTGCGTCAGCACCGTGAACGGTTTTTTCTGCGCCGTCATTTCGTTCAGCCAGTTCAGTTCAAGCGCGGCGTTTTTCGCCACGCCCAGCGGGACGCCGGTCGGGGCCAGCGCGACGCCGGCTTCCTGCGTAAACACCTTTGCCAGCGCACGCGCGGTGGAGCCGCCGAAGAATTCGACCAGCTTGTCGAACTTCGAGCCTTCCCGTTCAATAAACACGATGCGCGTGTCGCCCGTCAGTCTGGCGCGTTTCGCGGCGGCCTTCAGCGCGTCGCCGAAGCTGCCCAGCGTGTCGACGAGGCCGCGCTCTTTCGCCTGCGCGCCCGTCCACACGCGGCCCTGCGCCACGGCGTCGATCTTCTCCGGCGTGGTGCGGCGCGCCCTGGCGGCGCGGGTCGTGAAGTCGCCGTAGACGTGGTTGACCGATGCCTGCAGCACCTGGCCGAAGCGCGGGTCGAGCGGGCGCGTCGGATTGCCCGCGTCGCCCAGCCACGTCGTCGGCTGGCCGGCGCTGTGCACGCCCAGCTTGTCCATGACCTTGTCGAAAGTGGGGAACAGCGCGAACACGCCGATGGAGCCGGTGATCGTCGTCGGGTCGGCGATGACTTCGTCCGCCGCCATCGAGATCCAGTAGCCGCCCGATGCCGCCACGTTGCCCATCGAGACGACGACGGGCTTGCCAGCGGCGCGCGTCAGTTCCAGCTCGCGCCGGATCAGTTCCGAACCGAACGCACTGCCGCCGGGCGAATCGACGCGCAGCACGATGGCCTTGATGCTGTTGTCCTCGCGCGCCAGGCGAATCAGGTTCGACGTCGACAGGCCGCCGATGGAACCCGGTGCCGCGACACCGTCGCCGATTTCGCCGACGGCCATGACGACGCCGATGGCGTCCCCGGTCATCGGCTGGCGCAAGCGCGCCAGGTATTCGTCGAACGCCACCTGGCGGAACGACTTGCCTTCCGCATCCGGCATCCCGCGCGCCATGACGAGTTCGCGGATCTGGTCGCGCGTTTTGAGGCCGTCGACCAGCTTCACCTGCTGCGCCAGTTTCGCCAGGTCGCCCCCATTGGCTTCCAGGGCCTGCGGCAGGTTGTCGATCGTCTGCATGATCTGCCCTTTCGGCATCTTGCGCGCCGTCTCCACTTCCTGCGTGTAGCGGTTCCACAGGTCGTTGTTCAGGTACGAATCCGCTTCACGCGCGGCATCGGACGGACCGTTGCCGATGAACGGCTCCGCCGCGCTCTTGAACGTGCCGACCTTGATCAGGTTGACGGTGACGCCCACCTTGTCCAGCGCGTCGCGATAGTAATTGCGGTAGTGGCCGAAGCCGTCCAGCATGACGGCGCCCATCGGGTGGAGATAGACCTCGCTGGCGTGCGCGGCGACCTGATACTGGCGCTGGTTGAAGCTGGAGCCCCATGCGACGACGGTCTTGCCGCTGGCCTTGAAGCGGTCGATGCCGGCGGCGATCTCGCGCAGCATGGCCTGGCCGCCGCCTTCCATCTCGTCCATGACCAGCACGGCGCCGGCGATCTGCGGGTCGCGCGCGGCGGTGTCGAGCACTTTCAGCACGTCGCGCAGCTGGATGAAGCGGCGTGCATCCTCGTCGCCGATATTGGCCAGCTGCGCCAGTTTCGCGCCGCCCGGCGTCTGCTCGACCAGCTGGCCGTTCAGGTTCAGCACCAGCATGGTCTTGTTCCCCAGCGGCTTGACGCCGCCGCCGAAGATGGCATACAGCAGCGCCACGACAATGACGAGGAAGATCAGGTTCAGCACCGCGCGGCGGCTGACGTCGATGAAGCGCCAGATGCGGCCAAGGCCGCCGCGCAGATAGGATGTTACGGATCGGGACATCGGAACTCCTGCAAATGTTGGTTTGTGTTCGACTTTAACAGGCGATTGTGAAATTGCCTATGGCGCCACGGCGACAGCCGGGTCGCGCGCCGGCGGCATCGAGATCAGCCACAGCCCCGCCATGACAAGGAGCCCGTTGATCAGCAACAGCTCGAGGCCCAGGCGGTAGCTGCCGAACAGCGCGCCCTGCTGCCATTCGAGCAGCGCGCACAGCGCGGGGCCGGCCAGCACGACGGCAGGAACCCAGCGCTCGCGCACCTCGCGCCGCGTCAACAGGCCGAAGCCGAACAGGCCAAGCAGCGGCCCGTACGTGTAGCCGGCCAGCTTCAGGATCACGCCGATCATGCTGGCGCTGTCGATCCATTTGAACACCATGACCAGCACGAGGAACAGCGCGCAGAAGCCCAGGTGCACGCGATGGCGCCAGCGTACGCGGCTAGCCTCCGGCAAGTCGGTGCGTCGCTGGATGCCCAGCAGGTCGATGCAGAACGACGATGTCAGCGCCGTGATCGCGCCATCGGCGCTGGGGAACAACGCGCTGACGAGGCCAATGAAGAAGATCAGCTGGATGGCCGCGGGCAGGTGCTCCATGACGACGGCCGGGAACAGCTTGTCACCGGTGGCCGTAACGCCGGCCGGCGGCGCGTACAGGTGCAGCAGGCCGCCCAGGAACAGGAACAGCGCCAGCACCAGCACAAGGATAAACGTCAGCAGCAGCATGTTCA
>Ga0308166_1001303_pt1 | contig 27093 bp, 10 predicted proteins | sample PhyCR2_2_FD_202137 | JGI IMG/M metagenome (GOLD analysis project Ga0308166, IMG submission 202137) | Phyllosphere microbial communities from UC Gill Tract Community Farm, Albany, California, United States - DLSLCC.R2 | ecosystem: Host-associated > Plants > Phyllosphere > Unclassified | place... | reverse complement strand
TAAGGCACGCCGCATTGCAGAACGTGGACGACAGGGCCCGCCATTGGCGGGCCTTGTTGTTTGGGAACCTGGCTCTGGTAGATGCCCACCTTGGTGGGCACTGATCTGCCACGCACCCACCAAGGTGGGCGACTACCAGAGCGGGCCACGCGGGTTTTCCACACCGCGCGTGGAAAGCGATGGGAACTTGGTGTGGACAAGTGGCCGCGAGGCTTGCAGTGCGGGCGTTTCGGGACGTGGTGATTTTTTGTCCATGTCCTTCGATTGTTTTCCACACCGGACGTGGAGAGCGATGGGAACTTGGTGTGGACAAGTGGGCGCGAGCATTGCAGCGCAGGCGTTTCGAAGCGTGGTGAAATTCTGTCCACGGTCCGACTGCACTGATCGGGGTCGGAGCCCTTTCCCGTGGAAAGGGATCCGCCCCCACGGTTTTCCACATCCGGCGTGGAAAGCGATGGGAGTTTGCTGTGGACAAGTGCCGGCAAACGTCGCACCGCAAGCGTTTCGCAGCCTGGTGCTTTTTTGTCCATCACCAGAAACGCGAACGCCCCGCACAAGGCGGGGCGTCCTGGGTCGATCCGATGCCGCTGGATCAGACGTTGATCACACGTTTAAACGTTGATCGGTCGGCAAAGGCCCGTGAGCACTAGGTTTCGCGGGGAAATCGGGCCACGGGCTTTGCGGGAATCGCTGGAAGTACCCCCAGTTGTACCCCCAAGGGGGTATCGGGATGATAGTTCAGTCTGGATGTGGGTGCCAGCGCTGTGCCTGCCGGACAAAACGGTATGGCGCAGACCGCATTGTTGGCTGACGCCTGGAACGGTACGCGATGAGATGCAGGGGAACGGGCCGCTGGGGCCCAGACCTCGGAGAACTCTCATGGCAGACCATCACACCCGCCACAACCCGCTGGGGCAAGATGCCCTGTTGACCACGCCCGCCTCGCTCATGCTCGATGCTCGCCTCACGCCGCTGGAGCGCAATGGCTGGCAGGTGCTGCGCATGCTGCGCTCTGCGGAGGGCATCAGTCCGCTGGCAAACCTGGGGCAGTTGCGTCGCTATCTCACCTCTACCCCGCTGGGGCAGCGGGCCGGGTACGAGACGGCCCGGCGCGTCCTCGTTGTGCTTCGGCTGACGGGGTGGATCAGTCTGGTGGGCCAGCAGCGCGATCCTCTGACCGGCCATGTACTCAGCGAGCTGTATCAGGTTCACGAAAGCGCCCTCGACTTCCAACAGGCTTCCACGCTCGATGCCAGCCTGCCCGCGCTTCTGCGATCCTCCATCGGCCACGAAAACAACCAGGTGGATCGGGTGGCCGTCCACATTCAGGCAGCGCTGGCGCAGGGACCTGAAGCCGCCTCAATTGCGCCCCACGATCAGCGCCACGATGACGATGATCTGCCCCCTACGCCGCCGTCGCAGGCGAGCGAGGCAGCCGACCCACTACCACTGTCTGGCGATTCCGCTGGCAGCACGCTTGTTCCGCAACAGACCGGGCACGCTCGCCATATGACGGCTGAGCAGAGCAGTACGTATAAGACGTATATGTATAAAAAGGAACGTACGTACCGTGCGCGCGAAGGCGACGGCCATTCGGCATCGCAGTCGGTGAGCTTGCCGCCTTGCCTGAGCAATGCCCAGGCGGATCAGCAAAAGGACGTGCAGGCCGCCTTGCGGCGGCTGCCACCGCAGCATCGCCAGGAATTGCTCGACGAGTTGCAGGCACACAGCCAGAGCGGCACCGTGCGTAATGTCGTAGCCTACTTCTTCGCCTTGGTGAAGCGCGTATTTGCGGGCGAATTCCGCTTGTGGGCAGGACGTAAGGAGACATCTGCCGCCCCACGGCCTGCCGAAAATCGGCCTGCTGGTGTGCCACGCACCGAGCACCGCCCAGAACCGACTGCGCCACCGGCATCGCGTGAAACCGCCCTGGCGCACATCGCCAACATCCGCAAGATGCTGAATGCTCCGACGAACGCTGGGGACATCGCAGCACAGGCAATGCAGGCCAGGGGATGGCAGCCGCATCCTGCGTAGCAAATGCTGCCGCGAAACGGGTCGTCACTGCACGCCGCAGTGACGACCCCGCCCACGCCAGCAACAATGCGGGCGAATGCCGAATCCTATTGCGTGCGGCGGACATGATGATGGTCGCCCTACACTGACCGGGCAGTTGCCAAGACCGATGGGCTTCGTACATCGGCCCCCCAACAGCGCAGGTTCCCGCAAGCGCTGGCCCGTCAGGGCGGAGCCACCCCAGGTATGCCCAGGCTCCGACCACATACCGGCCCTACCCAGGGTGGAGCCATCTTCGTCTGTTTGAACTCATCCCTACTGCGCTGCTTGGCGCACTGTCCTTTGCGGCAATGGCCTGTGCGCAACGCACAGGGCTCCCGTTGCATTTCTCATCCCACTCACTTCATAGGAGGACTCGTCCACATTCGCATCACTTTCGTCTTGTAGTACCTCCGTCCGGGCTTCCGGCAGGAAGCAAGACGGACGCCTCATTCGAGGCCCTGGTGTCTCCTGAACACCATGCCCTTGCCCTCACGGGATCTCGCCTTGGCGAGTTGGCACCAACACTAACCATTGAGCTTCAGGACAACGCAGTACGGCGCCTTACTGGGAGGCCGGAAAATGGACGATTTGACCTACACCCTGCGGCAGCTATGCCAGCGCAACCGTGACGGCAGCTACAACACACAGGCCGACCGGATGCGTTCGCTGACGCTAGTCGCTCGTCAACTGCGCGAGGCAGGCTTCCGCCAGATGCGTGCCACCTCGTTGAAGGGCAAGCATGTCGAAGCTTTGCTGCAACGCTGGCAAGCCGAAGGCCTGTCAGCCGGTACGTTGAAGAACCGTATGGCGCATTTGCGCTGGTGGGCCGAGAAAGTTGGCAAGGCAGGCATCTTGCCGGCAGATAACACCAAACTGGGCATTCCCGAACGGCGCTATGTGACCAATGAAAGCAAGGCCAAGGAGTTGTGTGATAGGTTGGACCGCATCACCGACTCTCATGTCCGCATGAGCCTGCGTTTGCAGGCTGCCTTCGGCTTGCGGCGGGAAGAGTCCATCAAGCTCCAACCCCGTTATGCCGACCGTGGCGACCATATCGCCATCAAAGGATCGTGGGCAAAAGGCGGGCGTGATCGGACAGTGTTGATCACGACACCAGAACAGCGGGCGGTGCTGGATGAGGCCCATCGCTTGGCAGGTCTGGGATCACTAATTCCATCGCACACGACCTACATCCAGCAGCGGCATGTCTACGACGGGCAGTGCAAGGCGGCGGGAATGAGCAACATGCACGGGTTGCGGCATCGGTATGCGCAGATGCGGTATGAGGTATTGACGGGCTGGAGGCCGCCGGCGGCGGGCGGCCTCAGTACGGTGCAATTGGATTCGTCTCAACACCTGCTGGATCAGCAAGCCCGACAACAGATCAGCCGTGAACTGGGACATGAGCGTGTGAAAGTAACGGCGATCTATCTGGGAACGTGAGATTGCCATCGGGCAATCTCTTGCAACACAAGCTGCTCCCAGCGATTTGACGGATCAATCTTGTGAGTCACCCCTGGCGAGCACAAACAGATGCCGTTTGGCGCGTGTTGCTGCAACGTGCAGTAGACAACGTTCGGAAACCTCCGTGTCGTCTGTGACACCGACATCTTCATCACGGCTGAACTGCTCGGCATACTGCCTGGCGCCGCGATAGCCAGCCAGGATGACGATGTCGAACTCCAACCCTTTGACGCGATGCATGGTGGCCAGTCGAATGCCTGTTTCCGCAGGATCATCCGTCGTGCCGTGATCCAGCCTGAGACAAGCTATACCGCGTTGCCGCAAGGCTAGCGCCAATGCATCCAGATCTTCATTGGTGCGGGCCGTGACGCAGATCCGCCGGGCCTCGATGTCATCGGCTTTGCCATGCTCAACTATGGACTGGATGTGCTCCACGTCCTGTTGCAAGGAAGCGGATGGAAGGACTTCCGGCAAGTCGCCGTGGGTCAATGACCGATAGCCGCGCAAGCTGTCGATGTTTCCATCCAGGTCGTCGATCTCGATACCTTCCAACTGCGCGCAGGCCCAACGTCGAATCTCATCGGTTGTCCGGTAGTTGACCTTGAGGGTACGGCTGCGACCTCTTACCTCGATCCCCACCTGTCCAAGCGTCACCTTGTGACGATAGATGCGCTGGTGGGCATCGCCGACGATGAACAAATCGTTATCGGCCGTGGGTACAACCGTGCGAATCAAGGTATAGGCAGCGACGCTGATGTCCTGCGCCTCGTCCACTACCATGGCCCGAATGCCCAGTTGCGGCTTTTCCTGCACTATCAGCTGGCAGGCTTCCCGGAAGGCTTCTTCCGGCTCGCGAAGGTTGGCCGCGTGCAATTGCGCCCGATATTCGGCAAACACCGGCCACAAGGCCTTGCGCTGCAAACGGCCCAATTGCCCGCCACGTCCTATGCGACGGGCACGCATGTAATCCTCCGCCGTTTCGCAACCTTGGGGCAGGATCACGCGCTCGTACTCCGACCTCAGGAAAACGGCGCTGTAGGCAGAGCCTGCGGGCAGCGCGGACAAGGCGGCTTGCCAGAAGCCACGTCGCTGTTTCTCGTCATAGAGCAGCGTATAGGGATAGCCGAAGCGACGCAGCAAGCCTGACGCCCATTGATCCAAGTTGACCACCTGAATCTTGGCCAATTCTTGCGGTGAGCACAGCAGAGACAGGTTGTGACGGATGTCTTCGGCCAGGGTGCGAGTAAAGGTGGTGAAGATAATCGGGCGCCCCGGAAGGTCTGCGTATTGCTTGGCCAACCACCTTGCCCTATGCATGGCCACCACCGTCTTGCCGGTGCCGGCGCCGCCGGTGATCTTGACGGGGCCACTCTTGTTGCCTTCCACCAGTTTGCGTTGGCTCGGATGCAGGAACACACGCCAGCGCTCCAGTGGGGCGGCCAGCAGTGCGTCCAGATCACTGTCATCGGTGAGCACAACAAAGTGACGACGTGTGCTGTCGCGCGTCAACGCCGCGCCAAAATCTTGGGGGTCAACCGTTTCGGCGAGTGCCCGCTCGGCCAGTATCTTGTCCAGCGACTCGCCGGCGGCAAACAGATAAAGGGCCTCGAAGGCTTCATCCGGCAACTGCGCTTCGAGGGCCTCCAAGTCGGCTTCCGATACAGCCGCTCGCACGGCTGCCAGCCGTTCTTCCGGCACCCCCAGCTTGCGGATCTCCCGGTCACGCAAATCCGCAAACAAGCCCTCGCTCGGGGAGGCCTCGGTCTGGGCTACCTCATCATTATTGGTCAGCGATTGCTTTTCCTGTACCGCATAGACTTGCAGGCTGCCCACGTCCGGGTGAATCGCGACGCGGTGGCGCCTGGCCCACTGATAGGCATCGTCGTGACGATCCACCCATAACAGGCAATACACATCGCCTGTTTCCGGTTTGAGGATGATGCCGCGCAGGTTTTCGTTGATGCGCACCGAGCGCATGTTGGCATCGGCGGCATCATTGATGCGCTCGTAGTTGATACCGCTGGCCAGCGGGTTCTGGCGGAACTTGGCGACGAAGGTCAGCACCGCCTGTTGGTTCTGGCGTGGAATCCTGGCGAACGATTTCAGAAAGTCGTCCGACATGGCGATCTTGGGGGAAAGTGCCATTTCAATGTTCCTTCAAGCTATCCAGAAGCGCCCGGGCTGGCGCGTCCTGGGTTGCGATATGGATCGTCCAACCTTCTGCCTCGAAGCGGGACGCATCGGTCTGGTAATCGGCCAGCAGCACGGCGATCTTCAGGCTGACCCAGGCCAGCTCTGCCTCCGCCAGTACGCGGCCGCGCTCGTCGATCAATTCGAAGCCGACTTCCGGCAGCGGTGCTCCTGCATGCGCCAATACAAGCAACCATGCCTGCACATCCGGGCTGGCCAACTCCAGTGCCGTTTGCCAATGACTGTCGAACGTCTGCTCTGCTTGGCGCAGTGCAGGACTAGCCTGGAAGCTAGGCAGGCCAGCCATCTCGTCATGGCCTGCCCAAAGATGGCGCAAGGGCAACAGCAGGTTCAGGCACTGCCAGAGATGGCGCCAGCGCCGTTGAAGATCGACCTCCGGTACACCGTCCGGTTGCCACTGCACCAGTACGACGGGCTCTGCGGGTGATGCTGCCTGGGCGGTCATCCATTGCTGCAACTGCTCCGGCGACAGACCGGCCAGCCATTGCACGGCAACGCTCCAGGTGCGATGGCCCCAGCGATGCGTACGGGTGTCCGGCAACAAACCATAGTCGTCGAGCCGACAGCGGAAGGCGCCTTGCTTGAAGCCTTGCAAGGCAGCGTCATCGCCAGACGGCGTCGACATGGCGATCCCCAGTACGCCGGCAAGGCGGCGTGAGGCATCGTGCCGCCCCTCCGCCAGCCGCCGATGCAGCTGGAGGAAAGGTGACAAGCGGTGGAAGGCGGCCAGCGAGGCTATCCCCTGGGCCTCGCATAGACGTGTGACCACCTGATCGGCAGGCCCGAGCAGCAATTCGTCCCAGGCTGTGGAATCCGGAGCCGGTTCGGCTCGCAGAGCCGCGTCAATGTCGTCCCAGGTCAGCGTCCAGACAGCGAACCGTCCGCTCTTGGCCACCGCCATGCGCTTGCCCAAGTCTTCGGCCACGATGTGCTTGTGATACTGCCAGCCATCAGTGAATACAGCGACTGGCACATCGTCCACGCCATCATCGGGCCAGAAAACGAAATCCGGTTTGCATGGCACGACGACACCTTCGCGCTCACCGAGTGCCGCCTGCAATTCCAGACGCCAGCGGCGACTGCCTGCCTGGATCAGGTACCCATGCTTACCGCCGACGAGCTTGTCCTTGAGCGTGAACGCGACGCCAGCATACTCACGCCGCAGTGCTTCGAGAAATCGCTTTTCCAGCGTACTTTCCAGCAGGCTGTTGTCCGGCTGCTGGGAAAGGTTGCTGACACGCTTCAGCGCTGCACGATGCTCCAGGATCTGTGCCAACAGCTTCTGTGCCACCGTGCGTGAGATGGCTTGGCGTTCATGGCTGTTGCGATAGCGGTACATGCACCGATAGCAGCCGTCGGCGGTGTCGTCCTGGTTGCAAGTGCAGGTGTTCAATGCGGTTGCCGCCAGACTGAATACTTCGAACAGCGGGGCCGGATCGCGCATCAGTTCCTTCAAATATCCGGTGCCGCCCGGCACGCTGTCGTAGATCACCAGATAGGTTCGCGCCGACTCCGAGTCGGCTGCCATCCGCACATCGGTAGCGATGCGCAGGTGCGCCACCGCCCCCTTGAAGCGTTTGCTCAGTCCCAGCTCCAGCGCGGAGATGAAGCTCAGCAAGGCTTCCTTGGAGTCGGCAAATCCGACCTCGGGCAGAAAAAGACGGATGCCTTCGCTGGCGAATTCCCGGTACAGGAAGATGCATTGCTGGGTGCTGGCCTCGGGTGTTTTGCGGCGTGAGCACCAGGGGGCATGGTTGCGATACAGCTCTTCGGCCTTGCGGCGGCGCTGTAGCGTGCCGCACTCAGGGCAAATGGCGAAGCCCGGCCGGTTGAGTTCTTCGCCCGCGATGGTCATCGGCGTGGCATCCACCGTCTGCTCGCCGAAGTTCACCTCGCGGAAAGTCACCCGGTCAAGGAACTCGAATCCGAACGGAAAACTTGGGTTGTCGATGGCGAACGCTTGGCGCACCGCTTCCGGCGGGCTGTCCACCAGCGCCTGGCGCACGTAGAAACCACGCGTGCGCTCGTCGGAATCGTCGGCGATCCGGCTTTCGCGGTCCAACGTGCGTGCGAACACGGTGGTCAGGCGCAGCATTTCATGAACCCGCCCGGTATCACGCCACTGGCCGTCTCCGCAGCGCGGGCATTGGTGGTGACGGTCGCCTGCCGACAAAGGCTCCGCGTAGGAGCATTGGCGGCACAGACGCCAGGCCTCCGGCTTGATGCGGGAAACATCCACCTGGTTGATGACTACCCGGCGTCCTTCGGCATAGAAGGTATTGTTGGGCGCCAGCTCGGTGATGGCGGTTGCGCCGGGGCGCTCGTATTCGAAGGTTAATGGCTCGGCAGGCGGCCCTTCCCGGCGGGTGTCGCGCACGATGATCGAGCGCAGCAGCACGCCTTGTTCGGGGAAGGCATAGTTGGGCAGCAGGCCTTCGTCGGTGAAGACGTTCAGGGTGGCCTTTCCCTCGATGCCACCGATCAGGCGCGCCAACGCCGCACGTTCCTGGCGCAGGGTTTTCAGTTCTTCTTCCTGTTCCTCGCCGCGCACCGGAAGCTGCTCCAGCTTCTCCACTTCCTTGACGGTCTTCTCGCGCAGACGCTTGATCTGCGCCACGTCACGGGCGATACCCTGCAGCTTGCTGATGATCTTGAAGGTCAGGGAGCTTTCCTCGTCCTGCCGACCATTGACGAAACGAGCCAGCCACTGTCGGGTGGCTTCGGTCAGGATCTGCCCGCCGCCTTGCTGGAACAGCGTCAGGAAGCGATCCAGCAAGCTAGCCCGGTGTGCCTCCACATACTCGAGCCAGGGGAAGGGAAAACGCGTCGTGGCACCGTTGTCCACCGCGCTGAGCACCATGCGGATATCCTGCGGAATCGACGCGTTCCGGCCACGTTCGCGCACCCAGCAATCCAGCGTGAACGCCGTCAACTGGCGTTCCAGCACCGCTGATGCGTTGAGGAACACTCCCGGTGCCGGCACGTTGCCGGCGATCATTTCCTTGGGATCGGCCCAGAAATACAGGTCGTGCGGTTTGCTGGCCGCCATGGTCAGCAACAAGGCATTGCCGGTGCTGCGTCCCGCCCGTCCCGCGCGCTGGATGTAGTTGGCCTGCTGTGGCGGCACGGAACATTGCAGCACTGCCGACAGGTCACCGATGTCGATCCCCATCTCCAGCGTCGGCGTGGCCGAGAGCACGTTGATGCTGCCGGGTACCGGGCTATCGGACTTGAAGCTGTGCTCCACCCGCTCGCGTGTGCTGCGTGGCAACAGACCGGTGTGTTCGTGGGCGACCACGCGCTGGATGTCCGCACGCAGATACAGGCTGCGATAATAGTCGGCATCGCCGTCCGCCAGCGCTTCCAGATGCCCTCGGCAGCCGGGATGCCGGCAAGGTTGCCCGGCAAGCGAAACTTCAGTCCCGGTGCGCCACTCGCTGCGGCAGGTGTCGCAACGCCAAGCGCTACTGCCCAAGGAAACCAGAAAAGCGCCAGGCTCCAGCCCCCACACGCGAATCTCCGGCCTGCCGTCTGCCTGTTCAGCGCCGAGCAAACCCACCTCGGCCAGCGCCTCGAATGCCAGCTGATACAGCGCCGGCAGCAAACTGTCAGCGCCCAGCGCCAACACATGCAGTGGCGTCAATGTCTTGAAGGCCCAGGCGCGATACCACTTCGCATGGCTGCCCAACACACCGACGCAGCGCTGGTAATCGACCAGACTCACGAAGCGCGGCGGACGCGGGCCGGACAGCATTTGGAACTGCACCGGATTGCGCCTGTAGACCCACGGCCGGTTGCCGACCTGTGCATAGAAATGCAGGCCAGAGTCGCGCCAGGCCCCCAGCCGCTGCATGGATTGCACGATGCCTTGCAGGAATACCAACAGGGCATCCGCTGGCACATCTGCTAGCGGTTCCAGCGTGGCCCGCAGGCGTGGCGACATCCACTGCACGGCCGATGTCAGTGCCTGCGGTGGCGGTTCCACGCTGGCGGTTCCGGTAACGGTCAGACTGCGGCCGATATGGGCGTCCTGGCCGAACTCGGCATTCAGTACCCACGGCAGGATGCGACGCGAATCCTGCGGCAACTCGCTATTGGCTGGCAGCGTACCTTCGCTCATCAGCGTTTCGAAATCCCGCAGCCAATGCAGTTGCGGCGGCAGGAAGTTGGCCAGGTAATGGCCCTGCCCCATTGCGGGCAGCCAGTGGTCTTCGAAGGCTTGCGGCAGTTGAGCCAGCGTCAGCGGTTCCCCGGCCTGCTGCGCTGCGGCAATGACCTGGGCTACCGCTGGACGCAAGTTCAAGCGCCAGGTCCGCGCCGCCAGGAACCCCGCACGGTGTGCCGCGTCCTGCACCGAATCGGAAAACGCGATCAGCTTCTTGTCCGGGTTGAAACGTGAACCGAACAGTTGCGCCAGCATCACCGCCGCCAAGCTGGCCGCCTGCGAACCGACGATGGACAGTGTCTTGTGTCCGCCGCAGTATGGGCAGTCGTGATGGGAGCGGGTATAGCGGGCGCCGTTGCGCGTGCCTTCGCGCAGGTTGGCAGTTACATCGACGTCCACCAACGCGACCGGGTCCTCAGCGCAGTCGCAGTGCGTCTGTCCCAGCGCATGGAGCGTACCGCAGCGCGGGCAGACCTTCTTGTGCTCGAATACCTTCGGGTCCGCGCTTTCGCCATGGGGGAACAGAAAGCGGGTGCTGACGTCCTCGGCGAAGAAGGCGCTGTAGAACTGCTGGATGTCCTGGTTGAACTGGTTCGGACTGGTCCTGGGCAAGGTCGCGCCCCAGCCGGTGGCGTGGCAGTCGCGGCAGTGGATCACCGGCAACCAGACCTGTGTCTGCTCGGCCTTGCCCAGATCGTCGTGATGGGTCAGTCGAGGCGGGTTGCCCAACGAAGCCACCATGCGGCGCAACTCGCGCAACCAAAGTTCCACCTTGACTTGCAGGAAGAAGGTCACGTCTTGTTCGCCGCTTACCGCGTCGAGCGACACGCCGCGAGGCTGGCGGGCATGCGCCACCAGCGCCAGCAGGCTGCCCAGCCACAACAGCGGATAGCGTGCGTCGGCATGGGGGGGCAGGCGGCGTGCCAGTACCGCCAGCAGATCGTCCAGCGCCACGGCGCGTGGCCCTAGGCGCTCCATATCGCGCAATAGGTTCTGGAAGGCGAAGTGGCTTTTCAGTCTTTCTCCCAACCGACAGCGCCAGCCCGCATCGCTCACTTGTTCGACGCTGCATGGGGTGCCGAACCATAGCGGCACCTGGGCCGCCAGCCAGGACGGCAAGTCGTCATGGCCTGCCGGATCCAGCACCGACACGGCGTCTGGCTGCGGAGATTGGGTGAACTCCACCACGGCATCTGCCAGATAGTCCGCCACCGGCTCGCGGTCTTCGGCGATCACAGCCTGGTCATCCAGCGTCTCGCCAAAGATCTGGCCGGCAAACGCCAGCAAATCCTGTTCGCCATCGCTGCCCAGCGTGGCCGAGGTGCCTACGCACACCAGTTGCCCTGGCGGCGTTTCCAGCCGGCCCTTGAGGCGGCGAATCAGGCAGGCCAGATCCGTACCCTGGGCACCGTCGAAGGTGTGCAACTCATCGACCACCAGATAACGTAGCGTATCCGGTTGCTGCCGCGCCCACAGTGGCGCGTCAGCGGCACGGATCAGCAGGAAATCCAGCATCTTGTAGTTGGTCAGCAGGATATCTGGCGGGTTTTCGCGCAGGGCGTTGCGGTCGGTGATGATCGAGAAGCCGCCATCGGCCAGTTGCTGCACACGGGAGGATTCCTCGGCCGGGGCCTCGCCCACGTACAGGCCTGCGCGGATACCGGCCAGGGCCGGTGTGCGTAGGATCTCCTTGGCCAGGCGGCTGGCCTGGTCTGAGGCCAGCGCGTTCATCGGGTACAGGATGATGGCCTTGATGCCCGGTCTGCCCAGTTCCCGTTGTTCGCGGCAATGCTCCAGAATTGGATAGAGGAAGCACTCGGTCTTGCCTGAGCCGGTGCCGGTGGCCACCAGAGTCGATCGGGCCTGCTCGCCGGTCAGGCGGGCGAACGCCCGGCCCTGGTGAGCATGGGGGACGAAGCCCGTCGGTAGCCAGCCGAACGTGGGCTGGCCTCTATCGGCCTGCTTGCGGAACGGCAGCGGCAAGGTCAGGTACGGCCCCTTGAACACCCGGTCGCGGTCGGCCAGGAAACGCTGGATCAGGCCATCGAAGCCCGGCGTGGTGGCCGGGAAGGCCGCGCGCAGGAAGTCGGCGACGCCTTGGGTGATTTGCTGGGAAACGATCAGGGGTTGCATGTCAAAGTTCCCCCGCCTTGGCCGTTACATAAGCCTGATGCGGGTGTTTGGCGCTTTCCGGGTAACGGAAACGCAGCTCGCCGTCGCGCACCATCGGAATCAGATGCTTGTTACGCAAATATTGCCGACTCTTGCCCAGAAAGGTTGCAAGCTGATCCACCGTCAGCGGCTTCCAGTCGCACAGGCGGCAAATAGCGTCGCGCAGGGCAGCCTCCGTTGTGCGTCCTTTCAGGGTTGCAAGAAAGGTTGCAAGCTCGGACGGCAAGGTTGCAAGCTCAAGGTTGCAACCTTCGTCGGTTTGGGTGGCATGCTCGGCTGAGCGACTGTGTTGGGTATCGGCATGGGGCGGAACATCCAGCGGCAGTTCAGTCTGGTCGGAAGGGACGCTTGCCTGACGCTCGGAAGCCGCCAGGGTGTAGTAGGTGCGGCTGCCGGCACCTTGCTTCTCCAGCAGCCCCCGGTCGCGCAGCCGGCGCAGGACCAAGCTGGCCGCCAGCGTATCCAGTCCGCAAAAATCCCGGCAGGCCGTGTTGTCCACCGCGCCCGTGGCGCGGACGTAGATCAACACCTTGGCTTCGTCGGCGCTGACTGCCGGGCCGGCGAAACCACGCAGCCAGGCATGGTCGTCCTCGGTCAACAGGTTGTGCAGGAACAGGGTGAGCCGGAACTCGTTGGCCTGCCGGTCGGAGTGGAATTCCGGCAAGGGCAAGCCTGCCTCGGCGGCCAGGCGGCGCATGGCGCGAATGCCGGTGCCCTTGGCCTCGGCCAGGTGCAAGTCGTGCAGCACGGCGGAAATGGCCGGGTTGCGCAGGCGCGACCCCGGCGTACCCAACTGCGCGGGCTCCTTGAGCGAATAGCCGACGTTGCGGATTTCGATGCGGTTGCTGTAGCGGATGATCTGAGTCGGGCTGTGCACGGTGTAGCTGCGGTGCATGGCAGCATTGGCCAGCGCCTCGCGGATCACCTTACGCGGCAGGATCGGTTCTTGCACGCTGTGCAACTGCCCTTCGGGCAGACGAAATCCCTTGGGCAACTCGTCTATAACGCTGGCCTCGGCCTGTGGCAACGCCAGTAACAGCGGCTTGCGGATGTCGATGGACTGGAAGCGGTTTTCAGGGTCTTCCACCCATTCGTTGCCTGGTACACGGATGTAGTCGATGCGCACCATAGGCAACAATCGGCGCAGCGCTAGGGGCTTGCCGAACAGCACGATGCCGGCAAGCGTCGGCTGCAATCGACCATCCACGCGGCGCAACGCGCCTAGGGCTTCGAGCAGGTCCTCGTCGCCGTAATCCAGCTCCTCGGCCTGGGGGTTGATGCGGACACGTTCGCGCCGATAGGCGGCTACCGCGGTCGGGTCGAAGTCGTCCAGCCGGGCATCGGGCAGGATGCTGGAATCCGGCCCGTGCAGCGGCTGGCTTTCGCCGCGCAGCACCCACAGGTCTTCATCCACGCAGTGCTGGTCGCTGGAGCCAATGCGGCGGTAGGCTCCGCGCGGCAAACCGGTAGCCTTGAGATAGACCGGCTTCTGCGTGACATCGGCCTCGGGCACGTACACCACCAGCACCGTCTTGCCGTCTACCGTCTCAGTCTGCATCTCCGGCCGCAAAGCGACATTGAGCATGGATGCACACTGACTGGCCAGGTCGCGCTGCACCTTGTCGGGGTCGGGCAGGCTGGCGGCACGGTACACCGTATCGCCCTTGTCGTTGACGAACCAATCCGCACCCAACAGCAGATAACCACCTTCCAGCCCAGGCTCATTGGCGAAGGCGATGACCGTCTGCATCACGGATTTGCCTAGTTCACTGGCGCGCTTGGCCTCGATGCGGGTGGACTCATCGACCGAGTTGAGTTCCTCGAAGAGGTCGGTGGCGTTACGCATGCTTCTTTTTTCTCGCATAGGTATTACTCATCATCGCCAGCGCGAAGCGCCGCCAACAGATCCTTGGCTGAATCCGCGACTCGCCGGTCTGCCACATCCACCAGGGATTCCAAGCGGGCCTTTACCTGCTCGACATCCATGAACCTGGAAAGGGAAGACATCTTCAGGGGATACGAAACAACGCCATTCGTCGCTTGCCAGCTACGCATGCCCTGCAAAAGATTCAGGAACCCTGAATCACTCCCACATATCTCTTCAACCTTCTTCTTTATTTCATCAATGGAATCTGGCGAATACTGTTTCCACGAATAAAGCACGTGCACCACTTTCGGCAGGTGCGGAAGATCTTTGGCAGCCAGCTCCCGGTAACGCTGCAATAGCTGTTGCGCCACGATATCAAGCTCATCACGGGAAAACGTCCGTTCGTTCTCTGGCTTGGCTTCACTGCCGTAGATCCCGTGGCCAAATATCTCGCTACGAAAAAGTCCCGTCAGCCATCCGATGGCACGCCCGTCTCCGAAGAGTTGCCTCAGTAGAGCTTTGCGATCACTTTCAGACAGGCTCTCCCTCAGCCTGCCCCACAAGCCTTCGAATACCTTGTCCGCATCTCGCCATACCCAGTATTCGCCCCAGTCTCCCCTGCCTGTTTTGAGAGCGGCAACATCCATGCCCTCGGCAAGAGACGCCAATATTCCCGGAATCGCCTCATCTGGAATATCATTGATGGCATCGCCTTTCAGGCGGTCCAACAACGCTTGAACGGATGATTTCCCCTGGGAATTCAATGATGCGGCAAGCTCTGAAAATTGGCGAACAGCAACTTCCGGACAATCGCGGGAATTTTCGATGAACCCGGCGTATTCGCGGTCATGGATCGCACCTTGCGGTGCCGTCAGGGAAAAGTAGTAGCGGAAATGCTGAGGGCTACCCAGCCGCTTTCCTCGGATATGTGAACTCACATCTTCGCGGCCATACAGGCTCAATACCATCTTGACGATCTTCTGGTCAGCCTGCTGCTCGAAGTCGAAGTCGATCCCGGGCAGCTCCGTCAGGGCCAGCATTCTCGATTCACGGTTCGAGTCAATGCCAGGCAAGCCGTCGAGGATCGAATTGAGCTGTTGAAGCTCGGCTTGCTTTCCTTCGTCGCTGATACTCGCTCCTGCATGTTTCGCGGCAAAGGCGATCAGATATCCCTCGACCCATTCATAGAGTCTTTCGGATTGCAGGCGTATCAGTTGCAGCCACACCATGTCTGGAACGTCGATGTTCTCCAGTACAGGCGCTGCATGGAAGCGCAATGCATTAACTGCCCTGACGACATGTCGCGGCGTCAGCAGCGCCCGCTCCCCTTCGGTATCGATGACTTGAGCGAGCCGTTCCATCAAGGCCCGTGAATGTGCTCCGTCCCCCTCCAGCAACTCCGGATACAACAGTTGCAGATCATGGCGGAACATGCGGCGCAGATCGAACGCTTCCGGGCGTGGCACCGAAAAGCTCACCTGGACGATCTTTTCAAGAAATTCCTCGCCCTTCTCGATATGCAATGCCGTCGACAGGTTCTTGGCGATGATGTCCCGGGAGTAGCACAGCACGTAAATCACGTTCGGGAAATCCACGACCGCCCGTACCAAGCGAAGGACTTCCACCACTTCATTCGGCTCCAGGCGGTCGAGATCGTCGACGAAGACCACGATCTTCCGCTCCAGCTTGCGAAGCTCTTCCTGTATCTGCGCCTTTTCCTTCTCAAGCGAGGTGTTGCCCAGCCATTCTTCGGCAGCACGTTTTCCCGCCTCCATGGCAGTTCCCGCCCCTGGCAGTCCAAGAAGTTCGGCCAGCTTTCCGGCTTGCACCAATCGCGATGAGAACCGCGAGAAGAGTCCTTTGATCTTTCTCTTTCGAAGTGCCTGCGCCGAGTAACGGCTTGGCCAGATACGACCTCGAAGCTTTCTCCATGCATGAATCTGCACGTCCCCGGCATCGATGCGAAGCGCGGCCTTGGTGATCTCCGCGAAAAGCTCCTTGAGCAAGCCCTCGCGTGAGCTGATCAGCCAGGGAAGGAAGCGGACTATCTCCGGTGCATTGTCGGATTCGCGCAACGCATCCGAAACCAGGTTGATGAAGCTCGACTTGCCCGATCCCCACTCTCCCTCGATCCCAATCACGAAGCCGTCAGGTGACGCCATCTTGTGAATTGCTTCGGCGACATGACTGGCAGCCGGTCCAAAACCCAAACGATCTTCAGAGGGCGCTTCGATAGGACGGTCGCCGTGGAAGGATTGCTCGGCCGGTGTCATGGCGTCTTCCCACCTTCAAAGTACATCCACGCCACGCGGTAATCCGCCTCCCTATCGGCCAGGGTGAAGGGCGCGGTGTAGCGGATCGTGCGGTCGATGGGGCCGCCGGGCTGGGTGGTGTCGGTGATGGGGCGTTCGATCACCGTGCCGTCGGGAACTTGGGGGTGCAGGGTGCCGTCGGGCATGAGCTTGGGTTGGATATCTTCCCAGCCGAGGCGGCGCGGTTTGCGGATGCCGTCGGGGGTGACGACGGTGCATTCGGCGTCCTTGCGATTGGCCTTGCGCGGCAGGCCGACGCCAACGAGGCCCTTGCTGGCGGTGAAGACGATGCGGCCGGTGGCGTCGTACCAAGTGTCGCGCTCGTACTGGCGCATGACGGGGAACTGCACGCGGTAGATGGTGAGCAGCTCGTCCAGCGTCAGGCCCAGGGCCTGGGCGGCGAGGACGTCGATTTCTACCAGCGCCTGGCGGCGGGCGTAATCGCTGCGCAGGGCGTTGTGGCGTTGCCAGTCGGGGGTGAGCTTGGCGAAGAATTGCTGCGGCAGGCGCGGGTCGGCGCTGGCCCAGCGGTCTTGCTGGAAGGCGGGTTGCCAGCAGGCTTGCCAGAGGCCGGCGTAGTGGGTGGTGAGGCAGTTCAGTGCAAGCGCTCGCAGATGCAGAGGCACACGTTGCAGGCTGTTACCAGCCAACAGGGGCAGCTTGCTGAGATAGGCATGGTTGGCATGCCCCGCCCCGGTTGACTTGATGAAAAAGTCTAGTGGCACACTCAGCGACATCGCATGAAAGTCCAGAAGAGTTGTCAGCGACTTGAAGGCCGTTGAGATGCAGGTGTGCACATGGCCAACGCCCTTGGAAGTCAGCGTAGGGATGAGCGTTCTTTCCATTGAAACGCTGGCCATCTCACGGTTCATATGGCGGTAATACGCCGTCACCGGCTTCGCTTCGGTTTCCCCTTCCTCCACCCAACTGACACGCGGCACGCGGCGCGCGTATTCGTCTGAGCTGCACGCGGGGCGGTAGTTGCTGCGCGGCAGGTAGTGGTCGGGTAGGTGTTCGAGGTCGAGGGTGTCGTAGGCCTTGTGGGTTTCACAGACGGCTTTCGGGGTCTTGCTGAGCGGGTTGCCGACGTAGAAGTGCGGGCCGGAGAGCACGAAGTCTTCGGGGCGGTTGACGAAGCCGGTTTCGCGGCGGATGGTGCCGTCCGTCTGTGCGCCGGTTTCGTGCCACATTTCCAGCGTCAAGTAATCGTCCTTCAGGTCGCCCAGGCGACGAGGGACGCGGGCGAACTTTTCCAGCACCGAAACCAGTTCGCGGCTGTGGACCGCGGGCAGGCGCGCCTGCAAGGGCGGAGTGCCGGGCACATCGTAAAGCTTGGCGAAGGTGGCAAGCACGTCTTCATCCACTTCCACGATGCGCTGGAGGTGCCCCGTCAGATCCCAGCGATCTTCGTCGTTCTTGATGCCTGGCGTTGGCCCTGCTCCGGAGTGTTCCAGGCAGGCAAAGCTGGTCTGCGGATGCATGAGGTTGGCAATCGTCCTGAACCGAGCTGTCTGCTCCGTCCCATAGACGTTGATGCTGTATTTGACGCGATTTCCGATTTCGGCAAACAGCTTCAATTCGTTCTGGAACTGGTAATGCGACCGTAGACGCGTATACATGGCTGCACGTATCAGTCCGCCATTGGGGTCGTCATACGGCCCTTCAGGGTGCAGCAGTGCCTGTACTCCGCTGCCCACGCGCCACACCAGCGGAAGGAAGCACTTGTACAGGTTGCTCTGCTGGCCCTTGAGCAGCGGATAGTTCTGCACCGCATTGAGAAACTGACCCATGCCCTCGGTGACCACGCATTCGGCCAGGTAGTCAGCTCTGGCTTGTGGGTGCTCGGCAAACACGTCCTCGCGCTGGTCGGCGGTCTGTTTGGCGCTGAGCTTACGGATGGCAAAGCGCGGATCGAAGTCCGACAGCAGGCTTTGCTCATTCCATTCCACCTTGATCCAAGGCGGGTTGCCGAGTACTACGTCGAAGCCGGCATGCAGCTGGAAGATGTCGGCGAATTCCAGTTCCCAGTGCAGAAAGCGCTGCTGTGCGGCCACCTGCCGGGCCACCTTCAGTTGCGGCAGGATATCGACCAGCGCTTCGATGTCCACATGGCCGTAGCGGTCGCGCTCGGGGGCGAGGTCGAGCGTGGTTTGCGGCATGGTTTCTGGGAACAGGTCGCTCCCGCCAGAACTGGCAGCAAGGCTGGCATTCCCAATCAACACGGTTTCCAGCACGAACCACCATTCCTCGCGGCTGGGCAGGTCGTCAGCCTTGTCCAGCGGCCAGAACCAGAGCGCGCACCAGTAGTCCATCACCAGCTTCAGCCGCCGGTAGGGGCTGGCGTTCTTCTGCGCCTCGCTGAGCATTTCGCGCTGGAAGGTGGCGTCCTTCTGCGCGGTGGTGGTGGGCGCACGGTTGGCGTCGGTACTGGGCCAGACGTGCAGTTCGTCGCTGGTTGCGCGGCGCACGCGGGCCAGTTCCTGGGCGTGTTGTTGCCACAGGGCCTCGGCGGCCTGGGCGATGGCTTGCACGCGGGCGATTTCGTCGCGGCCAAGCGGGGCGGTAAAGGCCTTGCGCCATTGCTTGAAGCGTTCGAAGGCGGTGGGTTCCAGTGCCTTGACCACCTTGTCGGTGACGGCGCCCATACCATCGGCGGGCAGCAGGAAGTGGAAGATATCGGTGGCGGAGGGTGTTTCCGAGAGCGCGAGGACACGCGGCACGGCGCAGCGCCAGTCGCGCTCGGGCATGTCCTTCTCGCCCCGGCCGGGTGACAGTTGCGCCGTGCTGAAGACGTCGCGCCGCGCGCCGACCAGGGAATTGCCGGCTACCAGTTGCAGGCCAAACCAAGGCACATGGCCGCCCTTGAAGATGGCGTTGAGCCACAGCGAGACTTCGGCCAGTTCCACCGCCACGGGGTTGAGATCGACGCCGAACACATTGGTATCGGCGATATACATCTTGACCCGCTGTTTTTCCGCCGCGTAGTCGTCGTGGGGGATGCTCTGGCCCAGTTCCTTTTGCTTGACTTGCAGATAGGCTTCGGCAAGCTGGCTGACGGCTTCGTTCAGGAAGGCCGCGCTGCCCATGGCGGGTTCGCAGAGGGTCAGGCGCAGGATGTCATCGGCGGATTTGCCGGGCAGGATTTCGCGCAGGGCGTGTTCCACCAGGCAACGGGTGAGGATTTCCGGGGTGTAGTAGCTGGCGGATTTCTCGCGGGCGCGGCCGGCCAGGCGGTAGATGAAGCGGCCCTTGGGGTACAGGCGCGGCTCGCCGCCGAACAGGCGTTCAGCGTCGCTGTACTGGCTGATGACGCTGGCAGGCACGAAATAGGCCGCTTCCAGCGGGTCAAGTTCGGCGTCCTTGCGTTTTTCGCGGGCGCTGGGCGACGGTGTGTCGTCGTCATCCGTGGCGTCGCTGTCATCGGGGATCTCGGTTTCGTCTTCTTCCGAGCTACTGGTCTTTTTAGCCTTGGGGTCGCGGCGCACTTCATACAAGTCCTCTTCGGCGAAGAAGCCACGGAAGGAGAGCAGCGCCTCGTACACGGCACCAAGCTGGTTGATGCCAAGAGTGGCGTAGCTGATGCGGCCACGGCGGCCGTTCTTACCGCTGCTGCCACGCGAGAGCGACATCAGCTCGATGACGCGTTGCAGGACGTGGTTGCGCAACTTGACGCTGTTCAGCAGTCGGGTGCGTTCCGGGTCGAACAGATGGCCTTGCAGCGGAGCGATGGTGAAGCCACTGCCTTGCGCGATGTCGCCCGGCGCAGGGTCAAGACCGGCGTTCAGTTCCTGCTGTCCGCTGCCGGCATCACGGTGCGGGAAGCCCTGCCAGATCAGGCCGAACAGTTGTTGCAGGCTGTCGTGGAAGTAGAAGCCGTTGCGGGCTTCGTCGGTGGTGAGCGGGGTCTGTTCCAGCTCGCGCAGGTGTTCGACGCTGTAGCCCTTCAGATAGGCTTCGGCCTGGATGGGGGCGTAGCCCAGCTCGGGGCGGGCCTCGATGTAGAACAGGAACAGCAGCCGGTACATGTAGCGCAGGCTTTCGCGGCTGAGCTGGTCGGCCAGGTCGGTGTCGGTGCGCTCGTAGAGCTTTTCCTTGCTGACTTCGCGCTTGTAGCGGATGGCCTCGTTGGCGATCAGTTCGATGCACTCGCGCAGGGCGTACTTGAGGTCGGTGGAGACCTCGAAGGCGTGCTTGTGGGAGCTGTCGTCCAGGCTGTCGAGCAAGGCTGCGCCGCCTTCCGCCGGCAGGACGGACTGTTTGCCCAGCAGGGCGCAGAAGGCGCGCAGGCTGTGTTCGTCACGGGGGCCGAACAGCTCCGGCAGATCGAAGCGTAGCAGGGCCTTGCGGCCCCATTTGCTGCGTTCGATCAACAGCCATTGTTCGTGGTGAACCAGCAGCACCCAGCGGGGCGGGGTGTCGTCGGCGAACAGGCGGCGAGAAAGGGTTTCCTCCCAGTCTGCATGGTGACGGCCGGTCTTGGCGCCTTTGCCGTCACGCGGGAGCAGTTGCAGCGGCGCGGTGTCTTCTTCGCCTGGCAGGGCCAGCGCTGTGGCGACGGCCAACAACGGGTGGCCCTTGCTGTCGCGGTATAGCGCCAGCAAGGGCAATTCGCCTTCGCGGCCGGCGTCGGCCAGGGCCAGGGTTTGCGGCTGCAATGCGTAGCCGAGCGCGGCCAGCAGCGGCTGGGCCAGTTCGTGCAGCAGGCGTGCGCGTGCTTCGGGGCGTTTTTCACCCAGGAAGCGCTCGCGGTCGCGGAAGAAGCCATTGGCGCCGCTGGCGCTTCTGAGGCGGGCGACGGGGCTGTTGCTGCCCTGTTCCTTCCACTGCTCAAACAGCGGCTTGAGATCCTTGACCAGGATGTCGTCCAGATAGTGCTGGCTGTAGAACTCGTTGGCGTTGTGCAGGCCGTTGATGGTGAAGCTCATTGGGCCGCTCCTTGCGCCACGTCTTGTCGTGCTGCGTCCTGTTGGGAAACCAGGGCGGCAACAACGGTGAACTGGGCGCGATCGTCCAGTTGCAGCGTGTCGCGCACCCATTGCTGGTATTGGCCGAACAGGTCGGCGGTGGCGTTCTCGCGCTGCTGGCGCTGGGCAGCGCGGACTTGTTCGATGCCGCCCTGGGCCAGTTCCAGTTCCATCTGCGCGAGGTGCTTGTCGCGCAGGGTGGCCAACTTGGTCAGTTCCTGGTCCAGGCGCTGGCAGCAGTCGGCATCGAATGCCTGCTTGATGGGGCGCAGATGCGCTTCGGCGGCGCGAATGGCGGCGGGCAGGGCTTGCTGCCAGAGGCTACTGTCGGGGGCATGGCCATCGTTGGCCGGGGCCGGGTTCTGGTTGCCGTCCAGCCCGGTGCGGTACAGGGTATCGGGCAGGCTCAGCACGGCCTGCACCTGGCCCCGTGCATCGAGTTGCACGCCCAGCCATTCGGCCAGCATGGCCTGGCCGCGCCGGTTGGGCACCTGCGCCAGCACAAGAATGATGGCTTCGCCCGCTTGCAGGCCTTGCGACACGCGCAGCAGCGGAGCGCGCTGGCGGCCGAAGGCGGCCATCAGCTTGTAGTCCAGCCACTGGGCGATGGGGTGCAGCGGCCAAAGGTAGTGCAGTTGCGGCCAGTCGCTGCCGTCGCGGGACTGGGTGATGGCGGCCTCGACGCTGCGCTTGTCGGCGCAGAGGGCAAACGTATTGTCGGTGGGCCACATTTCCGGAGCGAGGTCGCGCTCCAGAATCTGCGCCAGGTCACGCCCCGGCTGGAAGCTGAGGGTGCGGGTGGCGTCGTCGGCCTGTACGGCGGGTTGCTGCTCGGGCTGGTGCTGGCGCAGCCAGCGCAGGCCGTCGCGGGCATAGTGGTAGTGACCGGCGAACAGGCTGGGCAGTGTGGCGGTGGGGGATGGCGCGGTGGAGGGCGCAGGTTCGCCCACAGGTGGCGTCACGCCGTTGGCGGCGTCGCCCCAGAGCAGTTCGAAGGGATCTATGTCGCCGCCCGCCAGTTGCTGGGCGAAAGCTTCGGCGGTGGTGTTGCCTTCAATGGCCTTGGCCACTTCCAGGGTTTCAGCGTCTTCGTCGTACAGGCCCATGAAGGCGGAAGGGTCGCCAATGTTCTTCGCGGCCTGTTCGTCCTTTTCGATGAGGATTTCCAGGTAGCGCAGGTCGCCACGCACACGCTCGTTGCGGGGATGGGTGTAGAGGTAGCCGATTTTGGGCGGTTGCGTCTGGCCATAGCGGTCCACACGGCCGTTGCGCTGCTGGAACACCATCAGCGACCAGGGGATGTCGAAGTGGATCAGCCGGTGCGACTGGTAGTGCAGGTTCAGGCCTTCAGAGGCTACGTCGGAGGCGATGAGCAGACGCAGCGGCGAATGGCTGCGGCCAAAGTCCTCGACTGTCTGCTGGATGTCCTGATCGGGCAACTGGCCGTGCAGGATGGCGACGGCGTCTGTCTTCAGGCCCAGCGCGGCAGGCAGGTATTGTCGCAGGAATTTCAGGGTTTCGATGCGCTCGGTGAAGAGCACCAGGCGGTCATCGGCGGCACGGCCGTCCCAGCGCCAATGCGGGTCGTCCTTGAGTTGGGCGATGAGATGTTGCAGCTTACTGAACTGCGCAGGTTCGATCTGTTGCACAAGTGCTTGCAGGTCACGCAGCGAAGCGAGGTCGGGATGCGTTGCATCGCGGGCTTCCAGGCGGCGAATGCGCTCCTTGAGCGTTTGCAGGCAGGCGGCGGGCGAGGAGAACAGTGCCTTTTCGAGCACGGTGCGGAATAGCATAGCGCCGTCGCGCGCGCCGCTGCCATCGCTGGCGAGCTTGAGTCCGGCCAGCGCATCGAAGGCGAGGTTCTCGGCGGCGCTAGCCTGGGCAGCCAGCTTGAAGACCTGGCGCTCGGGGAAATCCTGCTTCATCTGTTCGCGCACGTCGCTCTTGAAGCGGCGGATGAACAGGTGCTCCACGTCGCTGCGGTTGTAGTCGGCCCTGGGCGGCAGCACGGTGGGGTCGAGCATGCGCACCAGGCTGGCGAAGCTTTCCTTCTTGCCGTTGTGTGGAGTGGCGGTGAGCAGGATGAGCGCATCGGAGCGTTGCGCCAGCAGGTCAGCCAGACGGTTGCTCTGGGTGCGATTGCCCTTGTAAGAGACGTTGTGGGCCTCGTCGATGATGATGAGATCCCACCACGCGCTTTCCAAGTAGTGGCGGTATTCGCTGTCGCGTTTGAGCGTATCGACCGAGATGATGGTGCGGTCGTAGTAGCTGAAAGGGTTGTGGTTGGCCGGTATCTGGCGGCGGATGCGCTGGATGCCAGCCGAATCCAGGCGCGTCAGGGGGATGGTGAAGCGGTTCCAGAACTCCTGCTGGAACTGGCGCATCATGCTTTTGGTGGTGACCACGAGGATGCGTCGGGCACGGCCGCGGCGGATCAATTCTGCAGTGAGGATACCTGCTTCCAGTGTTTTACCCAGACCAACGGTATCGGCAATAAGCAGGCGCGGGCGCAGCTGCTGCAATACATGGTGGGCCGGATCGAGCTGGAAGGGCAAGGTGTCCATCACGGCCTGCTGCCCCAGCACCAGCGCATCGCCCTGCACGGCAGATTGGCGCAGACGGGCTTCGATCGCCAGCCGTGCGGCCATGAATCCGGGAGAGTCGTCGAACACCAGCTCGGTCTGTGCCGGGTCGATCAGGGTGACGTCATCGAGCGCCGTCAGGAACAGGGCGTGGCGATTGCGCACGGTTTCCGACACACCGATGCAGGACAGTTGCCAGCCGCCCTGGGCGCATTGATCAGCATGCTGGACGAGCCATTCTTCGTCGCGGATCAGGGCCCGGGAACCGGGGGCGGGAGGCTGGGAAAGAGGCATGAAATTTTTACACTACGCTCGGGCGAACAATGAAGTACAAGAGGCAAACTGGCTAGTTTTACAGATCTTTGGAGAACTCACGGACGCGGGTCGACGCGCCCATCCAGCTCGCTGCTTTATGGCAATCCATGAGCTGAGCATCAATCCAGCACCACTAGAAACTTGGTCGCCAGCGCGGCAGGCTGAACATCCCGCATATTGCGCTGCAACGAAACCAACCCATAGTCCGCCATCATCCGCAATGTGCGCGATAGGTTCGATACCTTGCGGCCGCTGAGTTCGGCCAGTTCCGTCAAAGACTTTGGCTGTTTGTCATGGATCAGGTGCAGCAGACGGCGGTTGTCATCAGACAACACGGCTGCCAGCGACGCCAAAGATGGGAACCAGATGCTGGGAACCTCGCCGCCCTGCTGGGGCGGGCGATCCAGTTGCCGAACACCGACAATGCAGCGTTTCATGCGCATAAATCCAAAGACACGTTGACTTACAATAATATCATCCACTGATAAACATTGCCGAACAACCAGGGGAACCTTGATACGGCGCCCCCAAATGGGGTAATCCAATAAAAATTACCTCAATACCCCAAAGTGACTACCCCATTTCCAGCGCCTAGCCTTGAGCAAAGGCAAATGGCAAGGGAACGGCCCTCAAGGGTCAACGGCCCTATCCAGAAAAGGAAAAGGCCGTTCTGCCCACTCGCTGCTGCGTTACCCGGCCAAACCGTCTCTATACTGTGCCGCTGCCCTCCGCCGCACTCAGATAGTCCGCCCACTCCTGCAACAGCGTCCTTCTCTGATCCAGCAGCAGCGCCTTGTTGTACGTCGCCCGCACCTTGTTGCTTTCCACGTGGGCAAGCTGCCGCTCAATCGCATCAGGCCGGTATCCGTTCTCATTGGCCCAAGTTGAAAAGGTCGTCCGCCAGCAATGCGGCGTCGTACCCCGGCCCAGGTTCATATCGCGCATCGCGTAGGTCAGTCGGTTAGGCGTAGTAAAGCCCTTGCCGCTCCGGTGCGGGAACAGATAACGGCCACCGCCCGTGATGCACTGCAAATCCTTCAGCACGGCAATGGCCTGTGCAGACAACGGGCTGACATGGTCACGCCGGGCTTTCATCTTCGCCGCAGGCCGACGCCACAGTGCATCCTCAAAGTCGAACTCGTCCCACTCGGCATCCGCCGCTTCCCCTGGACGGCAAGCGGTCAGGGCAATCAATCGCAGACACAACGAGGTTTCCGGATAGCCCCGGTAGCCGCGCAACTCCTGATAAAACCTCTGGATTTGCTCTCGCGTCATCGCCGCCTTGCTCTCGCTGAACGGCACGCGCAGCAGCCCGCGCAGGCTGGGAATTGGATTTGCCTCGACCAGCCCCCGCACCACCGCGAATTCGAAGATGGCCGAAAGATCGCCTTTGACATGGATAGCTGCCCACGCGCCGTGGGCCTTGCACTCCTCCAGCAGCGGGCGGATCTGCTTGACGCCAATGTCACTCATTGGCATCCCGTCGAACTTGGGCGACAGATACTTCCTGATGCGGGACTCTTTCGTACGATAGGAACTGAGCGCGAAGACCGGTTTGATCTCGGCCAGATACGCTTGCGCCACCTTGGCAAACGAGCTTTCACGTGCGCGCTTGCGTTCCTCCAGCGCCTCCAGGTTGCGCTGCTTGACCTGCTGCCGCTCATGGGCAGGATGGATGCCTTGCTTGACCAAGGCACGCGCCTTCTCGCGGGCCGCGCGCGCCTCCGCAAGGCTTACTTGAGGAAAGCCGCCAATAGCAAAGAGGTTCTCCTTACCTTGCAGCCGGTACTTCCACCGCCAGAGCTTGCCGCCGGTGGGCTTGACCAGCAGGAACAGGCCCCCGCCGTCTGATAGTTTCCAATCTCGATCAGTCGATTTGGCCGACCTGACCTTGAGGTCGGTGAGTAGGTTTTCGGGCATCGTTGGACTCCACTGCGGGGAAAAGTACCCCCACGGTTGAACACGAGTACCCCCAACGCTACCCCCGAATTTTCTGGACCTCGATGAACAATAGGAACGCTCTGTAGACCGCATTGTTTACGCAACCCATTGATTTCAAATGGGCCAACCTGTCCACCAAGCGCTACTGAGCGCCACCGAGATCCAGCAAAAATCGTCAGACGTTGAAGCGGAAGTGCAGCACGTCGCCTTCCTGCACGCGGTATTCCTTGCCTTCCAGGCGCAGGCGACCGGCTTCCTTGGCGCCGGCTTCGCCCTTGTACTTGATGAAGTCGTCATAGGCGATGGTTTCAGCGCGGATGAAGCCTTTCTCGAAGTCGGTGTGGATCACCGCGGCGGCCTGCGGGGCGGTGGCGCCCTTGCGCACGGTCCAGGCGCGGACTTCCTTCACACCGGCGGTGAAGTAGGTCTGCAGGCCCAGCAGCTGGTAGGCGGCGTAGATCACGCGGTTCAAGCCCGGCTCGGACAGGCCCAGATCGGCCAGGAAGGTGTCGCGGTCCTCGTCGTCCAGCTGCGACAGCTCTTCTTCGATCGCGGCCGACACCGGCACCACCTGCGCGCCTTCGGTGGCGGCGCGGGCGCGCACGGCGTCCAGGTGCGGGTTGTTCTCGAAGCCGTCTTCCAGCACGTTGGCGATGTACATCACCGGCTTGAGCGTGAGCAGGAACAGGTCGCGGACCAGCGCCTTTTCTTCCTCGTCCAGGCCCGCCGAACGGCCGGCCTTGCCGTCGGCCAGCGCGGCCTGCAGCTTGGCCAGCACCGGCTTGCGTGCCGCCGCGTCCTTGTCGCCCCCCTTGGCGGCGCGCTCGGCGCGATTCAGCGCCTTCTCGACGCTGTCCAGGTCGGCCAGGGCCAGCTCGGTGTCGATGGTGTCGATGTCCGAAAGCGGGTCGACCTTGTTGTTGACGTGGATGACGTCGGCGTTTTCGAAGCAACGCACCACGTGGGTGATCGCATCCACTTCGCGGATGTGCGCCAGGAACTTGTTGCCCAGGCCTTCACCACTGGCGGCACCGGCCACCAG
>Ga0308166_1001299_pt1 | contig 27149 bp, 24 predicted proteins | sample PhyCR2_2_FD_202137 | JGI IMG/M metagenome (GOLD analysis project Ga0308166, IMG submission 202137) | Phyllosphere microbial communities from UC Gill Tract Community Farm, Albany, California, United States - DLSLCC.R2 | ecosystem: Host-associated > Plants > Phyllosphere > Unclassified | place... | reverse complement strand
TGGCAGCAGCACTCGGTGCCGACCGCCGACACGATCTACACCCGGGGCGACGTCGCCATCTCCGGAGCGCAGTGGGATGCGGTCTTCGGCGCGGAGACGCCCGATCCCGGCACGGACCCGGGTACGGATCCCGGAACGGATCCCGGCACGGACCCGGGCACTGAGCCGGGCACTGACCCGGGCACGGATCCCGGTCCTGATCCGGGCACGGATCCCGGTCCTGATCCCGGAACCGATCCCGGCGAGGTCGAGCCCGCGGCACCGTCGATCCAGGTCTTCCTGGCAGACGGCACCACGCCTGCCGGCACCACGGCGCTGAAGGCGGGCGACCAGGTCGTCGTGAAGGGTTCTGGTTACGACCCGACCGCGAACGTCGGCGGCCGGGGAGTGCCGATCCCGGCGAACCTGCCCCAGGGCACCTACGTGGTCTTCGGCAACTTCGCCTCGGCATGGCAGCCCTCCGCGGGGGCCGCGAGTGCGACGCGTTCGGTCGGCGCGCAGGCATGGGCGCTCTCCGAGACGGTGCTCGACCAGGTCCCGACGCAGTACCAGGCGGCGATCCGCTCGCAGTGGGTCGACATCGCCGCCGACGGCACGTTCCAGGCGGTCCTGACCCTGAAGGACACCCCGGCGACCCCCGGCGCGTACGGCGTCTACACGTATGGCGCCGGCGGCGTCGCCAACTCCGCCCAGGAGCAGAGCGTCGCCCTGAACTACGGAGTCGCATCGACACTCTCGACGACCGTCATCGGAGCGACCGCCGCAGAGGGCCTGACCCTCACGGCAGCGGGATCGAAGCTCGGCGCCGTCAGCGGTGCCTACGTCGCGCTGATCGAGAAGGGCACCGAGGCCGATGTCACCTCGGGCGGCGGATTCCTCGCGATGCAGTACGTCCGCGGCATCACCGGTGGCGCGTTCAGCGTCGACCTCAACAGCGCGGCCTCCGCACTCGACCGCACCGAGAGCTACGAGGTCATCGTGTGGCAGCAGCACACGATGCCGAACGCCGGCACCATCTACGCCCGCTCGGAGGTCGCGATCACCGAGGCGCAGTGGGATGCGCTGAAGGGGAAGAAGCCCGAGGATCCGAAGCCTCCTGTCACCGTGCCGACGGCCCCCGCGGTCACCGTTCCGGGCGGGTCGCTGCGCTGGGGCATCTCGACATCGTTCACCCAGTACGTGATCGGCGACATCGCCAAGGGCGCGATCGACGTCTCGGGAGGGGCGACCCGATCGGGCGGACTCTTCCAGTTCGGCCAGACGGTCGGCGGTGACTACAGCACCGCGACCGGCCTCGGCAGCGTCGTGTACCGCGGCTCCGTGCGCTTCACCGGGCATGGCGGCGCGCTCGACGTCACCGTGTCGAACCCGCAGATCAGCGTCACCTCCGCGGGGGCCGCGACCCTGTACGTCACGCATGCCGGCGCTCAGGTGGCGTTCGCGACGCTCGACCTGTCACGGGCCGTCGTCACCACCGCGAACGGTGCGGTCACCTACTCGGGTGCGCCCGCCTCGCTCACCGCCGACGGACGCAACCGCGTGCTCGCCGGCTTCTCGACGAACCTCGATCCCGTGTCCTTCACGATCGGGTCGGTGGCGGCAGCGCCGTCGGGTACGACCGGCACCGTGGCGGCCGCAGCGGTGAAGGCCAAGACGACGCTCCCGGCGACCCCGCCGGCGACCACGGGCATCGAGATCGCCGAGCAGAGCCTGGCGGCGCTGCAGTCCGGCAAGACCGCGACGATCTCGGCATCCGGGTTCCAGTCGAACGAGACGGGCATCAAGGTCGTCGTGTACTCGACGCCCGTGCTGCTCGACACCATCTCGGCGGATGCCGCAGGCGTCGCGACCTGGACCGGAACGCTGCCGGCGAGCCTCGAGGACGGCGTGCACACACTGACCCTGCAGGGCTCCGTCGCGCGAGGTCTCGAGTTCACTCTGGCGCGGGAGACCGCGGAGATCGGGGCCTGCACCGTCGACGGCGCCACGCTCGAGTGGGGCTACAAGGAGTCGTTCCGCACCTACATCGAGGGCATCGCCGCGGGCGGATGGACGCTCACCGACGTCGCCTACGAGTACCCCGACTACGTGTGGTCGAGCGGCGCCGGCTCGTTCGACGACGAGACGCTCACCGGACTCGTCGCTTTCGGCGGCAGCATCACCTTCACCGGGCACGGCGGAGCGCTGAACACGACGCTGGCGAACGCGCGCGTCGAGCTCGCCGGAGACACGGGCTACCTCGTGTTCGACGTGCTCGGCACCACGCAGGACGGCCAGAGCATCGACCAGAAGGCGGTTCGGCTCGCGGAGTTCGCTCTGGGAGACGTCGCGGTCACCGACGGTGTGCTGTCGCTCGACGCGATCCCGACGACCCTCACCGAGGCGGGCGCCGCGGCATTCGGCACCTACGCCGCCGGCGAGGAGCTCGACCCGGTGACCGCACTGCTCCCGGTCGCCGCCGAGTGCGGTGTCGCGGTCGAGGACGATGAGCCCGCCGAGTCCGAGGGCACGGCCGCCGCGGCATCCGTCACGGCCGTGACCGACACCGAGGGCGCCCCGGTCTGGCCGTGGATCGTCGGAGGCCTCGTGATCGTCGTGCTCGCCGTCGGCGGCGGCGTGCTGATCGGACGCCGCACCAGGGCCACGGCCGAGGGCGCCGAGGTCACGACCGAGGTCTGATCCCTCGCAGGACGGCGATGCCCTCCTTGCAGCGGACGCGAGGAGGGCATCGCTCTGTGCAGATCGCTCTGTGCAGATCGCTCTGTGCAGGAGGGCGCGACCCACAGCCAACGGTGGGACAATGGATGCATGTCCTCCCACGATTCCTCCCAGACGGTCGAGGCGACCGTCCGACGCGTGCCGCGATTCGGCGTGTTCATGGGCATCGGCGTCGTGCTCGGCGTCATCGCCGCCGGCATCCTGACGATGGTGGGCAGCTACGAGCCGTCCGAGGCTGTGAACGTCGTCTATCCTCCCGGCCAGGTCTTCGGCTTCCTGCTGCTGTGGACGGTGCCGATCGGCTTCGCGCTCGCGAGCATCGTCGCCCTCATCCTCGAGCGTGTCGCGAGGCGCCACGACCACGTCGTCACGGTCGAGCACGAGACGATCATCGAGAACGACTGATCGCCGTCGCCTGACCGTGGTCGTCTGACCGCGTCCGCCCGGCAGCGCCTTCGCGCTTACGCCAGCTCGGCGATGATCGGACGTATGGCGGCATCGAACGACACCACGTCGCGGCGCAGCCCGTCGGTGACCGCCACGGTGAGCGCGCCGATCCACCAGATTCCGCGCTGTGAGAACGGCAGCACCTGCACGTTCAGTTCGAACGAGTGCGCCCGTCGACCGATGTCGCGCTCGAACTCGGCGATCGCGCTGGCGTAGGCGCGATACGCCTCGCCGCCGATGGTCCCTCCTCCGGAACGGGTCGCCATCGAACTGCGGATCGACGACACGTAGCGGTCGTGCGAGACGCGGGCATAGTGCAGGGTGGATGCGGCGTGCGGCACGATCGCCTCGGACAGCTGCTCGGATCCGGTCGCCGGCAGGGCGACCAGCGTGTCGAAGCCCTCGATGAGCTCGAGCGGCACGCCGGAAGGATGCGCTCGGGGCTCCACCGTCATGTCCCAGTACTCCCGCCACTGCTTCTCGAGCTCGGGGGTGACCTCGGTGGCGTCGGGCGCCCTGACAGGCAGATCCCGCAGGCTCGGCAGGTCTTCAGGGGCGCGGATGCCGAGCGATTGCCGCAGCGCGAGCGCGACGAGCACCGGAACGCTCGCGTCCTCGCGGATCAACCACTGCGGCTTGTCGGCCATGGCCCCATCGTAGGAGATCGAGGGAGGGGAGAGGAGGTCTCCGCGGGCGGTAGGCTGGACGCGTGGCTGCCTCCCCCACCAATCCCTATTCCGAAGCCGGCGTCGATACTGCTGCAGGCGATCTCGCCGTCGAGCTGATGAAGTCCTCCGTGCGCGCGACGCACGGCCCTGAAGTGCTCGGCGGTGTCGGCGGATTCGCCGGACTGTTCGACGCGAGTGCGCTGCGCGACTTCCGTCGCCCGCTGCTCGCGACCAGCACCGACGGCGTCGGCACGAAGGTCGCCATCGCGCAGGCCATCGACAAGCACGACACGATCGGCCAGGACCTCGTCGGCATGGTCGTCGACGACATCGTCGTGGTGGGCGCCAAGCCGCTCTTCATGACCGACTACATCGCGTGCGGCAAGGTCTTCCCGCAGCGCATCGCCGACATCGTGCGCGGCATCGCCGAGGCGTGCACCGCCACAGGCACCGCGCTCATCGGCGGAGAGACCGCCGAGCACCCCGGCCTCCTCGGACCGCGTGACTACGATGTGGCGGGGGCCGCGACGGGTGTGGTCGAGGCCGACGGCATCCTCGGGGCCGACCGGGTGCAGGACGGCGACGTCGTGCTCGCCGTGGAGTCCAGCGGTCTGCACTCGAACGGCTACTCGCTCGTGCGTCACATCGTCACGAACGCCGGCATCGGCTACGGCGACAACGCCGCCGATTTCGGCACGACCTGGGGTGAGGCTCTGCTGGAGCCGACCCGTCTCTACACCCTTCCGCTGCTGCGTCTCATCGAGCAGCTCGGCGGCGCTACGGGGGTGGGCGGCGTCCACTCGCTCAGCCATGTGACCGGTGGCGGCATCGCGGCGAACCTCGCCCGTGTGCTCCCGCAGGGCAGCTGGGTCGAGGTCGACCGCAGCACCTGGTCGCCGAGCCCGGTCTTCCGCGTGCTCAGCGACATCGCGGGCTCGACGCTCGAGTCTGCCGAGGGCACCTGGAACCTCGGCATCGGATTCCTCGCGATCATCGCGGCGGAGAAGAAGGATGCCGCGATCGCGGCCCTCGCGGCCGAGGGAATGCCGGCATGGCAGGTCGGAACCGTGGGCTTCGGCGCGCGTCCGGCAGGAGAGTTCGAACAGGGCGCCAAGGGCGTCGACGGTGGAGCAGTGCGCCTGGTCGGCGCCTACGCGGACGGAGCGAAGTAAGAGCCCATGTGCGGCATCGTCGGAATGGTGGGCTCTGCCCCGGTCAATCAGGACATCTACGACGCACTCCTGCTGCTGCAGCACCGCGGCCAGGATGCGACGGGAATCGCCACAGCCGAGGCGAACGGCGTCATGCACAACGCCAAGGCGCAGGGGATGGTCCGCGAGGCGTTCCGCACCCGTGACATGCGCGGTCTGCTCGGCAACGTCGGGCTCGGTCACGTGCGCTACGCGACCAAGGGCACCGCGTCGAACGAAGAGGAGATGCAGCCGTTCTACGTGAACGCACCGTACGGCATCATCCTCATCCACAACGGAAACCTGACGAACACGCGTGAGCTCACGGCCGACATGGCCAAGCGCGACCGCCGTCACCTCAACTCCTCGAGCGACACCGAGCTGCTCCTCAACGTGCTCGCCGGTGAGCTTCAGAACACGACGTCGACGGTCGACCTCGACGCCGAGCGCATCTTCGAGGCTGTCGAGCGGACGCACGAGCGCATCGAGGGTGCCTACGCCGTCATCGCCGTCATCGCCGGCTACGGTCTGCTGGCCTTCCGCGACCCGTTCGGCATCCGCCCCCTCATCCTCGGTCGTCGTCCTTCGACCGTCGCCGGCGCAGAGGGCCGCGACGAGTGGGTCGTGGCCAGCGAGTCCCTCGTGCTCGAGAACGCCGACTACGAGGTCGTCCGCGAGGTCGAGCCCGGTGAGGCGATCTTCATCACGAACGAGGGCGAGCTGCACAGCAGGCAGTGCGCGAGCGAGGCCACGCTCGCGCCGTGCGCGTTCGAGTACGTCTACCTCGCGCGTCCTGACTCGGTGATGAACGGCGTCTCGGTGTACGAGTCGCGACTGCGCATGGGCGACCGCCTCGCAGACACCATCGCGAAGCATGTGCCGATGGACAAGATCGACGTCGTCATGCCGATCCCCGACTCGGCCCGCCCTGCGGCCATGGAGGTCGCGCGCAAGCTGGGCATCGAGTACCGCGAGGGCTTCTACAAGAACCGCTACGTCGGTCGCACCTTCATCATGCCCGGCCAGGCCGTGCGCAAGAAGAGCGTGCGTCAGAAGCTCAACGCCATGTCGACCGAGTTCCAGGGCAAGAACGTGCTCCTGATCGACGACTCGATCGTGCGAGGCACGACCTCGAAGCAGATCATCCAGATGGCGCGGGATGCCGGAGCCACCTCGGTCACGTTCGCCTCGGCGGCGCCGCCCGTGCGTCACCCGCACGTCTACGGCATCAACATGCCGTCGCGTCATGAGCTCATCGCCCACGGAAGGACGATCCCCGAGATCGCCGAGGAGCTGGGCTGCGACCACCTGGTCTACCAGGAGGTCGACGACCTCAAGGCGGCGATCATCGAGGGGTCGGTGCTCAGCGACCTCGACATGAGCTGCTTCGACGGCCGGTACGTCACCGGAACCGTCTCGGACGAGTACCTGGCGTGGGTGGAGGGGTCGCAGACCTCGTGACCACGGGTGCGCAGCCGCTCTGGCGCGGACGCGCCCTCGCGCTGATGGGCATCGTGCTGGTCGCGTTCTCGCTGCGATCCGCCGTCGCCTCGCTGTCTCCGGTGATCGACCACATCGCCGCGGACTTCACCGTGTCGTCGGTCGTCGTCGGCCTCATCGGCGCGGCTCCCCCGGTGTGCTTCGCCGTGTTCGGACTGCTCACCCCCATGTTCGAGCGCCGTTTCGGCCTCGAGCGGGTGGCGGTCGTGGCCATCGGACTGATCGCGGCGGGCCTGCTGCTGCGCAGCCTCGCCGTCGACTCGACCTCGCTCCTCGCTGCGACCGCGGTCGTCTTCGCGGGTGTCGGCTCGGGAAACGTGCTGCTGCCTCCACTGGTGAAGAAGTACTTCGCCGATCGTCTCGGTCTGATGATGACCGTGTACTCGACCACCATGGCGGTGTCGACGTTCGTTCCGCCGCTGGTCGCGGTGCCGATCGCCGACACAGCGGGATGGCGGGTGTCGCTCGGGTTGTGGGGCGTCTTCGCCGCTATCGCGCTGGTGCCCTGGGTGGCGATGCTGGTCGCGCATCGGACCGACGCCGTCACGGCGACCGGGTCTTCCCGTGCCGAGCCGTCGTCGAAGGCGTCTCAGAGCGATGTCGACGCCGCAACCATGGCGACGGGGCCGATCGCCACCACTCCGGCGAATCCTCGGGTCTTCGGTCGGCTCTGGCGACTGCCGATGGCCTGGGCCATCGCTCTGGTCTTCGCGTCCTCGTCGACCATCGCGTACGTGTCCTTCGCCTGGCTGCCCACCATCATGATCGACGTGGGGGGTGTCTCACCCGCCAACGCCGGGCTGCTGCTGTCGCTGTTCGGACTCATGGGTCTGCCGTGCTCGCTGCTGGTGCCGATCCTCATCGTGCGCTTCCAGGCGACACGTCCGGTCTTCTTCAGCGCGATCGCCTCCGGGCTCGTCGGCCTCGCGGGCATGCTGTTCTTCCCCACCGTGGGTCTGCCGCTGTGGGTGGCCTTCTTCGGCCTGGCAGCCGCACTGTTCCCGCTCGCGCTGGTGCTGCTCAGCATCCGGGCCCGTACGCCCGAGAGCGCCGTCGCACTCAGCGGTTTCGTGCAGAGCATCGGCTACGCGGTGGCCGCGGTGTTCCCGTTGCTCATCGGGCTGCTCCATGACGCGACCGACAGCTGGCTGATCCCGCTCTGGCTGCTCGTGGGCGTGCTGATCGCGGTCATCCCCGCGGGTTGGGTCGCCGGTCGCCACCGCACCATCGAAGAGGACTGGGAGCGCCGTCACGGGAGCTGGTGACCTCAGTGCGCCGTGACCTCGTCGCCGAGACGGATCGTGCCGCCCGCCCAGTCGCTCCGCTCGTCGGATGACGTGGCGCCGGGGAGGAGGAGCCGGCCGAGGGTCGGCTCATCCTGCGCGAACGAGGAGGTGAGCGTCGTGAGCACCTTCGCATCGCGCACTCCGGTGTCGGGATTCGCATGGGTCGCCAGGCAGCGCACGATCGAGCCCGCCGCGTCGAACGAGACATCTCCGACCGTCACCGGGCCGGTCCAGTCGAGCTCGGACCATGCCGCGGCATCGTCGATGACGATGTTCGAGCGGAAGCGGCGATCGTCGACGCCGAAGGCCAGGGCATCGCTCAGCGCGTCGATGCTGCCGCGACTGTGCACGGAGACGTAACCGCGAGCGCGGTCCTGGAACCTCGACGTCACGCCATCGCCCACCAGCACGAGCGGCAGACGCCCGGGGCGCTGGACTTTGCGGCTCTCCGCACCGGCGAGGACGAAATCCGTCACCGCATCCGCCAGCTGCCTGCGACCGTCGTCGTCGAGTCCCGCCTCGACGAGCACGGATCCGGCGTGCTCGATCCGCACGCGACGCCGCTGATCGTCGTAGTCGGTGCGCAGCGCGGCGAGGGTCGGGAAGTCCTGGAGGGAGAGGCCCTTCGCCTTCGGCCAGTAGTCGAGTCCGTCGCGATCCTCGGGCGTCACGGCATCGGCGAAGCGGAACGCCAGCACGCGGTCGCCTGCGATACGACCGTCGGGCTGCACGGTGAGCTCGTCGACGGACTCGGACGTGAAGCCCTTGATCGGGTGACGGAAGAGGGAGGCGACGTGTGGCATGGAGTGATCCTGTCAGGTGAGAGACGCCGCACCCGTGACCGACGACGCGATCACCGCGTGGTGCTGCGGATTCCGGACATGACGAAACCCCCGTGCGACGCACGGGGGATTCGACGACGAACAGAACCGGCGGTCAGGCCTTTTCGAGTTCGTCCTCGTCTTCGTCTGCATACTCGTCGGCCCACTTGTCGACGTATGCGTCTTCAGAGTCGCTCGGGTGCGCGAGCTCGCGCTCGAGCGCCGAGTAGTTCACCGACGGACTGAACGACTTCAGTTCGCGGGCGATCTTGGTGTGTTTCGCCTTTTGACGGCCACGGCCCATGCCTGAGACCCCCTCACGAGTTAAGCTGCGGGCAACAACAGGCCCGAGTCATTCACGACACCGGCTGAGGGCCGGTAAGAGTAGCATTCAGAATAGCACGCGGCCAGACCGCACTGGCCCGTTGGCAGCTGGTGAAGGGAGCGATCCTCATGACCGACAACACCTCGACGCCCTCCGACGAGGCCGCGCAGAACGCGACGCTGCAGAAGGCCGTGATCGTGGGCATGCAGCCAGGGCAGGCCGCACGAGTGATCGAAGAAGCCGCCAGATTCGCACGACTCCTGCGCGTGCCGCTCGTGGTCGCCCATGTCGATGTCACGCGCTTCGTCACCTACGAAGATCCTGACGGCTACGTGCACTCGGCGCCCATCGACATCAACTTCGATGCCGGCACGGCCGAGTTCGAGGCCGTGCAGGCCGAAGCATCCGCAGCGCTCGACGGCACAGGTCTCACCTGGACGGCGCGCCAGCTCGTCGGAGACCCGGCTCTGGCCATCAAGGCGCTCGCCAACAAGCTCGACGCCCAGCTCATCGTGGTCGGCACGCGCAAGCGCGGTATCGGCGAATCGATCCGCGAGTTCTTCACCGGTTCGGTCGCCGCCCGCCTCGCACACCGGCAGCACCGTTCGGTGCTCGTCGTCCCCCTGCAGGAGCCCGTGCCCGACACGCAACCCGAGATCTGGACCGAGTAGGTCTCGTGTTGCGTCTCGTCGCTGCGCTTCTCGCTCAACGACCAGGAGCGGACCTTCCCGGTCGTTGAGCGAGCGGATCAAGATGAAACGCGGGTGGACTCAGCGCCCGAGCGACGCCAGTGCGGTGGTGATGCCGCGAGCGGCGGCATCGAGCCCGTCTTCCAACTGCGTGACGACGGATGCGGGCAGGGGGCCGCCCTTCGCGATATGCGTGCGCAGGTCGGTGCGCACACGGGCACGGAAGGCGTTGATGACGGCATCCGCTCGGTGCATCTCCTCGCGCGTGATGATGCGCTCGTCGTCGCCCGCGGTGCGGGGGCGGGACTGGGATGCCGCACGGTCGTCCTTCTCGGCGGTGGCGAGGTCGGCCCGAAGGCTCTTCATCGCCTCCTTGACGCTCTGGCGCACCTCGTTGGCGATCAGGCGCACCGAATCGGTGAGCCCCGCCTCGATGCCGGCGAGGTCGCCCTCGCGGGCCGCGAGCTCGGTGCGTCCGGCATCCGTGATCGCATAGATCGTCGTGCGCCCGTCGACGGTCTTCGTCACCAGCCCTTCTTCCTCGAGCTTCGCGAGCCGGGGATAGATGGTGCCGGCGCTCGGAGTGTACGTGCCGCCGGTGCGGTCGGTCAGGGCCTGGATGATCCCGTACCCGTGCTGAGGTGCCTCCGCGAGCAGTGACAGCAGGTACAGTCTCAGGTCGCCGTGGGAGAAGACTGCGGGACTCATGCTTCCCACTCCGCATCGTCCGTGATCGAGGCGGGCGTGCGCCGCAGCACCGTCACGCCGCCGGAGACGGAGTTGGCGCGCAGGTCGACGAAGCGTCCTGCGAGCTCGCCGGTCGAGCCGGTGTAGTTGTTGATGCCGGACGAGCCGCGCTCGACGCCGTCGATCAGCAGGCGTCCGCTCAGCGAACGTACGACGTAGTTGGCGGCGAGCGACTCGTCGAGGCGCACGGTGGTTCCACCGGACACCGAGTTGACGTTGATCGTGTTCACATCTCCCGCGGCATCGACGAGCGTCGAGCCCGACACGATGTCGACGGTCGCGCGGCGGACGGTGCCGGTGACGGCCACATCGCCCGACACGCTGTTCGCATTGATGGATCCGGTGAGGCCACGCACCTGCACGTCGCCCGAGACCGAGTTGACGGTGAGGTCGCCGATGAGAGTGTCGACGATGATGTCGCCCGAGACGGTGTTGAGGCGGGCGTCGTTGCGGATTCCGGACACCAGTGCGCCCGCGCTGACGACACCCAGGTTCAGGGCGATCGAGCGGGGGACGGCGACGCTGACCTCGGCCTTGGGGCCACCGGAGCCGAAGTTGCGGAACACCTCGAGGAAGTTGTCCCAGCCGAGCTGCGGGTGGTCGATCTCGACCTCGCCGTCGTGGGACTCGATACGGAGGTCCTTGGTGGTCACACCGTGGACCTCGATGCGGATGCCGGGTTCGTCGTGCGCGATGACGTCGACCTGTCCGCCGACCAGACCGATCTTCAGTCGGGTGACGTTCTCGATGTCGACGACGCGTTCTTCGCCCGGGGCGATGAGCCACTTCTCGGTCATGTCTGCTTCTCCTGTGTTGAGGGAACACGATATATCGTGTTCTGGAAGAGTAACACGATATATCTCGACTTTGTCAAGGGGTTCGAGTTCGAGTCTCGCTGAGGGGGCTTCCAGTCGCAGTTCGTGTCGCCTGTTCAGGCTCCGGTCGCAGTTCGTGTCGCCTGGATCTTCGGCAAGCGACACAAACTGCGACGGGAGCACTCGAGGCTCTCGACAAGCGACACGAACTGCGACCGGCGTGCCGCGCGTGATCATCGGCAGGCAGGTCTTGCCGGGGATCATGCGCGCCGGGTCGGCTCTCTTCTACGGTGAGCCCGTGGCCGACGACGCAATCAGACCCCGCGCGCCGCTCCACCCGCTGATCGTCGGAACGGTCACTGTCGTTCTGGGATGCTTTCTCACGGCATCGGGGGATCTTCGGCTGGAAGGCCGGTTGACATTGACGCGGCGTCAACTTCTACGGTGGAGTCATCGACAGCCAGAGCGCACGGAAGGAGACACCATGACCGGCCGAGACTGGTCCATCCAGGAGATCGCCCGACTCGCGGGCACCACCAGCAGAACCCTGCGTCACTACGACGACGTCGGCCTGCTGCGCCCGACGCGCATCGCGCACAACGGCTATCGCCACTACGACGAGGCGGCTCTCGTGCGGCTGCAGCGAATCCTGCTGCTGCGCGAGCTCGGGCTCGGACTGCCTCAGATCGCCGAGGTGCTCGGTCAGGCCGACCCGCGGCGAGGAGAGGCGTCCGCTCTCGAGACCCACCTCGCGCTGCTGCGCGAGGAGCAGAACCGACTGGCCCGACAGATCGTGTCGGTCGAGAACACCATCAACGCATTGAGGGGAGGTGAAGAACTCATGGCAGAGAACATGTTCGACGGTTTCGACCACACCCGACACCGGGAGGAGGTCGAGCAGCGCTGGGGTCGCAAGGCCTACGCCGACAGCGACCGCTGGTGGCGCGGCATGACCGACGCCGAGCGCGCCGACTGGCAGCAGCGCGTCTCCGACCTCGGTCGGGACTGGATCGCCGCCGCCGAGAGCGGTGTCGCCCCGGCATCCGCAGAGGCCCAGGACATCGCCCGTCGCCACGTCGAGTGGCTGACCGGCATTCCGGGAACCCCCGCGGCCGTGCCGGGCGGCGACGTCAAGGCGTACGTGCTCGGGCTCGGTGAGATGTACGTCGCCGATCCGCGCTTCGGCGCGAACTACGCGACATCGGCCGGCGGCACGCAGGGCGCCGAGTTCGTCCGTGATGCGCTCCGCGTCTACGCGGACGGCAACCTGTAACGCGCTGGACCGCATTCGCTGCATCCTCCGCGGCCGCTGCATCCGTTGCGCCCGCCGCATCCGCCGCATCCGCTGTTTCGTGCGGGGTCAATTACGCATCCGCCGCCTGTGCGGGGTCAGTAACGCATCCCCATCTCCCGATTCCGGTGCGTTTTCGACCCCGCACGGGACAGCCGGTGCGTTTTCGACCCCGCACGGGGCGCGGCGCGGGCAGCGCACGGGGAGCGGCGCGGGCAGCGTGCCGGACAGGGACAGGGGACAGGGGGGACAGGGGACAGGGGACGGGGGGACAGGGGCACAGCACGGGCTCACCCTGCTTTGCACAGATCGCGACGCCAGGGCAAGGCCGAGAGCGGATGCCGGGGGTGGGCGTAGGGTCGTGCCATGGCCCCCCGCCGCAGACGCACCGACGCCGCCCCGCTGTTCGCGGTGGCCGCAGGCGCCTACGCCGCGAACGTCGCTCTCGGCTCCGTCGTCGCGGCCAGGCTCGTCGACACGAGCAGCTTCCGCTGGGTGCATCACGCGATCTACATCGCGACCTGCGTCGCCTCCGCAGCCGCGTTCTCGGCGATCGTCTGGGGCACGCCGAAGCACGCGAGCGGCCGTGCCGCCCTCGTGCTCGCTCCGGCCGCGGTCCCGCTGGCCGCCATCCCGTACCTCGGCACGCACAGCCGGCGGCATCCGCTCGTGGCGCTCGCCGCAGCCCCTTTCATCGTCGCGGGCCTCGTCTGCTCGCGCATCTCCACCGACCGGAAGTGAACGCATGGAACTGCTCGACGCCATCCGCCGCCGCAAGACCACCAACGGGCCGTTCCTGCCCGACGCCGTGTCGGAGGAGCATCAGCGCATCCTGCTCGAGGCCGCGGGCCGAGCGCCGTCGCAGTTGAACAGCCAGCCGTGGCGTTTCGTGGTCATCGAGAATCGCGAGACCATCGACAGGATCGCGCGTATCTCGGGCGAGAGCATGACTGAGGCGATGTCGAACGGCACGTTCTTCGAGCGCTACAAGCCCTACTTCCGCTTCAGCCAGGCCGAGATGGAGGAGAAGCGCAGCGGGATGCTCTTCGACAAGCTCCCGGCAGCGCTCCGGCCCTTCACGAGTCAGGTCTTCACCAAGCGCGGCCAGAAGCTGATGAACACGTTCGGCGTGCCCAAGACGCTGGGTGAGGAGAACCACAAGCTCGTCGCGGGATCCCCGCTGCTGCTCGGCGTCATGCTCGATCGCAGCGAGTACCGACCGGGGCAGCTCTCGTCGTTCTACTCGGTGTTCAGCATGGGCGCGGCGATGGAGAACGTCTGGCTGACCACGGTCGAGCTGGGTATGGGCATCCAGTTCATCTCGTTCCCGATGGAGGTTCCGGGGCGCTGGGACGAGATCGTGAAGCTGCTGCGGGTGCCGGACGACCTCGAGCTCATGGCCGTCTACCGCCTCGGCTACCTGCCGCCCGAGCAGCGTCGGCCGGCCATCGACTGGTCGAGTCACCAGCGCAAGCTCGCGTCGCAGTACGTGTTCCGCGAGAACTGCGACGAGCCTCAGCAGGGCTGGGATGGCCCGCCGCCTGGCGCTGACGCGCCGACGGCGAGCTGATTCTCAGCCTCCGCTCTTGCGCGGGAGGACCTTCAGATCCTCCACCGCTGGGCCCTCGATGCGCGTGCCGTCCGCCGCGAAGCGCGAGGCATGCAGCGGGCAGTCCCACGTGCATTCTGCGTCGTTCCAGTCGAGAACGCCTCCGAGATGCGGACAGACGGCCGATACGGCGCGGGTGACTCCGTCGACCGTCGAGATGCCGACCGGTCGGCCGCTGCGATTCGCGACCACGCCCTCGCCCTCCGCCGGCTTCGGCACCGGCACGGGGCGGCGCTCGGCGTCCACCCACCCGCTCGTCGCGGCGGCGGCGACCTTCGCGCCCTCCACGGCTCCGCGCGCGAGATCGGCCGGAACCGTCAGGCGCGTACCGATCTTGACCATCCACGACGGGCGATCGTGCCAACTCGCGCCGAGGATCTCGGCCGTGAGCCGCAGCGCCGCGGCGGGAGCGTTCGACAGGCCCCACTTGGCATAGCCCGTCGCGAAGCGGATGCGACCGAGGCCCCGGGGCATGGCGCCGACGAAAGGGATCTGGTTGTGGGACTCATAGTCCTGCGCTGACCAGCGGTGGGTCTCTTCGGCATCGGGGAAGTACTGCCGCGTCCACCCGACCAGGTCATCGATCGCTGCGGACTCCCCGTCGGAACGTCCGACCGGGTGGCCGTTCCCGCCGACCACGAGGCGTGCGGGGCCGCCGGGTCCGTCCGCGTCCGACACCGGACGGATGGAGCGCGTGGGGCCGTCGACCGAGATGAAGGTGCTGTCCGGCACGCCACCGGGAAGGCGGAAGGAGACGCAGTACGAGCGGAAGGCCCTCATCTTGGCGAAGTAGAGTCCCCGGTCGAGGATCGGATACCCGGTGGCGATCACGATGTGGTCGGCGAACAGCGGGCCGACGGGTGTCTCGACTCGAGGGTCGGGGAGCGCGTGCGTCGCTGTGACGCGGACGCCGGTGTGCAGTGTTCCACCGGCGGCGAGCAGCTCCCGCGCCAGCGCGTGCGTGACGAGCGCCGGATCGATGGTCACCTGGTCATCCAGCGCCACCGCGCCGGCTGTGGGGAAAGCGGCGTTCGCGAGCTCGCCTCGTGAGAGCATCCTGGTCGCGAGTCCCGCCTCGCGCGCCGCCTCGTGCACCTCGCGCACCGAGTCGATGCCACCGGCGTCCTGCGCGTACGAGTGGTCGATCCGTCGCTCGTAGCTCACCCCGGCGTGGTCCGCGAAGCCGACCAGCCAGTCCATCCCCTCGCGATTGCCCTCGACATACGCCTGCACGAGCGCCGCGGAGTGGTGCCTGCGGATCTCCGCGAGCCGCATGCCCTGCAGGAGCGTGAGCTTTCCGGTGTTGCCGCCGGTCGCGAGTTCGGCCACCTCTCCCGCCTCGATCACGGCGACGTCGAGACCCGCGCGGGTGAGCATGACGGCAGTGGTCAGGCCGGTGAGGCCCGCACCCACGATGATGACGTCGTGTCGTGCTCCCGGGTCGAACGGGGTGCCGGTGGGCGGGGTCCGGTCGAGCTTCCACAGTGGCTTCATGCAGACAGTCTTCGCCCGCCGCCCGCCTCCGCCCAACGGGTTGACATTCGGGGGGTGCGTTGCAATGGCGCGGTTAGAGTTGCCGGGTGACCTTTCGCCGACTGCTCCTCGTCTTCGCCGGCGGGAGCATCGGCACAGCCGGTCGGCTCGCGATCGGTCTGGCGGTGCCGGACGTCGGAGCGCTGCCGCTCGCCACACTGGTCGTGAACGTTCTCGGCGCGCTGCTGATCGGGATCCTCGCGGCTCGACTGCCCGGTTCCTCGGAGCTCAGGCTGCTGCTGGGAACGGGTGTGCTCGGCGGCTTCACGACCTACAGCGCCTTCATGACCGGAACGGTCGCGCTCTGGTCCGCTGCTCCCGCGCTCGCATTCGCCTATGCCGCCGGCAGCCTCGTGCTCGGTCTGGGCGCGGCAGCTCTGGGCCTGCGGCTCGGTCGACCGCGGGCGACGCCTCTCGAGGGTTCCCCATCGTGAATCCGCTGCTGTTCGTCGGTGCCGCGCTCGCCGGAGGGGTGGGCGCCATGCTCCGCTACGCGGTCGACCTCGGGGTCGCGAAGGTCGCGGGCCGACGGTTTCCGTGGGGCATCCTCGTGGTCAATCTCAGCGGATCGTTCGCGCTCGGCCTCGTGATCACCGCGCTGCCCGCAGATGCTCTCCTCCTCGGTGCCGGCCTGCTCGGCGGCTATACGACCTTCAGCACCGCGATGCTCGATGCCGTCACGCTGTGGCGGAACGGCGAGCGCGTGGCATCCGCGTTCGATGCGGTCGGGATGCTGCTGCTGGGTCTCCTGGCCGCGGGTCTGGGGCTGGCCCTCGGCTCGGCGCTCTGAGAGCTCGCGCAGATCGGTGGTTGCGCGCTGTCCGCCTGTCGGGTTAGTCTCCTTGCTAATCGTTTAACTGCTAATCGTTTAACACTCTCGATTCCGCCACGACGACCCCCGCACCCGTCAAAGGAGACACCGATGCCCCGCACCTCCCGTCGCGCCCTCGGCGCCCTCGCCGCCTCGGCGGCAGCCGTCCTCGCGCTCAGCGCCTGTTCGTCATCGACCGGGGGCGAGGGCTCGTCCGGCGGAGACGTCACGCTCAGCTACGCCATCTGGGACGAGAACCAGAAGCCCGCGATGGAGGACATCGCGGCCGCGTTCGAGAAGGCGAACCCGAACGTCACGATCGACATCCAGGTGACGCCCTACAAGGAGTACTTCACCAAGCTGCAGACCGCAGCCACCGGAGGATCCGCCGCCGACGTCTTCTGGATGAACGGGCCGAACTTCCCGCTCTACGCCTCGAACGGCCAGCTCGCGCCGCTCGACGACGTCGGCATCGATGCCGCCGACTACCCGCAGGGACTCATCGACCTCTACACGTTCGACGGAAAGCTCTACGGCGCCCCAAAGGACTTCGACACGGTCGCCCTCTGGTACAACAAGGAGCTCTTCGACGCCGCGGGCGTCGACTACCCGACTGCCGGCTGGACGTGGGACGACTTCACCGCGGCGGCGGCTGCCCTCACCGACCCGGCCACCGGGCAGTTCGGCGTCGCAGCGAGTCAGTACGGTCAGGAGAACTTCTACAACTCGATCGCCCAGGCCGGCGGCGAGGTCATCTCGGCCGACGGCACCGAGAGCGGCTACGGCTCGCCCGAGGCGCTCGAGGGCATCGAGCTGTGGACCGATCTGATCGAGGCCGGTTCGTCGCCGACGGCGCAGCAGATGACCGACACCAACCCCGAGGACTTCTTCCTCTCGGGCAAGGTCGCGATGTTCCAGAACGGCTCATGGGCGGCGATCGCCTACGGTGACAACGCCGACATCGCAGACAAGGTGAACGTGGCACCGCTCCCCGAGGGGCCGGAAGGCAACCAGAGCGTGATCCACGGTGTGGGCAATGTCGCGAACGCGAAGAGCCCCCATCTGGCCGAGGCCCAGGCGTTCGCCGCCTTCGCGAGCGGCGAGGAGGCGGCGAGGATCCAGGCCGAGTCCGGCACCGTGATCCCCGCGTTCGACGGCACCCAGCAGGCGTGGGTCGACGCCCTGCCGCAGTACGACCTGCAGGTCTACATCGACGCGCTCGACACCGCCGTGCCCTACCCGGTCTCGAAGAACACCTCGGCGTGGACGAGCATCGAGAGCGAGGTGCTCTCGCAGGTCTGGTCGGGCGCCGTCGCCCCGGCGGAGGGGCTGAAGGACCTCGCCGAGCAGATGCAGACCGCGCTCGATGCCGAGCAGGAGTAACAGGACATGACCGTCGTCGCGTCACCCCCACGCGCGCAGTCGGAGCGGATGCCGGAGGCGCCGGGCCCCGGCATCCGCCGCCGGCGCAACCCCGGTGCATCCCCGTGGTGGGCGCTCGTCTTCATCGGCCCCACGGCCCTCGGCATCGCCGTCTTCTACCTGTGGCCGACCGTGCGCACGCTCATCATCTCGTTCACCAGGTCGGGTCCTTTCGGCGGCGCGGAATGGGTGGGCATCGAGAACTACGTCCGCCTGTTCCAGGACCCGGAGCTGATCGGGGCGCTGCGCAACACCGCCCTCTACACGGTCATCGCCCTCATCGGCATCCCGCTGGCCGTCGGCATCGCCGCCCTCCTGAACACGGCGGGGCTCAAGGGCCGCAGCGCCTATCGGACGCTGTACTTCATCCCGGTCGTCACGATGCCCGCAGCGATCGCGCTGGTGTGGCGCATGATCTACAACGGCGACTACGGCGTGCTCAACGCCGCCCTCGGCTCTGTGGGCATCGAGGGTCGCAGCTGGCTCACCGATCCGAACACGGCGCTCGTGGCCATCGCGGTCGTAGGCATCTGGGCGGGCCTCGGCACCAACATCGTGATCTTCCTCGCCGGGCTCCAGGGCATCCCCGACACGATCATGGAGGCGGCCGATCTCGACGGCGCGGGCCCGGTGCGCAAGTTCTTCTCGATCACGATCCCGCTGCTGTCGCCGTCGATCTTCTTCGTCAGCGTGATCAGCGTCATCGGTGCGCTGCAGGTGTTCGATCTCATCTACATGATGCTCGGACGCAGCAATCCGGCGATGCCCAACACCCGCACGGTCGTCTACCTGTTCTACGAAGCGGGGTTCCTCGACAACGACCGCGGCTACGCCGCCGCCGTCGCCTTCCTGCTGCTCGTGATCATCCTGGTGCTCACGGTCGTGCAGTTCCGTCTGCAGAAGAAGTGGGTGCACTATGAGTGAGGTCTCGCTCGACACGCGCGCCGTCGTCGGCGCCTCGAAGGGCCGCTCGGCTTCGCGCCCCGGCAAGCCCCGCAACAGGGCGCTCTGGATCGTCCACGTCGTGCTCCTCGTCGGCGCGATCCTCATGGTCTTCCCGTTCATCTGGCAGCTGCTGACCTCGTTCAAGACGCTGTCGGACTCGGTGCAGGTGCCGCCGAGCCTGCTGCCGCGCGAGTGGGTGTTCACCAACTTCGCCGAGGTCTTCGACTCGATGCCCTTCGCGCAGATGTTCGCCAACTCGGTGCTCCTCACGGTGGGCCGCACGGTCGGGCAGGTCGTGCTGTGCACCATGGCCGGCTATGCCTTCGCGCGCATCCCGTTCCCCGGACGCAACGCGCTCTTCGTGGTCTTCCTCTCGGTGCTCATGGTGCCCTCGCAGCTGTACCTGCTGCCGCAGTACGAGATCATCCAGTCGCTCGGCTGGCTGAACACCCTGCAGGCGCTCATCGTGCCGGGCATCTTCAGCGCCTTCGGCACGTTCCTGATGCGCCAGTTCTTCATGTCGATGCCCTCGGAACTCGAGGAGGCCGCCCGCATCGACGGCGCGAATCCGTGGCAGACCTTCTGGCGGATCATGGTTCCGCTCGCGAAGCCTGGCATCATCGCTCTCGTGGTGTTCACTGTGCTGTGGTCCTGGAACGATCTGCTCTGGCCGTTGATCGTGACGACCGACCCCGCCAAGATGCCGCTGTCCGTCGGGCTCTCGCAGCTCGTCGGCATCCACGGCACCGACTACCCGGTGCTGATGGCGGGAGCGCTGCTCGCGACGCTGCCGATGCTGGTGACCTTCATGATCCTGCAGCGGCAGTTCATCCAGGGCATCGCCTTCAGCGGATCGAAGGGCTGACCGATGGCAGAGCGCAGGCAGCAGTCGACGACCTCACGGCGTCCGACTCTGAGGATGGTCGCCGAGCGCGCAGGCGTGTCGACCGCCACGGTGTCGTATGTGTTCTCCGGGCGCTCGGGCGCGGCGTCGGGGGCAGGCGTCGCCGAGGCGACCGCCGCCAGGGTGCTCGCAGCGGCCGACGAGCTGAATTACCGGCCCAACATCGCCGCGCGGACGATCCGCACCGGGCGCAGCGGCATGGTGCAGCTCTCGCTGCACATGCTCAGCGACCCGTGGTCGCTCGCGGTGGCGGATGCCGTGAACGTCGAGGCGAACAGGCACGGACTCACGACGCTCATCCTCGCCGACGGCGACTGGCACGCGGCGCTCGACCGCGTCGAGAGCGACGTCGCGTATCTCGACGGCGTGGGGATCGACGAGGACGCCGAGCGCAAGCTCGCCGACCTCGTGCAGCGCGGCCAGCGTCTCGTGGTGTTCTCGGAGCACCTCGAACCCGCCGGATTCGACGTCGTGCGCTCGGATGCGATCCCCGGATGCGAGATCGCGATGGACCACCTGCTCGAACGGCACGTGCGGATCGGATGCCTGGCCGCCGAGGGCGCCGTGCGCCTCGCGCCCACGCAGGTCACCCGGTATACGCCGTACCTCGAGAAGATGGCGGATGCCGGACTCGAGGTCGATCCCGAGTGGACGGTCACGTACACCGAGGGGCAGGCGAGCGCCTTCGCCGCGGCGGTGCGGCTGCTCTCGCGCGACGACCGGCCGGATGCGATCTACGCGACGACCGACTTCGCGGCCATCGCAGCGATCAACGCGGCGCACATGCTCGGACTCCGCGTGCCGCACGACGTCGCGGTGATCGGCGTCGGCAACACCCCGGATGCGCAGCTCGTCGCGCCGACCCTGACGACGGTCGGCCCGACCGACTTCTACGACCGGCAGGCGCGCATCATCGTCGACCGTGCGCTCGCGCCGGATGATGCTCCCGGACGACTGCACGAGTTCGCCTGGTCGCTGTTCCCCGGAGCGTCGACGGACCTCGACGCACCCCCCTCTCACGCGCGCTGACGCAGTCGTCCGCGCACTCGATTCGACCCTCAGAAGGACCACCGTGGATCTCACCATCGGAATCATCGGCTTCGGCGCGCGCGCCACACTGCGCGAGGAGGTGCACCGCCCCGGTCGGGGGTCGCGCATCACCGCGATCTGCGACCCGTCGGAGCGTGCGCGCGACGACGCCCGGCGCCTGCTCCCCGAGGCTTTCGTCACCGACTCGCTCGATGAGCTGCTCGCGTCGGGAGTCGACGCCGTCATGGTGCTGACGCCTGACGACACGCACGCAGCCCTCAGCATCCGCGCCCTCGAGGCGGGCGTCGCGGTGTTCTGTGAGAAGCCCCTCGCGATCGACCTCGCCGACGCCGACGCCATGCTCGAGACGGCCCGTCGCACCGGCAGCCGGCTCTACATCGGTCACAACATGCGCCACATGCCGGTGATCACCCTGATGCGCGGGCTCATCCAGGAGGGGCGGATCGGAGACGTCAAGGCCGTGTGGGTGCGCCACTTCGTCGGACACGGAGGCGACTACTACTTCAAGGACTGGCATGCCGACCGCCGCCGCACCACCGGGCTGCTCCTGCAGAAGGGGGCGCACGACATCGACATCATCCACTGGCTGGCAGGCGCCTACACCGAGCAGGTCGCGGCGGTGGGCGAGCTCAGCGTCTACGGCGGCATCACCGACCGTCGGGATCGCACCGGAGAGCGGATGCCCGACTGGTTCAGCGTCGACAACTGGCCGCCCGCCTCGCTCACGGGGCTCAACCCGGTTATCGACGTCGAGGACATCTCGATGGTGAACATGCGACTGTCAGGGGGCATCCTCGCGTCGTACCAGCAGTGCCACTTCACCCCCGACTACTGGCGCAACTACACGGTGATCGGCACCGAGGGGCGCATCGAGAACTTCGGCGACACGGCCGGCAGCGAGGTGAGGCTGTGGAACCGTCGACACCGCGGTGCAGCCGACGCCGACGAGACGTTCATCGTGCCCGCGGCGGAGGGGGCAGGGCACGACGGCGCCGACGCTCTCCTCGTCGCGGAGTTCCTGCGATTCGTGCGTGACGGGGGAGTCACCGAGACATCACCGGTCGCCGCTCGCGAGGCAGTCGCCGCCGGCATCCTCGCCACCGAATCGCTGCGCGGCGACGGTTCGGCGATCACGATTCCCGAGCTGGATGCCGACCTCGTCGCCTACTTCGAGCGGGGCCAGGTCGACTAGCGCGCCGTGCCCCCGGCGGCCGGATCGCCGGGCGAACCTCCAGGTTCGGGATGCAGAATGTACAGAAGTACATGTACGCCCGTACAGGGGTGATCGCGCTGGGGGTCGGAATGAGCGATGGCACGCGCCGCCGCCGTGACCCTGAAGCGCGCCGTCGCGAGATCATCACCGCAGCCGCCGAGCTGATCGTCGAGATCGGCGTCGACGCTCTCACCCACCGCAAGGTCGCCGCGCGGGCCGGGGTGCCGCTGGGGTCGACGACCCAGTACTTCGCCACGCTCGACGATCTTCGCGAGGCCGCCATCGGCGCGCTCGCCGCCGAGATCGAGGCGCGCATCGACGAGACCAGACGCGCCGTGGTCGTCGAAGGCGTGACGCCCGAGGGGCTGGCCCGCCTCGTCCGCCGCGGCCTCGAAGACGCGCACGCGATCCAGGCCGACCGTGCAGTGGTCACCGCCGCCGTGCACGATCCCCGGGTTCGCGCGTTCGCCCGTCAGTGGTCCGATGAGATCGTCGGCTTCATCGCTCCCGTTCACGGAGCCGACAGAGCCCGGGCCGCCGCCGTCTTCATCGACGGCGTACTCTGGCACTCTCAGATCCACGACGAGCCGCTCGACGAAGAGCTCATCCGCGACGCCCTCGCCGGGATCCTCACTCCCTCTCCGGCGTCCCCCTCCGCATCCGCCGCCGCTGCATCCGCCTGATCCGATCGAGAGAGAATCCGCCTTGTCGAACCTCGCCGTCCTGAGTCTCAAGAACCGCGCACTGATCGCCCTGATCACGATCGTCGCCGCCGTGTTCGGCGGGCTCGCTCTGACGAACCTCAAGCAGGAGCTCATCCCATCGCTCGAGCTGCCCAACCTGATGGTCATGACGACGTACCCCGGCGCCTCGCCCGAGGTCGTCGAGAACGATGTCTCGACACCCATCGAGTCGGCGATCCAGGGTGTCCCCGGACTCGAGGGGACCACGGCGACGAGCACGACCAACGCCTCGATCGTGCAGGCGACCTTCGCCTACGGCACGAACCTCGCGACGGCCGAGCAGAAGATCCAGCAGGCGATCAACCGCATCTCGAGTCAGCTGCCCGACGACCTGAGCCCGCAGGTGCTCGCGGTGTCGATCGATGATTTCCCCGTGATCCAGGTCGCGGTGACCGGATTCGACGACGCCGAGAACGCGCAGGCCGAGCTCACGAGCGTGGCCATCCCCGAGCTCGAGGACGTCGACGGCGTCAACGCCGCACAGCTCATCGGAGGCGTCGGACAGCGCATCACGATCACGCCCGATGTGGCGGCGCTCGCCGCGGTGGGCGAGAGCACCCAGGCGATCAGCACGGCCCTGGAGCAGAACGGCACCCTCTTCCCCGGCGGCGACATCACCGAAGACGGCCAGACTCTGACGGTGCAGACCGGTGCGAAGATCACATCCGTCGAAGAGATCGCCGCGCTTCCGCTGGTCGGCACGAGCGCCAAGGTCGGCGACGTCGCGACCGTCGTGCAGGAGACCGACCCGATCTCGTCGATCTCGCGCGTCGACGGCGAGGACGCGCTGTCGATCTCGATCACCAAGCTGCCCGCCGCGAACACCGTCGAGGTGTCTCAGGGTGTCATCGCCGCGCTCGACACGATCGAAGAGGCCTTCCCCGACGCCAAGTTCACGATCATCTTCGACCAGGCGCCCTTCATCCAGCAGTCGATCGAGACGCTCGCGACCGAGGGGCTGCTCGGACTCGTCTTCGCGGTGATCGTCATCCTCGTCTTCCTGCTGTCGATCCGCTCGACGCTCGTCACGGCGATCTCGATCCCGACCAGCGTCCTGATCACCTTCATCGGCCTGCAGGCCTTCGGCTACTCGCTCAACATCCTCACCCTCGGCGCCCTCACGATCGCGATCGGACGAGTGGTCGACGACTCGATCGTCGTGATCGAGAACATCAAGAGGCACTACGTCGGCGATGCCGACAAGGGCGATGCCATCCGGCTCGCCGTGCGAGAGGTGGCGATGGCGGTGACGTCGTCGACCATCACGACGGTCGCCGTGTTCCTGCCGATCGTGTTCGTCGGAGACATGGTCGGAGAGCTGTTCCGGCCGTTCGCGATGACGGTGTCGATCGCGATGGTGGCCTCGCTGCTCGTGTCGCTGACGATCGTCCCGGTGCTCGCGTACTGGTTCCTGCGCCCGGGCAAGCCGCTGCTCGACGAGAACGGCGTGCAGATCGATCCCGAGCACCCGGATGCTCCGCCGACGCGCCTGCAGAGCGCCTACCGTCCGATCCTGGGGTGGACGCTGAAGCACTCCGGTCTCACCGTGATCCTCGCGGTCGTGGTGCTCGGAGCCACGCTCGCCGCGGCCCCGCTGATGAAGGTCAACTTCCTCAGCGACTCGGGCCAGAACACCATGACCGTCACGCAGGACCTCGGTCCGACCGCGAGCCTGGAGACCAAGTCGGAAGCGGCAGTGGCCGTCGAGGACGCGCTGCTCGACATCGACGGCGTCACCACCGTGCAGGCCTCGATCGGCTCGAGCGGATCGGCACTGCGCGACGCGTTCTCCGGCGGCGCCGGCGTGACCTACTCGGTGCTCACCGACCCGGACGCCGACCAGGAGAAGCTCCGTACCGCGGTGCAGGACGCGATCGAAGACCTCACGGACGTCGGAGAGGTGTCGGTCGCGGCGTCCGCCGGTCTCGGCTCCAGCGACATCGAGATCTCGGTCACCGCATCGAACGCCGACGACCTGCAGGCCGCCACCACCGCCGTCGTCGACGAACTCGACGGACGCGACGGCATCGGCAAGGTCACCGACAACCTCGCCGCTGCACTGCCGTATCTCGCCGTGGTCGTCGATCGCGATGCCGCAGCCGCGCGTGGGCTCTCGGAGGTTGCCGTCGGCGCACTCGTGTCGAACACGATGCGCCCCCAGCAGGTGGGCACGGTCGAGATCGACGACACCGCGCTGACGATCTACCTCGCGGCAGCCGAGCCGCCGACCACCGCTCAGGCCCTGCGCGAGCTCACGATCCCGAGTGCTCTCGGAGTCGTGCAGCTGCAGGACATCGCGACCGTCGAGGAGCGCAACGGCCCCACCTCGATCACCACCGAGCAGGGACGCCGCACCGCGACGATCACCGTGCCGCCGGCATCCGACAACCTCGCCGTGGCGACGCAGTCGGTCACCGAGGCGCTCGCCGCCGTCGATCTGCCCGACGGAGCATCCGCCGAGGTCGGCGGAGTCGCGACGCAGCAGGCCGACTCGTTCTCGCAGCTTGGCCTCGCGATGCTCGCCGCGATCCTGATCGTCTACGTCGTGATGGTGGCGACGTTCAAGTCGCTGCGCCAGCCGCTGCTGCTGCTCGTGTCGGTGCCGTTCGCGGCGACCGGTGCGATCCTGCTGCAGATCGTCACGGGCGTGCCGCTCGGCGTCGCCTCGCTGATCGGCGTGCTGATGCTCATCGGCATCGTGGTCACGAACGCGATCGTGCTCATCGACCTCGTGAACCAGTACCGCGAGAAGGGACTGTCGACTCTCGACGCGGTCAAGGCCGGTGGCGAGAAGCGTCTGCGCCCGATCCTCATGACGGCTCTCGCGACGATCTTCGCGCTGACCCCGATGGCGCTCGGCATCACCGGGCACGGCGGGTTCTTCTCGCAGCCGCTCGCGATCGTCGTGATCGGCGGGCTCATCTCATCGACCGTGCTGACGCTCATCGTGCTGCCGACCCTCTACAACCTGGTCGAGGGTGCGAAGGAGCGACGTCGGGCCCGCAAGGAGGGATCCGGCGGCGACGGGTCTGCACCGGTCGACGGCGACGAGCCGTCCGACGGGCCTGTGCCTGCGGGCGATCTCGCCGGTGCCGGTGTTCGTGCGGGTGCTGGTGCAGGTGCCGGTGAGTCCGGTCTGCCGCATGCACCGCAGCTGACCCGTCGGGAGCTGCGCGAGCGCGGGGAGTAGTCGCCGCCGCGTTCACAACTCAGCACGACTGAGTCCGACGCCCGCCCGGAATCGTTCTCTGGGCGGGCGTCAGCCGTTTCCTGCTGAGTCGTGAACGCTGCCGACCTGAGTCAGTCGAGCGTGATGCCCCATTCGAGGGTCCAGGTCTCGCCCGGCGCGAGGCGGCGGAGTCCCGTGCCGCTGTTCAACGCATCGGCGGGAGCGGTCATGGGCTCGATCGCGACCGCGAGCGACTGACCCGGGTACTTGCCGGTCGTGTAGACCTGCACGAAGTCGAAGCCCTCGCCCTGCCACAGGGTGAGGCGGCGTCCGTCGGCAGCGGTGAGCGAGTGCCGAACCAGTCCGTCGGGGTCGCGCTCGAGGTCGGTGAACCCGGTGTCGAGGGTCATGTCCCCGAGGCGGGCGCCGTCGCGGAGAGAGGCATCCGCGGGCTGGGTGCCCGTGGGCAGCATCCGCTCGTCGGTCGTGATCTCCGTCTGAGCCGGCACCCGCAGTACGAGGTCGTGCGGGTCGACATCGCCGATCGTGACGAACGGATGCGTCCCGAGAGCGACCGGTGCCGCCGTCGCCGAGCGGTTCGTCAGCGCGTGCGTGACGTCGATGCCGTCGGCGCGCAGCACATAGGTGACGCTCGTCTCTATCAGGTACGGATATCCGGTCTGCGGAACGATCGTGGCACTCAGCGTCGTCGCCGACGCCGTCTCCTCGATGGCGTAGGCGGTGAAACGCAGCAGCCCGTGGCTCGCGTTGGCGAACTTCGGCTCGGTGATCGCGAGCTGACGCTCCGTGCCGCCGTCGTTCCACCGTCCGTCTCGCACACGGTTCGGCCAGGGCGCGAGCACGACACCGGAGCACGACGGGGTAGGGGAGGCGGCCGGATACGGGGAGATCAGATCGACCGAGCCGATGCGGAGGGATCGGAGGGAGGCGCCGACCTGGGCGATCTGGGCACTGACGTCGCCGAGCTGGAGATGCACCTGGGTGCCGGTGGGGGATGCGGAGTTCACCCCGCAATCGTATGGCGAGGCGTGGGCGCCAGGGGACTGGGCGGATTTTCAGGAGCGCCCGCTACACTTGATGGGTCGGCTTCGGACACCCGCGCAGTGCGCGGACGTTTTTGTGTAAGAAGTGTGAGTCCAGGGGCCGATGGTGAGCGTCGCTCGACGCTAATCAACCATCACATGAATGGCCCCGGCCGCTGACAGTCCGGAACCCCGCCCGATCGCATCCGA
>Ga0308166_1001298_pt1 | contig 27150 bp, 25 predicted proteins | sample PhyCR2_2_FD_202137 | JGI IMG/M metagenome (GOLD analysis project Ga0308166, IMG submission 202137) | Phyllosphere microbial communities from UC Gill Tract Community Farm, Albany, California, United States - DLSLCC.R2 | ecosystem: Host-associated > Plants > Phyllosphere > Unclassified | place... | reverse complement strand
GATTTCAAGGTCGGCGTGACCAAGGACTTCGGTTTTGCCAGCGCTTCGCTGGCCTGGGTCAAGGCGAATACCGACAGCTATCTCAGCCCGCGCGGTAAGAACCTCGGCAAGTCGGCAGCCGTGCTGTCGGTATCCAAAACTTTCTGAAAGAGGCATCACCATGAAACTGATTACCGCCATCATCAAGCCCTTCAAGCTCGACGAAGTGCGTGAGGCGCTCTCCGAGATCAACGTGCAGGGCATGACGGTGACCGAAGTGAAAGGCTTCGGCCGCCAGAAGGGCCACACCGAGCTGTATCGCGGCGCCGAGTACGTGGTCGACTTCCTGCCGAAGATCAAGATCGAGGCGGCCGTCGACGATGTGCTGGTCGACCAGGTGATCGACGCCATCCAGGGCGCCGCCCGCACCGGCAAGATCGGCGACGGCAAGATCTTCGTGTCCGACCTGAACCAGGTCATCCGTATCCGTACCGGCGAAACCGGCAACGACGCACTGTAAGGGGATTCCAATGAAATCAATAACGTCCAAACTCTTCTGCGCCGCGCTCGGCCTGGGCCTGGCCCTGCCGGCCATGGCCGCGCCGTCCATCAACAAGGGCGACACCGCCTGGATGTTCATCGCCACCATCCTGGTGATCATGATGTCGATCCCGGGCCTGGCCCTGTTCTACGGTGGCCTGGTGCGCGCCAAGAACATGCTGTCGGTGCTGCTGCAGATCTTCATGATCTTCTCGCTGATCATCGTCCTGTGGTGCCTGTACGGCTACTCGCTGGCCTTTACCGGCGGCAGCCCCTTCATCGGCGGCTTCGACCGCGCCTTCCTGAACGGCATCTATGACGCTGCCACCGGCGTGTTCAGCATGGGCGCCACCTTCAGCAAGGAGACGATGATCCCCGAATTCATCTTCGTCGCCTTCCAGGGCACCTTTGCCGCCATCACCTGCGGCCTGATCGTCGGCGCCTTTGCCGAGCGCGCGCGCTTCTCGGCCGTGCTCGCCTTTGTCGTGATCTGGTTCACCTTCGGCTACCTGCCGATCGCCCACATGGTCTGGTTCTGGGCCGGTCCGGACGCGATCACCGACGCCGCTTCGCTGGCCACCGTGACCGCCGACGCCGGCTGGCTGTGGCAGCAGGGCGCGCTCGACTTCGCGGGCGGCACCGTGGTCCACATCAACGCCGCCGTGGCCGGCCTGGTCGGCGCCTACGTCATCGGCAAGCGCGTCGGCTACGGCCGCGAAGCCATGGCCCCGCACTCGATGACCATGACCATGATCGGCGCCTCGCTGCTGTGGGTGGGCTGGTTCGGCTTCAACGCCGGCTCGGCGCTGGAAGCGGGCGACATCGCCGCCCTGGCTTTCGTGAACACCCTGCTGGCCACCGCCGCCGCCACCGTCGCCTGGACCTTCGGCGAATGGGCAACCAAGGGCAAGCCATCGATGCTGGGCGCCGCCTCGGGCGCCGTCTCGGGCCTGGTGGCAATTACCCCGGCCTGCGGCTTCGTCGGTCCGATGGGCGCGCTGGTGATCGGCCTGGTGGGCGGCATCGTCTGCCTGTGGGGCGTGAATGGCCTGAAGCGCATGCTGCGCGTCGATGATTCGCTCGACGTGTTCGGCGTGCACGGTGTCGGCGGCATCGTCGGCGCACTGCTGACCGGCGTGTTTGCCGCTCCGCAACTGGGCGGCCAGGGCATCTGGGACTACGTGACCAACAAGCCCTCGGCGGACGCCTACTCGATCGGCCACCAGCTGCTGGTGCAGGCCGAGGCGATCGGCATCACCATCGTCTGGTCGGCGGTCGTCGCCTTTGTCGCCTTCAAGCTGGTGGACATGGTGATCGGCCTGCGCGTGCCGGAAGAGCAGGAACGCGAGGGCCTGGACCTGACCAGCCACGGCGAACGCGCCTACCATTCCTGATCGGCGCAAGCCGCTGGAAGAGGGCGCCCCGAGGGGCGCCTTTTTTGTATACGGAAGCGGAGGGCGGAACCCTTTAAAATGGCAGGCACTGCCCCAAGATAATGGGACTCATTGCCAAGAAGCCCTCATCAAGAAGCCAATTAAGGACGTCCAATTCATGGTTCCGCACCTCGCCACCGCCCTGACCGGCCCACTGCTCGATCTGGAAAAGAAAATCCTCGATGCCACGCCGGCCATCGAACGCTGGTTCCGCCTCATACGCCGCCGTTCTACTGCTCGGTAGACCTGCGCAATGCCGGCTACAAGCTGGCGCCGGTCGACACCAACCTGTTCCCGGGCGGCTTCCACCACCTGGCGAGCGAAATGCTGCCGCTGACCGTGCAGGCCGCCATGGCCGCGATCGACAAGTATTGCCCGGACGCGCGCAACCTGCTGCTGGTGCCGGAAACCCACACGCGCAATCCGCAATACCTGCAGAACGTGGCGCGCCTGATGCAGATCTTCCGCCAGACCGGCCTGCACGTGCGCCTGGGTTCGCTGTCGCCGGACATCACCGAGCCGACGCCGCTGGCGCTGCCGGACGGGAACATGCTGGTGGTCGAGCCCCTGGTGCGCTCGCCGAACGGGCGCCGCCTGGGCCTGGCGGATTTCGACCCCTGCACCATTCTGCTGAACAACGATTTGTCGGCAGGCATTCCTTCGGTGCTGGAAAACGTGCATGAACAATCGCTGCTGCCGCCGCTGCACGCCGGCTGGGCGTTGCGCCGCAAGAGCAACCACCTGAAGGCGCTGGACGAAGTCGCCAAGAAGTTCGGCAAGCTGATCGACATCGACCCGTGGATGGTGAACCCGCTGCACGCCAAGGTCAGCGACGTCGACCTCGAGCACGACCAGGGCACCGAGGCGCTGGCCGATGCGGTCTCTGGCCTGCTCTCGAAGATCAAGAAGAAATACAAGGAATACGGCATGAAGGAGCAGAAGCCCTTCGTGATCGTGAAGCCCGACGCCGGCACCTATGGCATGGGCGTGACCACCATCAAGGATGCCAGCGAAGTGCGCGACCTGAGCCTCAAGCAGCGCGCGAAAATGTCGGTCATCAAGGACGGCCTGGCCGTGACCGACCTGGTCGTGCAGGAAGGCGTGCCGACGTTTGAGAACATCGACGATGCCGTGGCCGAGCCTGTCGTGTACATGATCGACCGCTACGTGGTGGGCGGCTTCTACCGCGTGCACGCCGAGCGCGGCGTCGACCAGAACCTGAATGCGCCCGGTTCGCAGTTCGTGCCGCTGGCCTTTGCCCAGCAGCACGCTGTGCCGGACCTGAAGGCCAAGCCGGGCACGGCGGCGCCGAACCGCTTCTACGTGTACGGCGTAGTGGCGCGCCTCGGCTTGCTGGCGGCGTCGCTGGAGATGGAACGGACCGATCCGAATCCGGAAGTGTATTGATCGGTTCCGCTTGGCCGGCAGTTGAAAAGGGACCTCGATGGTCCCTTTTTGTTTCCCGGTGTCCGGCTACGATGCCTTTTTTTGCACCATGTAGAGAAAGTGCGAGCGCAGCGGCGGCGCCAGCGCGGCCAGGGTTTCCGTCACCAGCGCCGGCAGCCCGGCCAGCGCGCGGCTGATGGGTGGGGCCAGCAGCAGGGTGCGGTATTGCTGGCGTTCGCCTGGCCAGAAAGTGTGAAGCTCGCCCCGCGTGACGCGGCGCACATGGGGATTCTTCGGGTTGTTGTAGCGGAAATCGAAGACCAGGCTCCAGCCGCCGGGCCGCAGCACGCGCCACATGTCGGCGGCCAGTTGCTGGCGCACTTCCTGGTCGAGGATGGACGAGAACACGGTGTTGGCCGCAACCAGGTCCGCGCTGCCGCCGGGCAGGGCGGACAGTGCGCCGCAATGCCAGCGCACCCCGCTTGCCGTGCGCGGCGCGGCCAGGTCGAGCCGGTCCTGCTGCAGCTCGGTGCCGACCAGGTTGCCGGGCGTGGCGCCCCAGTCGATCAGCTGGCGCAGGAAGCCGCCGGTGCCGCAGCCGACGTCCACGGCGTGGACCTTGGCGAGGTCGGTGCCGACGGTATCGGCCAGCATGCGCGACAGTACCCGGCTGCGCATGGCCTGCTGCAGCACGATGTCGGGGCGGTGCCAGGCGTAGCGCGCCAGCGCGGCGCCGCCGTGCCAGCCGCGGTAGACGCGCGCGATACGCTCCTGCTCGTGTTCCATGGTGGAGTCGGGGTGGAGGCCGGGGGAGAGGTCGGAGGGGAGGCCGGAAGCGGGTTCCCCCTTGCTGGGTTGGTCAAGTTGAGCATCCATGCCGTCATCCTCGCCCAGCCTATCCGCAGCGGGTTTGCGCGCGCTCATGCAGGTGCGCGATACCGATCAATTTGCTCAACAGCATTATGTGCCCGGAAGCATTAGTTTCAGGAATGGCGGCGCCGGGGCACCCGGCCGCGCGGTTTCGGGTTTCCAGCTAAAATTGGTGGCATTACCTTTGCTGGACTTACCCATGAAAATCGCTTTCCTCGCCGATCCGCTCTCCGGTTTCAAGATCTACAAGGACTCGACCTTTGCCATGATGCGCGAAGCGTCGCGGCGCGGCCACGAGGTCTACGCCTTCCAGCAGCGCGACATGGCGCTGGAAGAAGGCGTGGTCACGGCCGAAGTCGCCCGCATCCACCTGACCGGCGACCCCGACGAATGGTACAAGGCCGACCCGGCCGAGGAAGTGCGCCTGTCGCGCTTCGACGCCATCATCGAGCGCAAGGATCCGCCTTTCGACATGGAGTACGTCTACGGCACCTACCTGCTGGAGCTGGCGGAAAAGCAGGGCGCGCGCGTATTCAACAAGCCGTCGGCGATCCGCGACCACAACGAGAAGCTGGCCATCGGCCAGTTTGCCGGGTTCACCTCGCCGACCCTGGTGTCGTCGTCCGAGAAGCGCCTGCGCGCCTTCCACGCCAAGCACGGCGACGTGATCTTCAAGCCGCTCGACGGCATGGGCGGTACCGGCATCTTCCGCGTCAAGCCCGACGCGATGAACCTGGGCGCCATCATCGAGACGCTGAGCGACAACGGCAAACGCACCATCATGGTGCAAAAGTACATTCCCGAGATCGTCAAGGGCGACAAGCGCATCCTGGTCATCGGCGGCAAGCCGGTGCCTTTCGCCCTGGCGCGCATCCCGCAAGGCAGCGAAGTGCGCGGCAACCTGGCTGCCGGCGGCATCGGCGTGGCCCAGCCGATCACCGAGCGCGACCGCGAGATCGCAGAGGCCCTGGGCCCGGTGCTGGCCGAGCGTGGGCTGTTGCTGGTAGGATTAGATGTGATCGGCGATTTCCTGACCGAAGTAAATGTCACCAGCCCGACCTGCTTCCAGGAGATCACCGACCAGACGGGATTCGACGTGGCCGCGATGTTCATCGATGCGGTCGAACAGCAGGTGACTGAAAGATAATCATGGTAGGGATTTTGCTCCTGACCCACGCACCATTGGGCCAGGCATTCATTGCGGCGGTCGCGCACGTGTTTCGCGGACCGACCGAGCGCTTCGAGGCCATCGACGTGGCGGCCGACGAAGACACGCGCGCCGTCAATTGCAAGGCGAAAGAGGCGATCGCGCGCCTGGACGACGGCGACGGCGTCCTGGTGATCACCGACATCAAGGGCGGCACGCCATCGAATTGCTGCAATTCGCTGGCCAACGCGGGCCACGTGGAAGTCATCGCCGGCATCAGCCTGCCGATGCTGCTGCGTGCCATCACCTACCGGCGCGACACGCTCGACGTGGTGGTGGAAATGGCGCTGGCGGGCGCCCAGAACGGCGCGGTGCGGGTCGATAACCGGATTCGCGTCGGTTCCTGAATTTTTATCGATGTAGACGAGGGCGCCAGGCGTCCTTCTGGCGTAGCGCAGTGTTGAATGCGCGGTTTGAACAACAAAGACAAGACATGATTCAGCAAGAACTTGAAATCATCAACAAACTGGGCCTGCACGCCCGCGCATCCGCCAAGTTCACCCAGCTGGCCGCGAAATACAAGAGCGACGTCTGGCTCACCCGCAACGGCCGCCGCATCAACGCCAAGTCCATCATGGGCGTGATGATGCTGGCTGCCGGCAAGGGCGCGAAAGTCACGCTGGAGGCGGACGGTCCGGACGAAGCCGATGCGGTCACGGCCCTCACCGGCCTGATCAACGACCGCTTCGGCGAAGGCGAATAAATGCCCGACGCCGGCCGCTACCGTTCGGGACCTTCGATGGCTTCGTTCACGCTCCACGGCATTCCAGTTTCGCGCGGCATCTCGATCGGCCGCGCGCACCTGCTCACGCCTGCCGCGCTGGACGTCAAGCACTACCTGGTTCCGGAAGAGCAGGTCGAGGCGGAAGTGAAACGCCTGCAGGACGCGATCGCCGCCGTGCACCGCAACCTGCAGGAGCTGTGGACCGACTTGCCGAAGGATGCGCCGACCGAACTCGGCGCCTTCATCGACGTGCACGCGCTGATCCTGTCGGACCCGATGATCTCGGAAGCGCCGCTCGACATCATCCGCATGCGCCACTACAACGCCGAATGGGCGCTGGTGACGCAGATCGACGAGCTCTCGGCCCAGTTCGACGAGATCGAGGATGAGTACCTGCGCGAGCGCAAGCAGGACATCCAGCAGGTCGCCGAACGCGTGCTGAAGGTCCTGATGGGCACCGCGCTGAGCGTGCCGCCGATCCTGGCCGGCGACGACGACTACCACCCGCAGATGATCGTGGTCGCCCACGACATCTCGCCGGCCGACATGCTGGCCTTCCGCGACCGGTCGTTCATCGGCTTCGTCACCGACGTCGGCGGCCAGAACTCGCACACGGCCATCGTCGCGCGCTCGCTCGACATTCCGGCGGCGGTCGGCATGAGCCAGGCCTCGCGCCTGGTCGAGCAGGACGACTGGATCATCATCGACGGCGACGCCGGCGTGGTGATCTGCAACCCGAGCCAGCTGGTGCTGGAACAGTACCGCGCGCGCCAGGTCGCGCTGGTCAAGGCGCGCAAGCGCCTGCTGAAACTCAAGAAGACGCCGGCGGTGACCAAGGACGGCACCGCGATCCGCCTGCTGGCCAACATCGAGCTGCCCGACGACTGCCCGCACGCGCTGGAGGCGGGCGCCAACGGCGTCGGCCTGTTCCGCTCCGAATTCCTGTTCATGGCGCGTGGCGCCGATGGCCTGAAGATTCCGAGCGAGGACGAGCAGTTCGAACAGTACCGGCGCGCCGTGGTGGCGATGAAGGGGCGGCCGGTAACGATCCGCACCCTGGACGTGGGCGCCGACAAGCCGCTCGACCCGACCGAGCACACCGCGCTGAACCCGGCCCTGGGCCTGCGCGCGATCCGCTATTGCCTGGCCGAGCCCCAGCTGTTCCTGACCCAGCTGCGCGCGATCCTGCGCGCATCCGCCTTCGGCAAAGTGCGCATCCTGATCCCGATGCTGGCGCATGCCTTCGAGATCGACCAGACCCTGAACATGATCGAGCAGGCCAAGGCCCAGCTGCGCGAGCAAAGCATCAAGTTCGACGAGGCGGTGGAAGTCGGCGCCATGATCGAGATCCCGGCCGCCGCACTCGCGCTGCCGATGTTCGTCAAGCGCATGGACTTCCTCTCGATCGGCACGAACGACCTGATCCAGTACACGCTGGCCATCGACCGCGTCGACTACGAAGTGGCCCACCTGTACAACCCGCTGCACCCCGCGGTGCTGCAGCTGATCGGCATGACCATCGCCGCCGGCCAGAAGGCCGGCATCGACGTCGCCGTGTGCGGCGAGATGGCGGGCGACATCAAGCTGACACGCCTGCTGCTCGGCATGGGCCTGCGCGAATTCTCGATGCACCCGGCCCAGCTGCTGTCGGTGAAGCAGGAAATCCTCGGCGCCGACCTGGCGCAGATCGCCCCGCGAATGCGACGCATCATGCGCTCGATGGAACCGGACGAGATTCTTGAGGCGGTCGAACAGCTCCAACTCATTTAAGCCATACCGGGGCGGCCGCCAGCGCCGCCGAACACCAAATCAAGAAAGTCTCATGGGATCCATAGGAACCGTCTCTCCCCAGGCTGCGCATTTCGCCGAGCCGTTGCGCCTGCAAAGCGGCGCGCACCTCGGCGACTACACGCTGATGTATGAAACCTACGGCACGCTGAACGCCGAGCGTTCGAATGCCGTGCTGATCTGCCACGCGCTGAACGCCTCGCACCACGTGGCCGGCACCTACGCCAACGAACCGAAAAGCGCCGGCTGGTGGGACAACATGGTGGGGCCGGGCAAGCCGGTCGACACCGACCGTTTCTTCGTCATCGGCGTCAACAACCTCGGCTCCTGCTTCGGCTCGACGGGCCCGATGCACACCAATCCGGCCACCGGCAAGCCCTACGGCGCGGCATTCCCGTTATTGACCGTGGAAGACTGGGTCGCGGCCCAGGCGCGCCTGGCCGACCGCCTCGGCATCGCGCAGTTCGCCGCCGTGATGGGCGGCTCGCTGGGCGGCATGCAGGCCCTGTCGTGGAGCATCATGTTCCCCGAGCGCCTGCGCCACTGCATCGTGATCGCTTCCACGCCGAAGCTCTCGGCCCAGAACATCGCCTTCAACGACGTCGCGCGCCAGGCAATCCTGACCGACCCGGACTACCGCGGCGGCGATTTTTATGAGCATAACGTGGTGCCGAAGAACGGCCTGAAGGTGGCGCGCATGGTCGGCCACATCACCTATTTGTCGAACGACGACATGGCGGAGAAGTTTGGCCGTAAACTGCGCAACGCGGCGGAGACGAATGACTACAAATTCGACTTCGGCATCGACTTCGAGATCGAATCCTACCTGCGCTACCAGGGCGACAAGTTCTCGGAATACTTCGACGCCAACACCTACCTCTTGATCACCAAGGCGCTCGACTACTTCGACCCGGCGCGCGAGCACGGAGGCGACCTGACCCGCGCGCTGGCGGGGACCCGCGCGCAGTTCCTGGTCGCTTCCTTCACCACCGACTGGCGCTTCTCGCCGGAGCGCAGCCGCGAGATCGTCGAGGCCCTGATCTCGAACCGCCGCAAGGTGACCTATGCCGAGATCGACGCGCCGCACGGCCACGACGCCTTCTTGCTCGAAGACGCGCGCTACATGGGCGTGGTGCGGGCCTACTACGACCGCATCTGGGAAGAAGCCAAGGAGGGCGCATGAAATTCGAAGATCTGACGACCCTGCGGCCCGACCTGGCCTTCATCGCCGACTGGGTGGGCCAGGGTTCGCACGTGCTCGACGTCGGCTGCGGCGACGGCGCCATGCTGCGCTACCTGGAAAAGGGCAAGGCCTGCACCGGCTACGGCATCGAGATCGCCGACGACAAGGTGCTAGAGAGCACGCGGCGCGGCATCAGCGTGATCCAGCACGACATGGAGCAGGGCCTGGACCTGTTCGGCGACAACGCCTTCGACACCGTGCTTTGCCTGTCCTCGCTGCAGATGATGCTGCACGTCGAGGCGCGCCTGCGCGACATCGTGCGCGTCGGCACCGAGGCGATCGTCTCGTTCCCCAACTTCGCCTACTGGCCGCACCGCGTGGCGCTGCTGAAGGGCCGCATGCCGGTCTCGCGCACGCTGCCTTACCAGTGGTTCGACACGCCGAACGTGCGCTACGCCACCATAGCCGACTTCAAGGAACTGGCCGAGGAATGCGGGCTGGAAGTGCTGGAGTACGTGGCGCTGGCCGAGGGCAAGCCGGTGCGCTTCCTGCCGAACCTGCGCGGGAGCCTGGCGGTGTTCAGGTTGAGGAAAAAAGCCAAGCGCGCATGAACCACCCGCGGCGGTGACTGTACGGTGGGCACGCTGTGCCCACGCGGAACGATGCGTCATGTTGGCTGTGTTTGGAGCTTATCGGCTGATCAAGGCACACGGTAACAAAGGGATTACCTCGCGGCCCCCGACAAGGCCAACGCGACGCCGGCTTCCGCGTGGGCACGGCGTGCCCACCCTACGGTCGACGCACCTAATCCGGCAACGCCGCGTGACCCCAACGGTTGCATCGATCTGCGTCATGCCCCATCATGCCCGCCTTATCGTGCGTACCCCATCCGCGCATTTCTGCGACGATGCTGTTGACAAAAACAGCACGCCACTTATTGCCATGAAAAAACTCAAGCACATCGCCCTTTGCGCCGCCATGCTGGCCAGCCTCGGCACGCTGGGCACGGTCCAGGCCCAGGACAAGGTCGTCCAGGACGGCATCGCCGTCAAGCCGCTCTCGCGCGTGCGCGTGCTGGTGCCGGAAGAGCAGATGAACGAGGCTGCCTCGCAGCAGTACCGCGAAATGCTGTCCCAGGCCCAGCAGAAGGGCGCCCTGGTCGCCGCCAGCGATCCGCAGGTGAAACGCCTGCGCGCCGTGGCCCAGCGCATCATCCCGCACACGCCGCGCTGGAACCAGTCGGCCAGGAACTGGCAGTGGGAAGTCAACCTGTTCAACTCCAACCAGGTGAACGCCTTCTGCATGCCGGGCGGGCGCATCGGCTTCTTCACCGGCATCATCGACCAGCTGAAATTGAGCGACGACGAGATGGCCGCCATCATGGGCCACGAGATCGCCCACGCGCTGCGCGAGCACGGCCGCGAGCGCACCGCGAAGTCCGGGATCACCTCGCTGGTCGCACGCGGCGCCGGCGCCCTCGGCTCGGCCATCTTCGGCATCGACCCGAGCATTAGCAACACCGTCACCGGCCTGTTTGGCCAGACCCTGGTACTGAAGTTTTCGCGCGACGAGGAACGCGAGGCCGACCTGGTCGGCCTGGATATCGCGGCGCGCGCCGGCTACGACCCGCGCGCCGGCATCGTCTTGTGGCGCAAGATGGCCATGCTGAACAAGGGCGCACCGCCGGAATTCCTGTCCACCCACCCGGGCGGCGATACCCGTATCCACGACATGGAAAAGCACATGAACGTGCTGCTGCCGCTATACGCGCGCGCCAAGGGCACGACGGTGAACAAGCTCCCGCCTTACCGGGCCAACGTCGCGCTGAAGTAATCGATGGGTCGCCAGGCAGAAGCCAATTCCTATGTTCCGCTGCCAATTCGCAACGGCGTCGCTCCCAGCTACCTGTGGCTGACCGAAACGCGCGCCGGCGGCATGCTGCGCTTCCTGGCCGAGCGCTTTCCGGACGTGTCGATGGAATCGTGGGCGGCGCGGCTGGGACGCGGCGAAGTCGTGGACGCGCAGGGCCAGCCTTTGCAAGCGGACAGCCATGTCCGCCAGGGCATGCGCATCTGGTACTACCGCGAGCTGGACGAACCCGAGACGCCGATCCCGTTCAGGGAGCGCATCCTGTTCCAGGACGAACACCTGCTGGTCGTCGACAAGCCGCACTTCCTGCCGATGATCCCGACCGGGCGCTTCCTGCACGAGACTTTGCTGGTGCGCCTGAAGGCGCAACTGGAACTGCCGCACCTGGTGCCGATCCACCGCCTCGACCGCGAAACGGCGGGCGTGGTGATCTTCTCGCACAACCTTGATACGCGCGGCAAATACCAGTCGATGTTCCAGAAACGGGTGGTGAAGAAGGTGTACGAGGCGCTGGCCGGCCCGATCGGAGGACGTGAATTCCCCTTCACCTACCGCAGCCGCATGCAGGACGCCGAACAGTTCTTCGTCAGCGAAGAAGTGCCGGGCGAGCCGAATTCGGAGACCGTCATCGAGATGATCGAGCGCCGCGGCGACCTGGTGCGCTACCGCCTGCATCCGCATACCGGGCGCAAGCACCAGCTGCGCCTGCACCTGTCGTCGTTGGGCGCGCCGATCCTGAACGATGCCTTCTATCCGTTGGCGCTGCCCTGCAAGGGCGACGATTTCAGCGCGCCGCTGCAGCTGCTGGCGCGTGCGATTAGCTTCGAGGATCCGTTGACGGGGACGAAGCGCACGTTCGAGAGCGAACGCACGCTGGATTGGCCAGCGTAAAACGTCTGGCCGATACGCTTACAGGGAGGGTGGGCACTCCGTGCCCACGCGGTACGCACGCGCCTGGAGTCACGTACAGTGAGGTGTCGCCCGCACAGCATGCAATGAACGGAAACCCGGCATGCGTTTGGTGTTTTGTTCACCGTTAGCGAGCGACCGGTCGCAGCCAGCGCGAAAAGGATACGCCCGTACCGCGTGGGCACGGCGTGCCTTGTGCGGCCCGGCCCACCCTGCGAAATCCAGCACTTGCCGCTTGAATGAACGGTATCAAAGCTTGTAGTCGATGATCAACGGCGCGTGATCCGAGAAGCGCTCATCCTTGTACACCGACACCGCGTGCGCCGTGGCCGCAATCCCCGGCGTCGCCACGTGATAGTCGATGCGCCACCCCACGTTGTTGGCCCAAGCCTGGCCGCGGTTGCTCCACCACGTATAGTCGGCCGCTTCCGGCGCCACCACGCGGTGCACGTCCACCAGGCCCAGTTCGTCGAAGATGCGCGTCATCCACGCGCGTTCTTCCGGCAGGAAGCCGGAGTTCTTCTGGTTGCTCTTCCAGTTCTTGAGGTCGAGTTCCTTGTGCGCGATGTTCCAGTCGCCGCAGATGACCACTTCGCGGCCCTCGGCCTTGAGTTCCTGCAGGTGCGGCAGGAAGGCTTCCATGAAGCGGAACTTGGCCAGCTGGCGCTCGGGCGACGACGAGCCCGACGGCGCGTACAGCGAAATCACAGTCAGGTTGCCAAAGTCGCAGCGGGTATAACGGCCCTCGGCATCGAATTCCGCGCAGCCGAAGCCGATGCGCTTGGTGTCCGGCGCAGTGCGGCTATACACGCCGGTGCCCGAGTAACCCTTCTTTTCGGCATAGTGGAAATGACCATGGTAACCGTGCGGCTTGAACAACTCCTCGGTCATGTCGGCTTCCTGGCACTTCAGTTCCTGCACGCAGATGAAGTCGGCGTCCTGCTTGGCCAGCCAGTTGAAAAAACCCTTCTTGTGGGCGGAACGGATCCCGTTCAGGTTCGCGGAAATAATTCGTGGCATTGGTAGAGAAATAAGGAAAAGCGGGGAAGTGTGACCTGGCCGCAACGTAGGCGGGCCAATAGTGTAACCCGTTTTCCACGGTCCGGAAATGCACAGCGGCAATCTGTTAAACTGGTATGTATGCGAAGTAATTTCCCTGCTTCACCTCTCTGTTCGCCTTCCTTGCCAGTATCACTGGAGTCCAATGTGTTGACCAGCCTCGACGATGCACCGCAGGATGGCGCCGGCGGACCTGCGCCTGCCGTTCAGTTCTATGCCAGCGATGCCGCCCTGCTCGACGAGGCCGCCGATTTCATCGACGCGGCCTTGCGCGCCGGCGGCACCGGCATCCTGATCGCCACGCCCGCGCATGTGGCCGGGCTGCGCCGGCGCCTGGCCGGCTTCGGCAATGCGGACGGCGGCGCCAGCTGGTATCCGGGGCGCCTGGCCGTGCTCGGCGCCGAAGCGACGCTGGCCGCCTTCATGGTCGATGGCCAGCCGGATGCGGCGCGCTTTCGCGCCGTCGTCGGCGCGGCGCTGGTGGCGGCAGCGGCAAACGGCGGCCCGGTGCACGCATTTGCCGAGATGGTGGCCCTGCTGTCCGCGCGCGGCGAATACGAAGCCGCCGTCGGCCTCGAGGGGCTGTGGAATGCGCTCGGCAGCGACCACCAATTTTCGCTGTTCCGCGGCAGCCCGTCGGCGCCCCCGGCAGCGGGCAGCGCATTCACCCGCAAGCCGATGCGCCAGGACGGCGCCGCCTGCGCGCAGCTGCAGAACCGGCAGCTCGAAGCCGAGATCGCGCGCCGCAAGGCGGCCGAGCAGACCCTGCGCCGGCGCGAAAAGGAATTCGCCGACTTCGTCGAGAACGCCGCCGAAGGCCTGCACCGCGTGGCCGGCGACGGCACCATCGTCTGGGCCAACCGCGCCGAACTGCAGATGCTCGGCTACAGCTGGGACGAATACGTCGGCCGCCACATCGCCGACTTCCACGTCGACGCCCCGGTCATCGAGCACATCCTGACGACCCTGGCATCTGGCGGCACCCTGTACGACCAGCCGGCGCGCCTGCGCTGCAAGGACGGCACGATCAAGCACGTGGTGATCCACTCGAACGGTTACTTCGAGGATGGCCAGCTGCGCTATACGCGCTGCTTCACGCGCGACGCCACCGAACGCCACCAGCGCGATGCCGCCCTGGCCCAGCGCGACCGCATGCTGCTCAACGCGCCGGTCGCCGCCGCCCTGCTGGCCGGGCCTGACCTGCGCCTGCGCCTGGCCAACCGCCGCTTCCACGAGCTGGTCGGCCGCAGCAGCCTGGAAGGGCAGGCCTTCGGCGCCGCCTTCCCGCACTGGCAGGGCAGCGCCATCGCCGGCCTGCTCGAACAGGCCTATGCCAGCGCGCGGCCGGTCGCGGTCGACGAGCTGCGCGTCGAGCTGGCGCGCGCCGATGGCGGCTTCGAGGAACGCTATCTGCAGCTCAGCCTCGAACCCCTGAACGACCGTCCCGACCACAGCGCCGGCGAAGAGCAGGGGGTGATCCTGGTCGCGGCCGACGTCACCGAGCAGGTGCGCAACCGCCGCAGCCTGGAGCGCGCCCACGCCGAGCGCGAGCAGCTGCTGGAAGAGCTCACCGCCGCCAACCGCACCAAGGACGACTTCCTCGCCATGCTCGGCCACGAGCTGCGCAATCCGCTGTCGCCGATCGTCACCGCGCTGCAGCTGATGCGCATGCGCGGCGAATCGGCGGCGCTGCGCGAGCGCGAGATCATCGAGCGCCAGGTCGAGCACCTGGTGCGCCTGGTCGACAACTTGCTGGACGTGGCGCGCGCCACGCGCGGCCAGATCGAGCTGAAGATCGAGCAGGTCGACATGGCCATCCCCGTGACCAAGGCGGTCGAGATGGCCAGCCCGCTGCTGGCCCAGCGCGGCCACCGTCTCGCGGTCGAGATCGAGCCCGGCATGCTGTGGGAAGGCGACGCCATGCGCCTGGCCCAGGTGGTGTCGAACCTGCTGACGAATGCCGCCCGCTACACCGAGCCGGGCGGCGAAGTAAAGCTGCAGGCGCGCCGCGGCAACCCCGGCTGGCTGCGCATCGGCGTGTCCGACAACGGCATCGGCCTGGCGCCGGAGATGCTGGAACAGGTGTTCGGCCTGTTCTTCCAGGGCAAACGCAGCGTCGACCGCATCGAGGGCGGCCTCGGCATCGGGCTGGCGCTGGTGAGGAACATCGTCGAACTGCATGGCGGTTCGGTCGAGGCGCACAGCGCCGGGCTGGGGCAGGGCAGCGAATTCGTGGTCTGCCTGCCTTTGACGAACAGCGGCGCCGCCCTCGACGCCGCCGCTACGTGCGACATGCCGGCGCCGGCGGCCAGCGGGAAGCGCATCATGGTGGTCGACGACAACGTCGATGCGGCCGACCTGCTGGGCCAGCTGTTGACGGCGCATGGCCACCAGGTCGCGGTCTTCAACGATCCGCTTGCCGCGCTGGAAGCGGCGCCGCGCCTGCGGCCCGACCTCGCCGTGCTCGACATCGGCCTGCCGGGCATCGACGGCTACGAGCTGGCCGTGCGCCTGCGCAGTGTGCTGGGGCATCATCCCTGCCGCCTGGTCGCCCTGTCCGGCTATGGGCAGGACGGAGACCGCCTGCGCAGCGAGGAAGCCGGCTTTGCGCAGCACCTGGTCAAGCCGATCGGCCCCGAGCAGGTGGCGCAACTGGCTGTAGCGCCGTAGGGTGGCCGGCGTCACCCGAAACGTCGATCCGACGCACCGCATGCGCCGCCCACGCGTTCAACCTGCGTAACCCTACCTGCTAACAAGGCCTTGGCACCCGCCGCAGATTACAATACCGCTTTTCGCATACAGGAGAACAGCGTGAGCAATCTGCGCCAGGAGTTTATTGCGTTTTCGGTCGAGACCGAAGTCCTTCGATTCGGTGAATTCACGACCAAGGCCGGGCGCCTCTCGCCTTATTTCTTCAACGCCGGCCTGTTCCACGACGGCGCCACCCTGGGCCGCCTGGCCCGCTTCTACGCCCAGACCCTGCTGGCCTCCGGCGTCGAATTCGACATGCTGTTCGGCCCGGCCTACAAGGGCATCACCCTGGCATCGGCCACCGCCGTGGCGCTCGCCGCCGAGGGCCGCAACACCTCGTTCGCCTACAACCGCAAGGAAGCCAAGGACCACGGCGAAGGCGGCACCATCGTCGGCGCTGGCCTGAAAGGCAAGGTCGTGATCGTCGACGACGTGATCTCGGCCGGCACCTCGGTGCGCGAATCGGTGCAGATGATCCGCGCCGCCGGCGCCGAACCGGCCGCCGTGCTGATCGCGCTCGACCGCATGGAGCGCTCGGGCAAGGACGGCGCACTGTCGGAACACTCGGCGGTGCAGCAGGTGGCGCAGGAGTTCGGCATTCCGGTGATCTCGATCGCCAACCTGGACGATCTGTTCAGCTACCTGTCGAACGAAGCGGCGGGAGCGGACCTGGGCGCGCACAAGGACGCCGTAGCGGCCTACCGCACCCGTTACGGGGTCTGAGGCGACGCGCGCCCTGATGCCGGCCGGCTGGGCGGCGCTGCTGTGCGTGGCGCCGCCTGGCTCGGCGCTGGCCGATGATGGAGCCGCGGCCGCGGCCATGGCTTGCCCCGGCGCCGCAGCCTGGGCCGCCGCCCATCCCGAGGAATCGGAGGAGGCGGTGGCCCGGCGCGATGCCGCACGCAGCCTCACCGACCGGCAACTGCGCGCCGAGCTGGCGCAACGCGTCGCCAGGGACCAGAAGGCGCGCACGGCGGCGGTCGCCCGGCCGGACAACGCGCGCGCCTGGCGCGACGTCACCCTGGCCGACGAAAGCAATTTTGCCTGGCTGCAGGAGCTGGTGCGCACACGCGGTTTTCCCACCGCCGCCCAGGTGGGCGAGCAGGGTGTCTCGCATGCCTGGCTGCTGGTCCACCATGCCGACCGCAACCGCGATTTCCAGGCGGCGCTGCTGCCGGTGCTGCGCCAGCGCGCCATCGACGGCGAGCTGGGCCTGAGCGACTTTGCCAGGTTCACCGACCGGGTGCTGAAGGGACATGGCCGGCCGCAGTACTACGGCACCCAGTTCTCGCCCGCCGAATGGGCCAAGCCGTTTTTCGGCCTGCCCGACGCCGCCAGCGTGCGCGAAGTCGAGGCGCACCGGCAGGAACTGGGCATCATGCCGCTCGCCGATTATGTCTGCATGATGAGCGAGGCGAGAAAGCCGCGGCCTTGATCTGGCGTCGCTAATGCAGACTTGCAGGGATCGTCGCCGCCTCGCGGGCAAGGGCTGCGAGGCGGGCGGCCTGCTTGCCGATGAATGCCGCCAGGCCTGTAACAAACGCGTTGTCGTGGTCCTGGTAGATGTCCGAGCGTGCCAGTTCCGCAGCCGCAACCACCGCCGCGCCGGCTTGATGGAGCGCGAGCCCAGGCAGCGTGACGCCTGGCTTGGTGCTGCGAGCGGCAAGGCGGGCGACAAGGGAAAGGCGGCAGGATCGTCGAGCCAGTCTTGCGCATACAGCAGCGACCATGTATCGGCCAGCGGATCGTGCCCGACCTGCGCGACGACTCGATCGCCCGCAAAGACATCGAGCGCGAATTTCACGGCGTTTCCCCAGGCGCGTCCGGTGCAGGCGTGGTGTCGAAGCGCTGCGCCCAGAGCTGCTCCTTGGGGACCACCAGCAATGCCAGGCCGAGGCCGTCGAGGACTGCCAGGGCCTTGTCCAGGCGCACGCTGCCTTGTCCATTCTCCAGGCGCGACATGAGGTCGACCGACACGCCGAGGAAGAAAAAAACCGGAGCGAACTCCGGTTTTTTATGTCGTCACAGCCAGGATCAACCTGCCAGCTTCTTCTTCAGCAGTTCGGTCACCTGGGCCGGATTCGCCTTGCCCTTCGACGCCTTCATGGTCTGGCCGATCAGGGCGTTGATCGCCGCCTCCTTGCCGGCGCGGTACTGCTCGACCGACTTGGCGTTGGCCGCCAGCACCTCGTCGACGATCGCTTCCAGCGCGCCCGTGTCCGAGATCTGCTTCAGGCCCTTCTGCTCGATCACGGTGTCGGCCAGGTGTTCGTCGGTGGATTTGGCTTCCCACATCGCCGCGAACACTTCCTTGGCCGCCTTGTTCGAGATCGTGCCGTCGGCGATACGCTTGACCAGCAGGGCCAGCTGCGAGGCTTCGACCGGCGATTCGGTAATCTCGACGCCTTCGCGGTTCAGGGTCGAGGAGACGTCGCCCATCATCCAGTTGGCGATGGTCTTGGCGTTCTCTTTACCGGCTTTCGCCACCACGGCTTCGTAGTAGTTGGCCATGCCCTGCGACGAGGTCAGGATCAGGGCGTCGTATTCCGGCAGGCCGTAGTCGCCGGTGAAGCGCGCGCGCATCGCGGCCGGCAGTTCCGGCATGTCGGCACGGACGCGCTCGATCCAGTCCTGCGAGATGGTCAAAGGCGGCAGGTCCGGGTCGGGGAAGTAGCGGTAATCCTGCGCGTCTTCCTTCGAGCGCATGGCGCGGGTTTCCTTGCGGTCCGGGTCCCACAGGCGGGTCGCCTGCTGGACCTTGCCGCCGTCCTCGATCAGCTCGATCTGGCGCCGCACTTCGTAGTGGATCGCCTCTTCCATGAAGCGGAAGGAGTTCAGGTTCTTGATCTCGCAGCGGGTGCCGAATTCCTGCTGGCCCATCGGGCGCACGGACACGTTGACGTCGCAGCGGAAGGAGCCTTCCTGCATGTTGCCGTCGCAGACGCCCAGCCACATCACCAGGCCGTGCAGGGCCTTGGCATAGGCCACGGCTTCGGCGGCGCTGCGCATTTCCGGCTCCGACACGATTTCCAGCAGCGGCGTGCCGGCGCGGTTCAGGTCGATGCCGGTCATGCCGGCGTAGTCCTCGTGCAGCGACTTGCCGGCGTCTTCTTCCAGGTGGGCGCGGGTCAGGTTGACGGTCTTGGTTTCCAGCTTGCCGTCCTTCTCGTAGCCGAAGGTGAGCGTGCCGCCCTGGACCACCGGGTCCTCGAACTGGCTGATCTGGTAGCCCTTCGGCAGATCGGGGTAGAAGTAGTTCTTGCGCGCGAAGACCGATTGCGGCGCGATTTTCGCGCCCACTGCCAGGCCGAAGCGGATGGCGCGTTCGACGGCGCCCTTGTTCATCACGGGCAGCACGCCCGGCAGGGCCAGGTCCACGGGACTGGCCTGCGTGTTCGGCTCGGCGCCGAACTGGATCGAGCTGCCGCTGAAGATTTTCGAGTTGGTCGTGAGCTGGACGTGGTTCTCAAGACCGATGACGACTTCCCATTGCATGGTGTTCTCTCTTTTCTGGTTTGCTTCGCGCTGCGGGCCTGGTTACAGGCCGGTGCAGCGCAAGCGGGGCGACCGCGTGGGCACAGGTGCCCACCCTACAAGGTCAACGGCCGCCGCCGTACGTGTCGGTTTTGTTTAGACGCCTTCGGGTGCGCGTTGGTGCCAGTCGGTCGCCAATTGGTATTGGTGCGCGATGTTCAGCAGCTTCGCTTCACTGAAATAATTGCCGATGATTTGCAGGCCGACCGGGCGCTTGGCGTTTTTCTCGCCCTGGCCGAAACCGCAGGGGATCGACATGCCGGGCAGGCCGGCCAGGCTGGTCGACAGCGTGTAGATGTCGGCCAGGTAGTTGGCGACCGGGTCGTTGGCCTTGTCGCCCAGGTCCCAGGCCACCGTCGGCGCCACCGGGCCCATGATCACGTCGCACTTGTCGGCGAAAGCGGCCTGGAAGTCGTCGGCGATCAGGCGGCGGATCTTTTGCGCCTGGACGTAGTAGGCGTCGTAGTAACCGTGGCAGAGCACGTAGGTGCCGACCATGATGCGGCGCTGGACCTCGCGGCCGAAGCCTTCGGCGCGGGTCTTCTTGTACATGTCCTGCAGATCCTTGTACTCGCTGGCGCGGTGGCCGTAGCGCACGCCGTCGAAGCGCGACAGGTTCGACGACGCCTCGGCCGGGGCGATGATGTAGTAGGTCGGGATCGACAGCGCGGTCTTCGGCAGCGAGATGTCCACCAGGGTGGCGCCCAGCTTGACGAACTGTTCGAGCGCGGCGCGCACGGCCTGTTCCACATCCGCCGCCAGGCCTTCGCCGAAGTATTCGCTCGGCACGCCGATGCGCAGTCCCGCCAGCGGCTGGTTCAGCGCGCGCGTGAAGTCCTCGTGCAGGTTGCCTTGCTCGGGCGTCAGGCTGGTCGAGTCGCGCACGTCGTGGCCGACCATCTCGTTCAGCAGCAGGGCGCAATCCTCGGCGGTCTGGGCGATCGGGCCGCCCTGGTCGAGCGAGGAGGCAAAGGCGATCATGCCGAAGCGCGACACGCGGCCGTAGGTCGGCTTGATGCCGGTGACGCCGCAGAAGGCGGCCGGCTGGCGGATCGAGCCGCCGGTGTCGGTGGCGGTGGCGGCCGGCGCCAGGCGCGCGGCGATCGCGGCGGCCGAACCGCCCGACGAGCCGCCCGGCACCGCGTCCAGGTCCCAAGGATTTTTCACCGGGGCGAAGGCCGAGTTCTCGTTCGACGAGCCCATCGCGAATTCGTCGAGGTTCACCTTGCCCAGCGTGACCATGCCGGCGTTGTTGAAACGCTCGACCACGGTGGCGTCGAAGGGGCTGACGTAGTTGGCCAGCATCTTCGAGCCGGCAGTCGTGCGCCAGCCGCGCGTGACGAAGATATCCTTGTGGGCGATCGGGATGCCGGTCAGGGGGCCGGCCGTGCCTTCGGCGATGCGCGCGTCGGCGGCGGCGGCCTGGGCCAGCGTCAGTTCCGGGTCGACGTGCAGGAAGGCGCCGTGCCCGCTGGCGTCGATGCGCGACAGGTAGTGGCGGGTCAGCTCGGTGCTCGAGATCTGCTTCGCGTGCAGCAGCGCCGACAGCTCTTTGATAGTCTTGTTATGCATATGCGTATTGGGTTCGTGAAAGCGCTGTTCGTGGCAGGATTACTCGATCACCTTCGGCACCAGGTACAAACCGTCCTGGGCCTTCGGGGCGGGCGCCTGGTAGGCCTCGCGGCGGTTGTCTTCCGTGACCACGTCTTCGCGCAGGCGCAGCGGCAGCGCCAGGATGGCGGCGAGCGGATGCGCCAGCGGCGCGACGCCGGTGGTGTCGACGGCCTGCATCTGTTCGGCCAGGGCGAAGATGCCGTTCAGTTCGGACAGCGCCGTCTCGGCGTGGGCATCGTCCATATCGAGCTGGGCCAGATTGGCGATCCGTTTTACGTCTGAAAGAGTCAGGGACATGGCAAAGGGCGCGGCCGGGGCCGCGTTCAAAGTGTGGTTGGGCGAATAACGATATGGCGGCACGCGATGTTGAACAGCGTGCTACGGTCGATAAAACCTTGCTAATACCGTCGATCTCGCTTCAGGAACTAGGGGGTAAAACCACCTGTTTTCAGCGTTTAATCGGTAAATTATAAGGTAGAATGGCGGGCTAATGCGTGGTCGGCGCCGAATGAGCGCGACCCATTGGCTATACGAAGACCGCCGGGCGCTGGCAGGGCCGACGCGGCAAGAACACTCCCGATTAATTGTTAGGCGCGGCCAACGCGCATCAGGACACACATGTTTGGTTCTTTACGCAGTTATTTCTCGAACGACCTGGCCATCGACCTGGGTACCGCCAATACGCTGATCTATGTGCGCGGCCAGGGCATCGTGCTGGACGAACCGTCGGTCGTGGCGATCCGCCAGCAGGGCGGCCCGAACGGCAAGAAAACGATCCAGGCGGTCGGCAAGAAGGCCAAGCAGATGCTGGGCAAGGTGCCGGGCAACATCGAAGCGATCCGCCCGATGAAGGACGGCGTCATCGCCGACTTCACCGTCACCGAAGAAATGCTCAAGCAGTTCATCCGCATGGTGCACGATTCCAAGTTCTTCCGTCCGTCGCCGCGCATCATCATCTGCGTGCCTTGCGGTTCGACCCAGGTCGAGCGCCGCGCGATCCGCGAATCGGCGCTCGGCGCCGGCGCCTCCCAGGTCTACCTGATCGAAGAGCCGATGGCGGCCGCGATCGGCGCCGGCCTGCCGGTCTCGGACGCCACCGGCTCGATGGTGGTCGACATCGGCGGCGGCACCACCGAGGTCGGCATCATCTCGCTGGGCGGCATGGTCTACAAGGGCTCGGTGCGCGTGGGCGGCGACAAGTTCGACGAAGCCATCGTCAACTACATTCGCCGCAACTACGGCATGCTGATCGGCGAACAGACCGCCGAAGCGATCAAGAAGGCCATCGGTTCGGCCTTCCCGGGTTCGGAAGTCAAGGAAATGGAAGTCAAGGGCCGCAACCTGTCGGAAGGCATCCCGCGCGCGTTCACCATCTCGAGCAACGAGATCCTGGAAGCGCTGACCGACCCGCTGAACAACATCGTCTCGGCCGTCAAGAACGCCCTCGAGCAGACCCCGCCGGAACTGGGCGCCGACATCGCCGAGAAGGGCATGATGCTCACCGGCGGCGGCGCGCTGCTGCGCGACCTCGACCGCCTGCTGATGGAAGAAACCGGCCTGCCGGTGCTGGTGGCCGAAGACCCGCTGACCTGCGTGGTGCGCGGCTCGGGCATGGCGCTGGAGCACAACGACAAGCTGGGCTCGATCTTCTCGTACGAGTAAAGAGACCGCAGCAGCCACGCAAGTGGTCAACAGCGAGCATGGGCGGGGGACCGGCGCAAGCCGAGCACCTGCCCATTTGCGTATTCTGCTGTCCGGGCCCGGCCCGTCTTAAACGAAAGTCATGGAATACAGTCCTCCACCGCTTTTCAAACAGGGCGCCCCCGCGCGGGTGAAGGTGACGGTGTTCGCACTGGTGTCGATCGTGCTGCTGGTGGTCGACGCGCGCATGCACCTGCTCGGCGCCGCCCGCCAGGTGGCCGCCACCGTGCTCTACCCGCTGCAGATGGCCGCGCTGATGCCGCGCGACGCCCTGTACGGCATGGGCGATTATTTTTCCTCGATCGCCAGCCTGCAGAAGGAAGTCGTCGCCCTCAAGAGCCAGCAGGTGGCCCAGGCCCAGGCCATGCAGCAGGCCCAGCTCCAGATGGCCGAGAACGCCCACCTGCGGCGCCTGCTCGAGGCCAAGGAACACTTGCCGGTCCAGTCCATGATGGGCGAGATCCTGTACGACGCGCGCGATCCGTCGACGCGCCGCATCGTACTCGACCGCGGCACGCGCAACGGCGTGCAGCTCGGCCTGCCGGTGATCGACAACCTCGGGGTGGTCGGCCAGATCACCCGCGTATTCCCCTTCACCTCCGAAGTCACGCTCCTGACCGACAAGGACCAGGCGATCCCGGTGCAGGTGCTGCGCTCGGGCCTGCGCAGCGTGGCCTATGGGCGCGGGCACTCGGGCATGCTCGACCTGCGCTTCGTGGCGCCGAACGCCGACATCCAGGTCGGCGACGTGCTGATCACCTCGGGCCTGGACGGCATGTATCCGGCCGGCCTGGCCGTGGCCAAGGTGGTGCAGGTGGAAAGCGTGGCGGCCGGCGCCTTTGGCCGCGTGGTGTGCCAGCCGCTGGCCGGCATCGACCGCAACCGCCAGCTCCTGATCGTGATGTCGCAGGCGACGCGCGAGCCGCGCCCGGCCGAGGTGCCGCAGGTGCCGGCCCAGGGCGGGGCCCGCCGCAACCTGCCGAAGATGCATCCGATGCCGCTGCCGCCGCTGCCCGCCACGCCCTTGCCGGCCCAGGCGCCGGCTGCGGCGAATCCGAACGGCGCCGCCGGCGTGCCAGCGGTGCCGGGCGCCGCCGGCCAGCCTGCGGCAGGCGGCACGGCCCGCCCGGCGGCCGCCGCGCCCGCACCCGCGACCGCACCAGCCACCCAGCCCGCGCAGGGCGCGGCGCGTCCCGGCGCGGTTCCCACCGCCGCCAACGGGCCCGCCCAGCCGGTTCCGGCCACCCGCAAGGAGGGCGCTTGAATGCCCGCTAACCGTCCCCATTACATCCTGCTGCCGGTCAGCCCGCTGTTCATCGCGTTCAGCCTGACCTGCGCCTTCATGCTCAACCTGCTGCCCTGGGGCCGCTGGATCGGCGCGCCGGATTTCGTCGCGCTGGTGCTGGTCTTCTGGGGCATCCACCAGCCGCGCAAGGTCGGTATCGGCGTCGCCTTCTGCATGGGCCTGCTGATGGACGTGCACGACGCCACCCTGCTGGGCGAGAACGCGCTGGCCTACACGCTGCTGTCCTACGTGGCGATCATGATCCACCGCCGCGTGCTGTGGTTCCCGGTACTGACCCAGGCCCTGCACGTGTTCCCGCTGCTGCTGCTGGCCCAGGCGATCCAGTCGCTGGTGCACGTGTTCGCCACCGGCCGCTTCGCCGGCTGGCTGCACTTCGTCGAGAGCGCGGTGGCCGTGGCGCTGTGGCCGGTGATCTCCTGGCTGCTGCTGGCGCCGCAGCGGCGCGCCGTCGACCGTGACCACACCCGCCCGATCTGAGTCTGGCGCGATGACCGACGCATTGAATGACCGACGCAGTAAATGACTGAAATAAAAGACAGCGACCGCGAGATCCACCAGTTCCGCCTGCGCATGACCGCGCTGGCGGTGCTGGTGTTCGTCTGCTTCGGCATCCTGACGGCCCGCCTGGTCTGGCTGCAGGTGATCCACCACGACCAGTACATGGCCCAGGCCGAGGACAACCGCATCGCCCTGGTGCCGATCGTGCCCAACCGCGGCCTGATCGTCGACCGCAACGGCGTGGTGCTGGCCCAGAACTACTCGGCCTACACGCTCGAGATCACGCCCTCCAAGCTGCAGGCCAGCCTGGACTCGGTGATCGACGAGCTGGCCAAGATCGTCAGCATCGAGCCGAAGGACCGCAAGCGCTTCCGGCGCCTGCTGGAAGAATCGCGCAGCTTCGCCAGCGTACCGCTGCGCACCCGCCTGACCGACGACGAGGTGGCGCGCTTCACGGCCCAGCGCTTCCGCTTCCCGGGCGTGGAGGTGCAGGCGCGCCTGTTCCGCCAGTATCCGCTGGGCGAGGTGGCCTCGCACGTGGTCGGCTACATCGGCCGCATCAACGCCAAGGAAGCGGCGGCACTGGAAGAGAGCGACGACGCCGCCAACTACAACGGCACCGACCACATCGGCAAGGAAGGCCTGGAGAAGAAGTACGAGCGCTACCTGCACGGCACCACCGGCTACGAGGAAGTCGAGCGCTCGGCCGGCGGCCGCGCGATCCGCACCCTGTCGCGCCGTCCTCCGGTGCCGGGCTCGAACCTGATCCTCTCGATCGACATCGAGCTGCAGAAGGTGGTCGAGGAAGCCTTTGGCGACCAGCGCGGCGCATTCGTCGCCATCGAACCCGAGACCGGCGACGTGCTGGCCTATGTGTCGCGCCCGGGCTTCGACCCCAACCTGTTCGTCGACGGCATCGACACCCAGAGCTGGAACGAGCTCAATACCTCGCTCGACCGGCCGCTGATGAACCGGCCGCTGTCGGGCACCTATCCGCCCGGCTCGACCTTCAAGCCCTTCATGTCGCTGGCGGCGCTGGAAATGGGTTTCCGCCGTCCCGAGCAGGGCATCCGCGACGCCGGCTTCTTCATGCTCGGCGGGCACCGCTTCAACGACGACAAGCCGGGCGGCCACGGTTACGTGGACATGTACCGCTCGATCGTCGAGTCCTGCGACACCTATTACTACCAGCTCGGCAACGAGATGGGCATCGATAACATCTCGCGCTTCATGGCGCCGTTCGGCTTCGGTTCGCCCACCGGCATCGACCTCGAGCACGAGAAGTCGGGCGTGCTGCCCTCGAAGGAGTGGAAGGCGAACCGCTTCAAGCGCAGCCGCGCGGCCCAGAAATGGGTGGGCGGCGACACCATTTCGATCTCGATCGGCCAGGGCTTCAACAACTACACCATGATCCAGCTGGCGCACGCGGTGGCCAACCTGGCCAACAACGGCGTGGTGATGAAGCCGCACCTGGTCAAGCTGATCGAGGATGGCGCCACGCGCGAGCGCACGCTGACCACGCCGAAGGAAAGCCGGCGCATCCCGCTGAAGCAGGAAAACATCGACTTCATCAAGCGCGCCATGGTCGGCGTGACCCAGGAAGCCTACGGCACCGGCCGGCGCGCCTTTGCGAATGCCGGCTACATCTCGGGCGGCAAGACCGGCACCGCCCAGGTGATCGGCCTGAAAGGCCAGAAGTACAACGCCCACGCAATCGACGAACGGCACCGCGACAACGCGCTGTACACGGCGTTCGCGCCGGCCGACAAGCCGAGGATCGCCATCGCCCTGGTGGTCGAGAACGCCGGCTTCGGCGCCGGTGCGGCGGCGCCGATCGCGCGCAAGGCGCTCGACTATTACCTGCTCGGCAAGCGCCCGGCGCCCCCGGCCGGAACCCCGGTCACGGCTGCGGCCAAGCCTGCCGCGGCCACGCCGGCCCCTGGCGCGCCTGCGCCGGCGCCGGCCGCGATCGCCGCCGCGCCGGCCATCACCAAGGAGTAAGCCATGGCCTATTATCCCGAGCGGCGCTCGCTGAGCCGCCGCCTGAAACCGTATTTCACCGTGTTCGACTGGCCGCTGGCGATGGTCCTGTTCATGCTGCTCACTACCAGCGTGATCACCATGTCCTCGGCCGGTCACGAATTCCCGGGCCGGGTCGAAGCGCAGATGCGCAACTTCCTGCTGGCTTTCGTGGTCATGTGGATGGCGGCCCTGGTGCCGCCGCAGACGCTGATGCGGCTGGCGGTGCCGGTGTACACCATCGGGATCACGCTGCTGGTGGCCGTGGCGGTGTTCGGCATCATCAAGAAGGGTTCGCGCCGCTGGCTGCACGTGGGCGTCGACATCCAGCCCTCGGAGATCATGAAGATCGCCACGCCGCTGATGATCGCCTGGTATTTCCAGCAAAGGGCGCGCCTGGACGACTGGAAGTCCTTCGTGGTGGCGGCGGTCCTGCTGATCATCCCGTTCACGCTGATCGCCAAGCAGCCCGATCTCGGCACGGCGCTGCTGGTCGGGGCCTCGGGTTTCTACGTGATCTTCCTGGCCGGACTGTCGTGGAAGATGCTGCTGGGCCTGGCGGTGGCCGGCGCCGCCAGCCTGCCGGTGGCCTGGTCGATGCTGCACGACTACCAGCGCGAGCGGGTGATGACCCTGATCGACCCGACCTCGGATCCGCTCGGCAAGGGCTTCCACATCATCCAGTCGGTGATCGCGATCGGCTCGGGCGGGATGACCGGCAAGGGCTACCACCAGGGCACGCAAGGCCAGCTGGAATTCGTGCCGGAACAGACCACCGAT
>Ga0308166_1001295_pt1 | contig 27188 bp, 25 predicted proteins | sample PhyCR2_2_FD_202137 | JGI IMG/M metagenome (GOLD analysis project Ga0308166, IMG submission 202137) | Phyllosphere microbial communities from UC Gill Tract Community Farm, Albany, California, United States - DLSLCC.R2 | ecosystem: Host-associated > Plants > Phyllosphere > Unclassified | place... | reverse complement strand
AAGCGCTTGCCGATGCGGACATCGGAGAAGCCCTCGACGCCCAGCCGCGTGAAAGCGCCGGACACGGCCTTCCCCTGCGGGTCGAGCAGTTCGGGCTTGGGCATGACGTCGACGACGATGGTGGGCATGAACGGCTCCGGAAGTCGCGGGCGGACGGGCGTGCTCAGTCTACCGGCTCGCGCGAGGGCTGCTCTCGCGAGTGACGGTGCTCAGGCGTGGAAGACGGTGTGCAGGTCGCCGATGGCGTCGCGGCCGCCCAGGCCGTCGATCTCGAACAGCACCGAGATGCCGACGACGTGGCTGCCCAGGCGTTCGACCAGTTCGCGACCGGCGGCCAGAGTCCCGCCTGTCGCGAGGACGTCGTCGATGAGCAGCACGCGTGAGCCGGCCGGCAGGTCGTCGTGCATCTCGATCGTCGCTGTGCCGTACTCGAGGGCGTAGTCGACGGATGCCGCGGGGCGGGGCAGCTTGCCCGCCTTGCGGATCGGGATGAGGCCCACGCCTGCCGCGATCGCCGCGGCCCCGGCGAGGATGAACCCTCGGGCCTCGATGCCGGCGACCACGTCGAACTGGCCGGCGAACGGCGCGATGATCGCCTCGGTGGTGGCCTGGAGCGCCTCGGCGTCGGCGAGCAGCGGGGTGATGTCGCGGAAGATGATCCCCGCCTCGGGGTAGTCCGGAATGCTGCGGATCAGCGATTCGGCGTGGACGAGGGCGGGGGAGAGTTCGGTGTCGGGCACCGGTCAAGGGTACGCCGCGTTCACAACTCAGCAGAATCTGGCCGGAATCGCGGAAAGCCGGCCCGAACGCCCGATTCCGGTGCATCGGTGCTGAGTCGTGAACGCCGAGAGACGGGCTTGACATCTGTGGGAGCGCTCCCATAGAGTCACTGGACAGTGCGTGGGAGCGCTCCCACGGGAACGCCGCGCCACTGCCCCGAGCACCACCCGCACCACCACCGCACGACCCACCACAAAGGAGTGAACTGTGAACACACGTGCCCGCACCCGGATCCTGACAGCAGCAGCTGTCGCGTCCGTCTCCGCCCTGGCCCTCGCCGGCTGCGCCTCCGCCGACTCCGGCGACAGCGCCTCCGGCGACGAGAAGGTCACCCTGACCGTGACCACGTTCGGAACCTTCGGATACGAGGACCTCTACAAGGCCTACGAGAAGGAGCACCCGAACGTCACGATCGAGGCGACCAACATCGACACCGGCGGCAACGCCCGCACCGACGCCTTCACGAAGATCGCCGCAGGCTCGGGCCTGAGCGACATCGTCGCGATCGAGGAGGGCTGGCTCGGCGCCATCATGGACGTCTCCGACACCTTCGTCGACCTGCGCGACTACGGGATCGAAGATCGCAAGGCCGACTGGGTCGACTGGAAGTACGGACAGGCGACGGATGCCGAGGGTCGCGTGATCGGCTACGGCACCGACATCGGCCCGAGCGGCATCTGCTACAACGGCGCAGCCTTCGAGGCTGCAGGTCTGCCCAGCGACCGCGAGTCGGTCGCCGAGCTGCTGAACGGCGACTGGGAGAACTACTTCGCCGTCGGCGCCGAGTACACGGCGAAGACCGGCAAGGCCTGGTACGACCACTCCGGGTTCGTCTGGAACGCGATGGTCAACCAGCTCGACGAGGGCTATTACACGACCGACGGCGAACTGAACGTCGAGGACAACGCCGAGCTCAAGGAGCGCTTCGAGCTGCTCGGAGCGGCCACCGAGGGTGGCCAGTCCGCTGCGCAGACCGCGTGGGACTGGAACGGCGGCAAGTCGTTCGTCGACGGCACCTTCGCCACCTTCGTCTGCCCGGGCTGGATGCTGGGAGTCGTGCAGGGTCAGGTCGAGGCCGGCGGCGGCGACGCCTCCACCGGCTGGGACTTCGCCGACGTGTTCCCCGGAGGAGCGGCCAACTGGGGCGGCGCCTTCCTCTCGATCCCCGAGAGCTCCGAGCACAAGGAAGCCGCAGCCGAGCTCGCCGACTGGCTGACGCAGCCCGAGCAGCAGGTCAAGCAGTCCGAGGCCGCGGGAAACTTCCCCTCGACGATCACGGCTCAGGAGACGCTGTCGTCCGAGGCCACGCCCAACGCGTTCTTCAATGACGCTCCGACCGGTGCGATCCTCGCCGAGCGTGCGAAGGGCGTCGTGGCGCAGTTCAAGGGCGCCGACGACTCGGTCATCCAGGAGAACGTCTTCGGGCCGGCCCTCAGCGGGCTCGACCGCGGAGACACCGACACCCAGGGTGCGTGGGATGCCGCGATCAAGCTCCTGAACGAGCTGGTCGACTGACCCAGCCGCATCCCTTCCGGTCGCAGTTCGTGCCGCACCTCCTCTGCGGGGGCGGCACGGACTGCGACCGGAACACCGCGGACGACCGGACCCACGGACCAGGACCAAGGAAGAGTCATGACACTCACCGATGAGCGCTCGCAGGCGACGACCGCGTCGACGTCGAACGCCAAGAGCCCGAAGACGGATGCCGCCGGCCGGCGTCCCTGGCGGCACCGCCTCTCGCGGTTCGACCAGAACGCCTCGCCGTACTTCTACATCTCGCCGTTCTTCCTGCTGTTCGGACTGGTCGGCCTGTTCCCGCTGATCTACACGGTGTGGGTGGCCGTGCACGAATGGGACCTGCTCAAGGGCCAGGGCGAGTTCGTCGGCGCGGGCAACTTCATCGAGATCCTCGGCGATGCGATGTTCTGGAACTCGATCGGCAACACGCTCAGCATCTTCCTGCTGTCGGCGATCCCGCAGCTGGCGGTCGCCCTGGTCATCGCGTACCTCCTCGACCGGGGCCTGCGGGCCCCCACGTTCTGGCGCATGAGCATCCTGATCCCATTCGTCGTCACCCCCGTGGCTGTGGCGATCATCTTCTCGAGCATCTTCAACGAGGCCGACGGCCTCGCCAACAACCTGCTGAACCTGATCGGCATCGCCGACCAGGAGTGGAAGCACAACACGGCCCTCTCGCACCTCGCGATCGCCATCATGGTGAACTTCCGCTGGACGGGCTACAACGCGCTCATCCTGCTCGCGGCGATGCAGGCGGTGCCGCGCGACCTCTACGAGTCTGCGGCCCTCGACGGCGCCGGCGCCGCTCGTCGCTTCTTCTCGATCACGATCCCCACGATCCGTCCGACGCTGATCTTCGTGATCATCACCGCGACGATCGGCGGTCTGCAGATCTTCGCGGAGCCGCGCCTTTTCGACGTCTCGACGGCCGGCGGCATCGGCGGCAGCGACCGGCAGTTCCAGACCACGGTGCTGTTCCTGTGGGAGCTCGCCTTCTTCCGCCGAAACCTCGGAGAGGCATCCGCGGTCGCGATCCTGCTGTTCCTGCTCATCGTCGGCATCGGCATCATCAACTTCCTCGTCTCGAGGCGCATCTCGACCGGGGATGCCCCGAAGAACCGCGCCGCGCGTCGACGCGGGCGCACTGCCGCCGCTGCCGCCACGGCCGCCGCCACCACGACCGAGGAGAACGCGCGATGACCGCCACGCAGGCACTCAGCGTCCCCGAGAAGATCCGCAGGCGCCGCGGCGCCGTCGGCGGGAACGCCGGCATCGGCAGCCGCCCCGGATTCCTCACCTATGGTCTGCTCGCGGCCTTCATCATCGGCAGCGTCTACCCGCTGTGGTGGTCGGTGGTCGTGGCGAGCGGCACCAACGCGACCCGCGGCGAGACCCTGCCGCTGATCCCCGGCGGCAACTTCTTCGCCAACGCCGTCAAGGTGTTCGACGCGATCCCGTTCTGGCTCGCTCTCGGCAACTCGTTCCTGATCTCGGCGATCATCACGGTGTCGGTCGTGACGTTCTCGACCCTCGCCGGCTACGCCTTCGCCAAACTGCGTTTCAAGGGCCGAGACGGCCTGATGGTCTTCGTGATCGCGACCATGGCGATCCCGACGCAGCTCGGCATCATCCCGCTGTTCATGCTGATGCGCGAGCTCGGCTGGACCGGCTCGATCGGCGCGGTCATCGTGCCGACCCTGGTCACCGCCTTCGGCGTCTTCTTCATGCGGCAGTATCTGGTCGACGTGATCCCCGACGAGCTGATCGAGGCGGCGCGCATGGACGGCGCGAACCAGTTCCGCACGTTCCTCACCGTCGGCATCCCCGCGGCCCGGCCCGCGATGGCGATCCTCGGACTCTTCACCTTCATGACGGCGTGGACCGACTACCTGTGGCCGCTGATCGTGCTGTCCCCCCAGAACCCGACACTGCAGACGGCCCTCAGCCAGCTGCAGTCCGGCTACTACATCGACTACTCCATCGTGCTCACCGGAGCCGTGCTCGCCACCCTGCCGCTGCTCGTCCTGTTCGTCGTGGCGGGACGCCAGCTCGTCAGTGGCATCATGGCCGGCGCGGTGAAAGGATGACCCCTATGACCCGTGCCTTCCCCGAGAACTTCCTGTTCGGCGCCGCGACCGCGGCGTACCAGATCGAGGGGGCGGCTTTCGAAGACGGGCGCACCGCGTCGATCTGGGATGCCTTCAGCCGCGAGCCGGGTGCCGTGATCGGCGGCGACAACGGCGATGTGGCGTGCGACCACTATCACCGGTACCCGCAGGACGTCGCTCTCATGAAGGAGCTCGGCCTGCAGACCTACCGGTTCTCGACCTCATGGTCGCGGGTGCGGCCTGACGGCGGGGCGGTCAACGCGAAGGGCGTCGACTTCTACGAGCGCCTGGTCGACGAGCTGCTCGCGAACGACATCCTGCCCTGGCTCACGCTGTACCACTGGGACATGCCGCAGGCGCTGCAGGAGACCGGCGGATGGACCAATCGCGACACCGTCGCACGCTTCCTCGAGTACGCGGGCACGATGCACGACGCGCTGGGCGACCGCGTGAACGTGTGGACGACCCTGAACGAGCCGTGGTGCTCGTCGTTCCTCTCCTATACCGGCGGCGAGCACGCGCCCGGGCATACGAGCGTCGCCGAGGGCCTGCTCGCAGCCCATCACCTGCTGCTCGCGCACGGTGAGACGGTGCGCGAGCTGCGCGGCCGGGATGCGAGCCTGAACCTCGGCATCACGCTCAATCACACGGTCGCTGACCCTGCCGACCCCACCAACCCGGCAGACATCGATGCCGCGCGCCGCGTCGACGGCCAGTTCAACCGCTGGTTCCTCGACCCGATCTACCGCGGCGTGTACCCGGACGACATCATCCGGGACATCCGGTCGGTGGATGCCGAGGCCGTCGCGCGCTTCACGGATGCCGTGCACGACGGCGACCTCGATGTGATCTCGCAGCGCATCGACACGCAGGGCGTCAACTACTACCACGGCGACTTCCTCTCGGGCACGGCTCCGTCGCCCGAACGCACCCCGGCGAGCGGTGGCCCCGCGACGGACCGGCCGGGTCGCAGCCCCTACCCCTCCAGCGAAGGCATCCATTCGGTCGAGCGCGGCCTGCCGCGCACGGCGCAGAACTGGGAGGTGCAGCCCGAGGGTCTGACCCGTCTGCTGCAGCGGGTGTGGACGGAGTACGCGGAGCCCGCAGGAACCGTGCTGTACATGACCGAGAACGGCGCCGCCTACGACGACGTCGCTGTCGTCGAAGGCGGCGAGACCCGCGTGCACGACTCCGACCGCACCGAGTTCCTGCGTCTGCATCTCGGCGCCGTCCTCGACGCGGCCGAGGCCGGAGTCGACGTGCGCGGCTATTTCTACTGGTCGATGTTCGACAACTTCGAGTGGGCCTGGGGCTACGACAAGCGCTTCGGGATCGTGCGCGTCGACTACGACACCCAGGAGCGGAGTCTGAAGGACTCCGGTCGGGAGTACGCTCGCATCATCGCCGCTCGCGCTCTCTGACGCCGGGCGGCGGCACCAGGGAGCATCCGGTCTCGCCGCCGGACGGAGGGAGAGTCGTGTCGTCACGAGCGACCATCGAAGAGGTGGCATCGGCCGCAGGGGTCTCACGATCGACCGTGTCACGCGTCGTCAACGGCTCGACGGCCGTGAGCCCTGAAGCCCTCGAGTCGGTGAAGCGCGCCATCGAGGAGCTCAGCTACGTGCCCAACCGCGCGGCGCGGTCGCTGGCCTCGAAGCAGACGCATGCGATCGCTCTGATCGTTCCCGAAGACACCACCCGTTTCTTCGGCGACCCGTTCTTCGCCGCGATCGTCGCGGGCATCACGGGCGCCCTCCGCGGCTCCGACTATCTGCTCAACCTGCTCATCGCGAGCGACGACCCCGGCGACAAGATGACGAGCTTCGTGCGCAACGGCGGCGTCGACGGCGCGCTGATCGTGTCTCACCACACGAGCGACGCCTTCATCGAGAGGGTCGCCGACGCGGTGCCGGTGGTCTGGGGCGGGAGGCCCGTGCGCATCCGTGAGGGTGACTATGTGGTCGACGTCGACAACGTCGCCGGTGCCCGCACGGCCACGCAGCACCTGATCGACACCGGACGCACCCGCATCGCGACGATCTCGGGCCCCATCACGATGGTCTCGTCCGTCGACCGTGTGCAGGGTTTCCGAGGCGCGTTGGCCGACGCGGGTCTGTCACCGTTCGCGGAGGAGGCCGGCGACTACAGCGAGTCCAGCGGGGCGGATGCCGCGCGCCGCATCCTGGCGGACGGGCTCCCGGATGCGATCTTCGTGGCCAGCGACCTCATGGCACGGGGTGCGCTCACGGCACTGCGCGCCGCCGGCATCCGCGTTCCCGAAGACGTCGCGCTGGTCGGGTTCGATGATTCGTCCGTCGCGCTGAGCACCGACCCTCAGCTCACGACCATGCGACAGCCGATGTACGCGCAGGGGGAGGCGATGGCCGGCGTGCTGTTGTCGCGTCTCGCCGGGCGCGACCCGGAGCACACCACGATCCTGCCGACCGAGCTGGTCGTGCGCGCCTCGTCGTAGCAGCGCGGTCGGCGAAGGCCGGCGGATGTCGCCGAGGGTCGGCGGATGTCGCCGAGGGGGACACGGACGCGGACCAGACGCCCCTCCAGGTTGGTCCGCATCCGTGGTTCTGGGAAGGTCAGCCGATCGGGTGGGGTGACCTGAGCTCGATCGTCGCGGGCCAGGGGAGCGTGGCCCAGGGGCCGTGGCGTTTCGGCGTGGCGGCTGCCTTGAAGTCGCTCCATCCCACGCCGTACTTCGCGAACGAGTCGTCGTCGAGCATGCCGTCGCTCCAGTGCATGATGCGTCCCGCGAGGTAGCTGAGCCCGAAATCCGCCCACGAGACGAAGCACGGCCTGGCCTCGGCATTGATCCGATGGATGATCCTGCGCACCTCGGCGACGTCCGCGTACTCGAGTGCGATTCCCCAGGTGCTCATGGCGACGGCCTGGCCGAGTGCATACGCGTCGAGCGTCCGGACGAACACATCCGGAGTGACGATGTCCTCGCCGACGCGTCGGCGGGTCTCGCGCTCGATGTGATCGATGCCCACGACGAACGGGTGCGCGTCCCGCTCGTCCCCGCCTTCCGCGGTGATCGCGTCCGACCATTCGCGGGGCTTCGGCGCCCGGCCGAGCCGGGTGGCGAGGTCGTTGCGCACGGCGAGGTGCAGCATCCACGCATGTCGGCGGCGTCGGACCATGGTCAGGTGCTCGATGATGCCGAGCCAGTCCTCGCGCGAATGGATGCCCCACTGCTCGACCAGCGCCTGCTTGTCATCGTCGCTGAGGTCCGGCGCGGTCGGATCGTTCCAGGGGCCGGAAGGTACCGAGCGGATCTGCAGGAAGCCGAGGGCGATCTCGTTCGCCGCGGCGTCGGAGGTCGAGTACCGGCTCGATGCCGGGAACGGAGAGGCGGGCAGGATCCACGAGCGCGGATGCATCGCACTCCTTCCGTCGCTGCACTGACGACACGCAAAGCCTGAATAGCTGTTCAATCAGTAATATATAGGCTTCGGATCCATTTTCCGAGTCGTCCAATCCTGGGGAGGTGGACTTGACATGTCTCGCAACGACGAGCTGAACCGCATCGCACGGGAGCGCTCCCGCAAGGTCATTCTGCAGGCCGCGATCGAACTGTTCGCAGAGCGCGGTGTCTCGGGTGCGAGCATCGCCGAGATCACTCGCCGTGCAGGAGTCGCGCAGGGCCTGGCGAACTATCACTTCGGCGGCAAGGATCAGCTCATCGCAGCGGTGCTCGACGCCTGGTTCGATGTGCTGTTCGGGATCCCCCAGGTCGAGGGCCCTGCGGATGTGCGTCTGGCCGGCATCATCGACGGTGCGCTCACAGCCACCGGATATGCGCTGCCCGTGCAGAGAGCGGTGTTCGCGATGCAGCAGCAGCCGAGCACGCACCGCCTCTACGCCGAGGCGGAGCAACGTCACGCCGAGCAGGCCGTCCTCTCGGAGAACACGGTGCGCGAGATCTTCCGCGAGCGGGGAGCAGCAGATCCGCCGCTCGAGGAGATCATGCTGCGCAGCACGCTCGAGGGCATCTTCATGAAGTACGCCGTCTACGGGGGCACCTATCCGCTCGAGGATGCGCGGCGCTGGGTGCACCGGCTGTACGGTCTTCCCGAACCCGTGGTGCCGCTGCCGTTGCACCTCGCGCCGCGCGATCCCGATGCACGGACTCGCGCCTCGGGCGTGCTTCGCTCCGAGGACTGACCCGGGGCGGGATCGGTCTCAGATTCTGGAGTTCTGCCGGGGGTGCCCTCCGGCGGCACCTGTCATTCCAGCTCCATGCGGGCGAACGCGCCCAGCACGACGCGCTCGGACTGCACCAGGTAGCGCTCGAGCTCGTCGGCGCCGGCCTGCGCTCCTCGCGTGAGGAACGTGTCGAGCACGGCGCGGTTCTTGCGCACGAACGGCTCGTGGAGCGAGCGCGGATCGTCGATCTTCAGGAATGCGAGTCTCAGCTCGGCGGCCAGGTCGCGATACGTGCGCGCCAGGCGCGGGCTGTCGGCCAGAGCGACCAGAGCGACGTGGAACGCCATGTTGGCGCTGCCCACGGCGCGCCAGGCGTCCGTGTCGTCGAGGGGTGCCTCGCGGGCGGCGTCCTCGGCCGCGACCACAGCCTCCTGCATCCGCTGGACGGCTGGATGCTCAGGCTCGGAGTGCAGGAGCGCGGTGCATTCGATGACTCGGCGTGCGCGGTAGATGTCGATCACGTCGGCGATCGACGGCGAGGCGACGGAGACTCCTCGGTGCGGCACGTGCTCGAGGAGACCCTGTTCGGAGAGGGCGCGGAATGCTTCGCGCAGGGTGTTGCGTGCGACGCCGAAGTGCTCGGCGATGGCCGATTCCGACAGTCGCGAACCGGGCGCGAAGGCTCCGTCGATGATCTGCTGTCGGAGCGCATCGGCGAGCATGCCCTGCTGGTTCATGCCTTCATCGTAGGCGGGGGCGCGAACGGTCGTTCGATAACAGGGGACGGGTTACACGCGATCGCAACTCACGCGTAGCACAGTCGAAACAAAGTTGTTGAACAATCTTGTCTAATCCGTTCTACACTGGGTGACACTCGACACCCACCAACGACGATGGGAATACCCCCGCAATGTCTGAGAACACCGCAGCCCCGCTGTCCGCAGAAGACGAAGCCCGCCTCTCCACCGCCAAGAGACGCGCAGGCCGCAGCGCCGTGATCGGCGCGATCTTCCTGATGGCCACCAGTGCGATCGGCCCCGGATTCATCACCCAGACGGCCACTTTCACCGCGACCATGGGTGCGGCCTTCGCCTTCGCGATCCTCGTCTCGATCCTCGTCGACATCGCCGTGCAGCTGAACGTGTGGCGCATGATCACCTCCTCCGGCATGCGTGCCGGGGAGCTCGCCAACAGGGCCATCCCGTTCTCCGGACACGTCATCGCCGTGCTCGTCGTCATCGGCGGCCTGGCGTTCAACATCGGCAACATCGCCGGTGGTGGCCTGGGCATGAACGCGCTGCTCGGCATCGACCCCAAGCTCGGCGGTGCCCTCACGGCCGCCCTCGCGATCATCATCTTCCTCATCAAGAAGGCCGGTCCGGTCATGGACATCGTGCTGGTCGTTCTCGGCGTCGGCATGATCGTGATGACCGTGATCGTCGCGGTGATCGCCCAGCCGCCCATCGGCGAGGCCCTGCGCCAGACGTTCGTGCCGGATGAGCTCAACTTCGCCACGATCACCACGATCGTCGGCGGAACGGTCGGCGGATACATCACCTACTCGGGCGCCCACCGCTACCTCGACTCCGGGCACACCGGTCCCGAGCAGGCGGGTCCGGTGATGCGCGCCGCGGCCAACGGCATCCTCGTCACGGGGATCATGCGCTACGTGCTGTTCCTCGCGATCCTCGGGGTGGTCGCCTCGGGCGTCGCGCTCGACCTGTCGAGCCAGGCCGCGAACCCCGCGGGGCAGGCCTTCGGCGCCGTGCTCGGCGACGCGGGACTCCGGATCTTCGGCGCGATCTTCTGGGCCGCGGCGATCAGCTCGGTGATCGGTGCGGCGTACACCTCGGCGACGTTCCTGTCGACCTTCACGAAGAAGCTGAGGGGTGGGTGGCCGCTGCAGCTGGCGACCGTCGCCTTCATCGTCGTGTCGCTGATCGTCTATCTGTCGATCGGCACCGCACCGGCGGCGATCCTCGTCTTCGTCGGCGGCTTCAACGGGCTGATCCTTCCCATCGGCCTCACGGTCTTCATGTACATCGGCTGGTTCCGTCGTGACCTGCTCGGCACGAAGAAGTACCCGATGTGGCTGCTCGTCGCCGGTACGCTCGTGACGCTGCTGACCTGGTACATGGGCATCGTCTCGGTCGGCCCCATCTTCGCCTTCCTCGGAATCGGAGCGTGACCCCATGACATCGATCGACCTCAACTCCGACCTGGGCGAGAACGTCCCCGACCGGATGGTCAGCGACGACGAGAGCATGCTGCGGCTCGTGACGAGTGCGAATGTGGCCTGCGGGTTCCATGCGGGCAGCCCCGAGGGCATCCGGTCGACGCTGGTGGATGCGGTGGCCGGCGGCGTCGTGATCGGCGCGCACCCCGGGTACCGCGACTACGAGAACTTCGGTCGCACGAAGGTCGACATCGACTCGGCCACTCTGCAGGCGCACGTCGAGTACCAGCTCGGAGCGCTGATGGGTCTCGCCGCGGCCGTCGGGGGCGAGGTCTCGTACGTCAAGCCGCATGGGGCGCTCTACAACACCATCGCACGCGACGAGCGGCAGTCGAAGGACGTGGTGGCGGCGATCCGCGCGATCGATCCGAACCTCGTGCTGCTGGGCCTTGCCGGGGGTGTCGTGCTCGACATCGCCGAGCGTGCAGGCGTGCAGACCGCGGCGGAGGCCTTCGCCGATCGGGCATACCAGCCCGACGGTCAGCTCGTCTCGCGCACCGAGCCGGGCTCGGTGCTGCACGATCCGGTCGCGGTGGCCGAGCGCATGGTGCGCCTCGCCGGAGAAGGAGTGATCCGGGCGATCGACGGCACCGACGTCGCCGTCACCGCGCAGTCGATCTGCGTGCACGGCGACAGTCCGGGTTCGGTGGCGATGGCGGCCGAGACGAAGCGGATGCTGCAGGATGCCGGCATCACGATCGCACCGTTCGCGGGGGTCTGACATGACCGTTCTCGCCACCGCCGACCAGCTCGCCGACGCACGGGCGGCGCGCGCCGCCATCCGAGCGGGGCACGCCGAGCCGACCAGCGGTGTCGCCGTCGGGCTGACGCAGGCGAACCTGATCTCCGTGCCGGCGGACTGGGCCTTCGAGACCCTGCTCTTCGCGCAGCGCAACCCGAAGCCGTGCCCCGTGCTCGAGGTCATCGAACAGGGCGAGGTGGAGTCGCGGCTTGCGCCCGGCAGCGACATCCGCACCGACATCGGTCGGTATCGCATCTGGCGCGACGGTGAGCTGGCCGACGAGGTCGCCGATGCGACCGCGGCGTGGGCGGAGCATCCTGACCTCGTCTCGTTCCTCATCGGATGCAGCTTCACGTTCGAGTCCGGACTCGTGCAGGCGGGCGTCCCGATCCGTCACCAGGAACTCGGGTGCAACGTGCCGATGTATCGCACAGCGGTGCCCTGCACCCCGGCCGGCCGGCTGAGCGGTGAGATGGTCATGTCGATGCGACCGATTCCCGCGGATCGCGTGGCGGATGCGGTGCAGATCTCCGGCCGGACCCCGGCCGTGCACGGCGCTCCGGTGCACATCGGCGACCCGGCATCGCTCGGCATCGTCGACCTCGCCCGTCCCGATTTCGGCGATGCCCCCGAGGTGCGCGAGGGCGAGGTGCCGGTGTTCTGGGCCTGCGGTGTCACTCCTCAGGCGGCGATCATGGCCTCGAAGCCTCCCTTCGCCATCACTCATGCGCCCGGCTACATGTTCATCACCGACGTGCCGGATGCGGAGTACCTCGTCTGATGCGCATCCTCACGGCATCCGATCATGCGCTCCTCGTCGAGGCGGCCGACCTCGATGAGGCGATGCGACTGAACCTCGCATGGGAGGGCACGCCCGGCGTGGTCGAGCGGATCCCCGGTGCGCGCACCGTGCTGGTGCGGTTCGATCCGCTGGCGGTGTCGGCCGCCGATCTCGCCGACGCGCTCGCGGCGACCGAGATCGACACCGCGCAGCTGCCCGCGACCGGCGAGGTCACCGTGCCGGTGCGATACGACGGGCAAGACCTCGACGAGGCGGCGTCGCTGCTGGGGGTGTCTGCGGACGAGCTCGTGAACCGCCACCTCGCTGCCGACTGGAGGGTCGCCTTCTCGGGGTTCGCCCCCGGCTTCGGCTACGTGGTCAGCAGCGATCCGCTGTTCGATGTGCCGCGGCGCTCGTCGCCCCGCACACGTGTACCCGCAGGGTCGGTCGCACTCGCCGGACAGTTCACCGGGGTGTATCCGCGGGAGAGCCCGGGCGGATGGCAGTTGATCGGGCGCACGGATGCTCTGATGTGGGACATCGACCGCGACCCTCCCGCCCTGCTGTCGCCCGGCACGACGGTGCGGTTCGAGCAGGTGCGGGCGCGGGCGCGGGCCAGAATGGCGGAGAACGCAGACGACCACGCCGCCGCACAGCCTGTCGCCGAATCACACGCCGATGCGGGCGAGCCCGACCCGGATGCTCCGCTGTCTGCCGCGATCGAGGTCGTGCGCTCGTCGATGCAGCTGCTGGTGCAGGATGCCGGTCGTCCCGGATTCGCGGCGCTCGGCGTCTCGGTGTCCGGTGTCGCCGATCGTCGTGCGATGCGCGACGCGAACCGTGCGGTGGGCAATGCGACCGGCGTGGCCGTGCTCGAGAGCGTCGGTGGAGCGGTGCTGCGCTTCCGGGGCGCCGGGGTCGCCGTCGTCGCGGGTGCCGTGGGGTCACTCGATCTGGTCGACGCCGATGGCGTGGTGTGTCGTATCGAACACGGCGCGCCCTTCGCGACGGCCGAGGGCGACGAGCTCACGCTCGGGCATCCGTCCCGAGGCCTGCGCTATGTCATCGCGATCCGTGGCGGGCTCGTCGGGGAGTCTGCCCTCGACAGCCGCGCGAGCGACACCCTGGCCGGGCTCGGGCCGGCGCCCCTCGCCGCAGGCGACGTGCTTCGCGTGGGAGGCTCGGCACCGCATTCGGTCGAGCCCGGAGCCCCGGTTCGGACACTCCCCGCGGCCGGCGACCTCGTCGATCTCGAGATCACTCTCGGGCCCCGCGACGACTGGTTCACGGCAACGGCCATCGCGACGCTCGCCGACCAGGAGTGGACCGTCACCCCGCGGTCGGACCGCGTCGGGATCAGGCTCGAGGGCGCCGCGCCGCTCGAACGATCCGTCAGCGGCGAGCTGCCCAGCGAAGGGGCAGTGACCGGGGCGATCCAGGTGCCTCCCGACGGCCAGCCCGTGCTCTTCCTTCCCGACCACCCCCTCACGGGCGGATACCCGATCATCGGTGCGCTCACCGACCGCAGTCTCGACCTCGCCGGGCAGCTGCCTCCGGGCGCGCGCATCCGCTTCATCATCAAGGAGACCTCATGACAACGGTGCTGATCGCCAATCGCGGGGAGATCGCCGTGCGCGTCATCCGCGCCTGCGCCGAAGCCGGGTACACCTCGGTCGCCGTCTACGCGGATCAGGACGCGGATGCCCTGCACGTGCGGCTCGCGGATCGGGCCGTGGGGCTGGGCGGAGACACCGCGGCGAGCACGTACCTCTCGATCGACGCACTGCTGGATGCCGCTCGGAAGAGCGGTGCGGATGCGGTGCATCCCGGGTACGGATTCCTCTCGGAGAGCGCGGACTTCGCGCGCGCCGTCGAGGGTGCCGGCCTCGTCTGGATCGGCCCCTCGCCCGAGAGCATCGACGCGCTCGGCGACAAGATGACCGCACGCCGCATCGCGCAGCGCGTCGGGGCGCCCTTGGCGGCCGGCACCGATCAGCCGCTGGCCGGGCCTGCGGAGGCGGTGTCGTTCGCCGAGGAGCACGGACTTCCGATCGCGATCAAGGCGGCGTTCGGTGGCGGAGGACGAGGGCTGAAGGTGGTGCGAGACCTGTCGGAGGTCGCGGATGCCTTCGAGGCTGCGACGCGCGAGGCCATCGCCGCCTTCGGTCGCGGCGAGTGCTTCGTCGAGCGGTTCCTCGAGAGCCCCCGTCACATCGAGGTGCAGGTGCTCGGTGACGGACGAGGTGGGGTCGTGGTCGTCGGCGATCGCGACTGCTCGATGCAGCGACGCAATCAGAAGCTCATCGAAGAGGCCCCGGCGCCGGGGCTCACGAGCGATCAGCGGATTCGCTTCCACGACGCGGCCAGGGCGATCTGCGCCGAGGCGCAGTATCGCGGCGCGGGCACCGTGGAGTTCCTCCTCGCCGCCGACGGCACGATCTCCTTCCTCGAGGTGAACACCCGCCTGCAGGTCGAGCATCCCGTCACCGAGGAGGTCACCGGCACGGATCTCGTGCGCGAGCAGTTCCGCATCGCCTTCGGAGAGGGGATCTCGTTCACCGAGACCCCCACGCCGTCAGGGCACGCCTTCGAGTTCCGCATCAATGCGGAGGACCCCGGTCGCGGCTTCCTGCCGAGCCCCGGCCGCGTGGAGTCGCTGCGGATCCCCGGCGGACCCGGCGTGCGCTGGGACAGCGGCATCGAGGCGGGCGACGTCGTGCAGCCGGCATTCGACTCGATGATCGCGAAGCTCGTGGTGCACGCCGACACCCGCGACGCGGCGCTCGTGAGGGCACGTCGCGCGCTGCGCGAGCTCGTCGTCGACGGGCCCGCCACCGTCATCCCGTTCGACCTGCTCGCCCTCGACGACGAGGCCTTCGCCACCGAGACCTTCGCGGTGCATACCCAGTGGATCGAGAGCACCCTGCTGCCTCGTCTCGAGCCGCAGCTGCGGCCGCCTCCCGCGCCGGATGCCGCGCTCCAGCGCTTCCCGGTCGAGATCGACGGGCGCCGCGTCGTGCTCGGACTCCCGATCGGTCTGCTTGCAGGGCTCGGCGGGCCGGGCGGGTTCGGCGGGCCGGGCGGGTTCGACGGGTTCGGCGGGTCGGCGGGTGCCGGAGCCGCGACCCGCGAGTCCGATCCGACCGAGCTGCGCTCGCCGGCCCCCGGCACGCTCGTGCGCTGGCTGGCCGACGACGGCGACACCGTCTCTGAAGGCGACCCCGTCGCCGTGCTCGACGCGATGAAGATGGAGACGACCGTCACGGCGCATCGAGCGGGAGCGCTCTCGCACCGGGCCGAGATCTCGGCCATGGTGGCGGCCGACGGGGTGCTCGCGGTCATCGCCTGAGGACGTCGCGCGGTGCGGTCGTCGCCCCCCGCGGTCGCCGTCGTCGCCCTGCCCGGTCGCCGTCGTCGCCCTGCCCGGTCGCCGTCGTCGCCCCCAGCGGTGCACAACTCAGCACGAACCGTCCAGATCAGGCGCAGACGGGTCTTACGTCCGTGTTCGGGTGAATTCCTGCTGAGCTGTGCACCGCTGTCGGTCGGTTGCTACGCGGGGTCGCCGCCGAGCGGGCCCATGGGCTCCAGCGGGCGAGGGTCGTCGGCGCCGGTCTTGCGGGCCCGTGCGATGAGGTTGCCCAGGTGGTAGATCAGCAGAGCGGCGACGGTGCCGAGCACGATACCGCCGAAGGCGAAGTCGCCGAGCTGCATCGAGAAGCCGGCGATGCCGATCACGAGCGAGACGGCTGCCGTGTACTGGTTCACCGGTCGTGAGAAGTCGACCCTGCTGTCGACCCAGATCTTGATGCCGATGATGCCGATCAGGCCGTAGAGCGCGGTGGTCGCGCCACCGAGCACGCCGGCCGGGATCGAGTTGAAGACCTCGCCGACCTTGGGAGAGAAGGCGAGCAGGATCGCGAAGAGACCGGCGACCCAGTAGACCGCGGTCGAGTAGACGCGGGTGGCTGCCATGACGCCGATGTTCTCGCCGTACGTCGTGGTGCCCGAGCCGCCGAACCCGCCGGCGATGGTGGTGGCGACACCGTCGGCGATGAGCGCGCGACCCGTGTGCTTGTTGATCGCCGGGTCTTCGGTCATCGTCGCGACGCCGCGCACGTGGCCCACGTTCTCGGCGACGAGCACCAGCACGACGGGCAGGAACATCGCGATGGTCGACCACGTGCCGGGCTCGACGAAGTCGGGGAGCTGGAACTCGGGAAGGCCGACCCAGGGAGCATCCGCGATGAGCTCTGCGGGGGTCTTGCCTCCGCGCAGGGCGTTGGGCACCTCGAACGAGCCGGTGAAGGCGGCGTAGATGAAGCCGACGGCCACGCCGAGGAAGATCGAGATGCGTCCGAGGAAGCCGCGGAACAGCACCGCGAACAGGATGATCGCGACGAGCGTGATGGTCGCGGTCACCGGGTCGAGCTGGAAGTTGTTCCACGCGGTCGGGGCGAGGTTGAAACCGATCAGCGCGACGATCGCGCCGGCGACCACCGGGGGCATCAGGGCATCGACCCAGCGCAGGCCGGCGAACTGCACGACCAGACCGACGACGGTGAGCAGGAGGCCGACCGCGACCACACCTGCCAGGGCCGATCCCGTTCCGCCCGCGGCGACCGCAGCGGTGATCGGCGCGATGAACGCGAACGACGATCCGAGGTAGCTGGGCAGCTGGTTCTTGGTGATCAGCAGGAAGATCAGGGTGCCGAGTCCGCTGAAGAGCAGCGTGGTCGAGACCGGGAACCCGGTCAGCGTCGGCACGAGGAACGTCGCACCGAACATCGCGACGACGTGCTGGGCACCGATCGCGATCGTGGCGGGCCAGTTCAGGCGCTCATCGGGCTTGACGACGGCGCCGGGTTCGACCGTGCGGCCGTTTCCGTGGGTCTTCCACAGGGGCATGCGGGCTCCTCAGGATCGGGGGAGGGGAGTGCTGGAGCAACACTACCGATTCCTGAGTGTTGGCTGGGTGCGCCGGAGTCATCGCCCCGAGGGCGGGGGCAGGGAGGGAGAGGGCGGGGGTCAGGCCCCGAGGCGCTCGATCAGTTCGCGATAGCGGGCGGCGGTGCGCTCGACGGTGTCCTCGGGCAGCACGGGTGGCTCGCCCTGCTTGTCCCAGTTCGCTGCCAGCCAGTCGCGCACGATCTGCTTGTCGAAGCTCGCCATGCGCTCCTTCGGCGTCGTGCCGGTGCGCCAGGCCTCGGCGTCCCAGTATCGCGACGAGTCGCTCGTGAGAACCTCGTCGGCCAGGTGCAGGATGCCCTCGGCATCCGTCCCGAACTCGAACTTGGTGTCGGCGAGGATCAGGCCCTTCTCCTCGGCGATCGCGGCGGCACGCGTGTAGAGCGAGAGCGAGACGTCGCGCAGCTCTGCCGCGCGCTCGGCGCCGACGAGCTCGACGGTCTGCTCGAACGTGATGTTCTCGTCGTGCTCGCCCATGGGCGCCTTGTAGGCGGGCGTGAACAGCGGCTCGGGCAGGCGATCGCCGTTCTGCAGCCCGGCCGGCAGCGGGATGCCGCACACGGTGCCGCTCTCGGTGTACTCGGCCCAACCCGAGCCGGTGATGTACCCCCGCACGACGCACTCGACCGGCAGCATCTCGAGCGACTGCGCGAGCATGGCGCGGTCGGAGACGCTCGCCGGGATCTCGCCCTCGGCGAGGTGGTTCGCCACATCGTCGAGCTGGCTGAACCACCAGCGGCTCAGACGCGTCAGCAGGGCTCCCTTGTGAGGGATGCCGGGGGAGAGCACGAAGTCGAAGGCACTGACGCGGTCGGACGCGACCACGAGGATGCGGGTGTCGGCGGCGTCATCCGAGGCGTACAGGTCGCGGACCTTGCCCGAGTAGATGTGGCGCCAGCCGGGAATGGTCTGCGCGTTGCTGTCCGAAGGTGTGCTCACCCGCCCATTATCCCGGTAGACGTGCCAGGTGTCGTGTCGAGGCCTGGTGCCGCTGCGGTCCGGCGCGATGCGCCGCCCGGGTGTCGGCGGGGCTGTCTAGCGTGGAGGGGTGACCGACGACCTCTTCACCGACCGGCTGCGGCTCTCGCGGGCCGTGCCCGCAGATCTCGACGCCGTGTTCGGCATCCAGAGCGATCCCCGGGTGTGGACGCACTATCCGAGTCTGCGTCACACCGACACCGAGGCGACGATCCAGATGATGCAGCGGTGGGAGCGCAGCTGGGAGCGGGCGGGCCTCGGATCGTGGGTCGTGCGCCTGCGCGACACCGACGAGGTGATCGGCAACGGCGGCTGCACGCTGCTCGACGGCGATGTGTGGAACGTGGGCTACCGGATCGCCGCCGACCACCACGGGCGCGGATACGCGACGGAGCTCGCCCGAGCCGCTCTCACCCAGGCGCGGATCGTCGCCCCGGAGCGCCCGATCATCGCCTATCTGGTCGAGCACAATCTCGGGTCGGCGCACGTGGCGCAGAAGATCGGGCTCGAACTCGTGCACCGTGCGCCGGATGCCGGCAACCCCGACCCCTCGGTGATCAGGCTGGTCTATGCGGATCGGCCTCTCGCGCCGGCCCAGCTCGCGGCGGCCCTTCGCTAGGCAGGCACGCCCACCGCATCCCCGGTCTTGTCGAGAGCCTGCCGGAGGCGTATAGTCCACATGGACTATTTAGACGGAACCATCTGGGGAGGGGCCGATGCAGCGATTGACCCCGATGGGGGTGATGGTGCTCGCACTGCTGCGCGAGGGTGACATGCACCCCTACGAGATGGTGCGTCTGATGCGCTCCCGCCGCGACGAACGCCTGCTGACCATCACGAACGGCACGCTCTATCACACGGTCGGCCGACTGCAGCGGGAGGGGCTGATCGACGAGGTCGGCATCGACCGTGCAGGCAACCGCCCCGAGCGCACCACCTACACGCTTACGGATGCCGGTGCGGACCGACTGGTCGACTGGCTGCGACGAGAGCTCTCGGTCATCGATCGGCCGACCGAGTTCCGCATCGCCCTCGCCGAGGCGCACAACCTCGAACGCGCGGACGTCATCGACTGCCTGCGCGCTCGACGCGCAGCCCTCGACGAGGGTCACGTGGCGCACCGCGACGGACTGGTCGGGGCGCGCGCCCAGGCAGTGCCCGAGCAGGTGCTCGTCGAATTCGAGCGCCAGGAGGTGCTGCTCGACGCGGAGCTGCGCTGGATCGACTCCCTCATCGACCGCCTCGAGGCAGAGGATTTCCCCTGGGGCCCCTCCGCCTTCGACTACTCAGACCGCTACCGCGCACAGCGAAAGGCTGCACAGCAATGACCGATTCCCCCTCGACCGGAGGCCAGCCCGTGGCATCCGCGTCCTCCGGTCCCTCGACCGGCACGTTCGCCGCGGGGCATCGCCCCGCGAGCCCGTGGCCCGCCCTCTGGGCGCTCGTCATCGGCTTCTTCATGATCCTCGTCGACACGACGATCGTCTCGGTCGCGAACCCCGCGATCAAGGCGGCCCTCGACCCGACGACCAACAACCTCGACAACGTCGTGTGGGTCACCAGCGCCTACCTGCTCGCCTACGCGGTGCCGCTGCTGATCACCGGACGCCTCGGCGACCGCTTCGGCCCCAAGAACATCTACCTCATCGGCCTCGCGATCTTCACCCTCGCCTCGCTCTGGTGCGGCCTGTCGGACTCGCTCGAGATGCTGATCGCAGCGCGCGCCGTGCAGGGTCTCGGCGCCGCGTTCATGACGCCTCAGACGATGGCCGTGATCACGCGCACGTTCCCGCCCGAGCGCCGCGGTGCGGCCATGGGCCTGTGGGGTGCGACCGCAGGCGTCGCGACCCTCGTCGGACCCCTTGTCGGCGGCCTGCTCGTCGACGGCTTCGGCTGGGAGTGGATCTTCTTCGTCAACATCCCGGTCGGCATCGTCGCGTTCGTGCTCGCCTGGCGCCTCGTGCCGAAGCTGCAGACCAGCCCGCACCGCTTCGACATCCTCGGTGTGATCCTCAGCGCCGTCGCGCTGTTCCTCATCGTCTTCGGGCTGCAGGAGGGCGAGAAGTTCGACTGGGGCGTCATCTGGGGACCCATCTCGGTGTGGGGCCTCATCATCGCCGGCCTCGTCGTGCTCGCGCTGTTCATCGTGCAGCAGGCGCGCACGCGCAGCGAGGCTCTGGTGCCGCTCGCACTCTTCCGCGACCGCAACTTCTCGGGGGCCAACGTCGCGATCGCCGCGGTCGGCTTCACGGTGACCAGCATGTCGCTGCCGATGATGTTCTTCCTGCAGACGGCCCGCGGGCTCACCCCGACGGAAGCCGCGCTGCTGCTGATCCCGATGGCTGTGCTGTCGGGCGCGCTGGCCCCGGCCGCGGGCAAGCTGCTCGACCGGATCGACCCTCGCATCATCCTCATCCCGGGTCTGCTCTGCGTGGGCGTCGCGCTGGTCTGGTACTCGGCACTGATCAACATGGACACCCCCATCTGGATGTTCCTGCTGCCCTCGGCGCTGATGGGCGTGGGCAACGCGGGCATGTGGGGGCCGCTCGCGACGACCGCGACCCGCAAGCTGCCTCCGCGGCAGGCCGGCGCCGGTGCGGGCATCTACAACACCACGCGCACCATCGGATCGGTGATCGGCTCGGCATCCATCGCGGCGTTCATGCAGTCGCGTCTCGAGGCGAACCTGCCGGGTCTCTCCGACGCTCCCGCGGGCATCGAGGGCGGAGGATCGCTGCCTCCGCAGGTCGCCGAGGGCTTCGCGGCGGGCATGTCGCAGGCGATCCTGCTGCCCGCGTGCGTGATGGTCATCGCCCTGATCGCCTCGCTGTTCCTCGGGCGCTACGACAAGGCGGATGCTGCGGCATCCGCGCCGGCGGAGGCACCCGCACCTGCGGCCTGACCGACGCTCGGCGAAGAGCCGGGTCACCTGCACGTTCGTGCGGAAGACCCGGCTCTCCCGGTTTGCGCCGGCCGCGTCGGTGTGGTGTCATCGGGCGATGACGATCGAGCTCGTGAGGCCCACCACCGACCTGTTCGACTCCTGGGCGGCAGCGGTCGCCGAGTTCGGCGACGGGCACGTCGACGGGTCGGGTCTGCAGGCGCCGGTCACCCCGGATCGGGCCACGCTGGAAGCCCTGATCGAGAAGTCCGACCTTCTCTCCGACACCTCTGCGCAGCTGCCGGATGATGCCGTGCACAACGACCTGTACTGGGTCGTCGACGACGGCGACGTCGTCGGGTTCCTCTCGTTCCGGCACGAGCTCAACGCCTACCTGCGCGAGGTGGGCGGTCACATCGGCTATTCCGTGCGCGAATCGCGGCGTCGTCAGGGCTATGCCGCTGCCGCGCTGCGGCTCGGACTCGAGCGCGCACGTGAGATCGGACTCGAGCGGGTGCTGGTCACATGCGATGACGACAACGTCGGCTCCTTCCGCACGATCGAGGGCGCCGGCGGCGTGCTGCAGGACGTCCGCGTGCTGCCCGAGCACGGAGAGGCGCCGGTGCGCCGGTACTGGATCACGCTCTAGCCGCGAGGGCACGGACGGCCTCGGAACACGGCCGGCACTCCGTCGCCGGTTAGGGTGGATGGTCGACGACCATCCCGGTGGCAGCATCCTGTCGCCCATCCGAACCGAGGAGCATCCGTCGTGATCCGAAATCCCTCCCCTGCTTCCGCGCGCCTGCGCGCGCTCGGACGCACCGTCGGGGCGATGGCGCTCACGGCGTTCGTCGCGGCCGGTGCGCTGCTCGGCGGCGCCTCCGCTGCGACTGCGGCCGACGACACCGAGACCTACGTCATCGGCACCGACACGACGTTCGCGCCGTTCGAGTTCACCGATGAGAACGGCGATCTCGTCGGCATCGACATGGACCTCCTGCGCGCGATCGCGAAGGACCAGGGTTTCGAGGTCGAGATCCGTCAGCTCGGGTTCGACGCCGCCGTGCAGGCGCTGCAGGCCAACCAGGTCGACGCCGTCATGGCCGGCATGTCGATCACCGAAGAGCGGCAGGAGACATTCGACTTCAGTGACCCGTACTTCACGAGCGGCATCCAGCTCGGGGTGCTCGAGTCCAGCGATATCCAGTCGCTCGACGACCTCGACGGCGAGGCGGTCGCGGTCAAGACCGGCACGCAGGGCCAGACCTTCGCCGAGGAGAACCAGGACGAGTTCGGCTTCCGCATCACGCCCTACCAGGACACCACCGACATGGTCGATGCCGTCAAGGCGGGTCAGGCCGTCGGGTACTTCGAGGACTTCCCGGTGCTCGCCTACGGCATCCAGCAGGGATCGGGCTTCCGTCTGATCGGCGAGCCGGAGCTCGGCGGCGAGTACGGCTTCGCGGTCAACAAGGGCCAGAATCCCGAGCTGATCGAGATGTTCAACGAGGGCCTCGCGAACCTGCAGGCCTCCGGCGAATACGACGAGATCGTCGACAGCTACCTCGCCGGCGGCGAGGAGACCACGCAGGCGACCGACATCTTCTCCGTCGCCGTGAAGTACTGGCCCGCTCTCATGGAGGGCCTCTGGCTCACGATCCTCGCGACCCTCGTCGCGATCGTGGCCGCGTTCATCCTCGGCCTCATCTTCGGCTTCGGCCGCGTCTCGGCCTTCGCACCCTTCCGCTGGGTGGCGACGGCCTACGTCTACGTCTTCCGGGGCACGCCGATCCTCGTGCAGGCGTTCTTCGTGTTCTTCGCCATCCCTCAGCTGTTCCCGGGGCTCACGTTCAACCCGTTCGTCGCGGGAGCGATCACGCTGTCGCTCAACACCGGTGCCTACATGACCGAGATCATCCGCGGCGGCATCCAGGCGGTCGACCCCGGTCAGGCCGAGGCGTCGCGCTCACTCGGCCTCGGGCACTGGAAGACGATGCAGAAGGTCGTGCTGCCGCAGGCTTTCCGCATCATGATCCCTTCGTTCGTGAACCAGGGCATCATCACCCTCAAGGACACGTCGCTCATCAGCGTCATCGGACTCGCCGAGCTGACGTTCGTGTCGCGTCAGATCATCGCCTCGACGTATCTGTCGGCACAGGTGCTGACGATCGTCGCCATCATCTACTTCGTCGTGATCACGCTTCTCACGCTGCTCGCGAACCGCCTGGAGAGGAAGTTCAACGCATGAGCAAGATCGAAGTCAGAGACCTGCACAAGTCGTTCGGCGACAATCACGTGCTCAAGGGCATCGACCTCACGGTCGACGACGGCGAGGTCGTCGCGGTCATCGGGCCGTCTGGTTCCGGCAAGTCGACCCTGCTGCGGTGCCTCAACAAGCTCGAGGAGCCGACCTCCGGTCACGTCATCGTCGACGGCGTCGACCTGACCGACAAGAGCGTCAAGCTCGATGAGGTGCGTCAGCGCATCGGCATGGTGTTCCAGCACTTCAATCTGTTCCCGCACATGACCGTGCTCGAGAACATCACGCTCGCGCCCGTCGAGCTCGGCAAGCTCTCGAAGGCCCAGGCGAAGGAGCGCGCTCTGGCGCTGCTCGACCGCGTGGGCCTGGCTGAGAAGGCCGACGCGAAGCCGGCATCGCTCTCGGGCGGTCAGAAGCAGCGTGTGGCGATCGCCCGTGCGCTCGCGATGGACCCCGAGATCATGCTCTTCGACGAGGCCACCAGCGCCCTCGACCCCGAGATGGTCGGCGAGGTGCTGCAGGTCATCCGCGACCTCGCATCCGGCGGTATGACGATGGTGCTCGTGACGCACGAGATGGGCTTCGCCCGCGAGGTCTCGGGCCGCACGGTGTTCATGGACGGCGGGGTCGTCGTCGAGGAGGCACCACCCGCCGAGCTGTTCGGCGCTCCGAAGAACGAGCGCCTCAAGGACTTCCTCTCGAAGGTGCTCTGAGACCTTCTCCTGCGCGAAGGCCCTCACCCGGTTCCGGGTGGGGGTCTTCTTCCGTGTCGGGGCGTTTCGGCGGGGAGCCGTCCCATCAGAGTCGTCTTATCAGGGCGCCGGCGACTTCCCCACCCGGTCCTCGGGTGTGCACAGCTTCGGAGATCGAGCCCGGCTCGCCGGGGCAGGGGCGGATGCTGCGGCGCGGCGCGCGCGGCATCCGAAGCTGTGTCCGGTTTCAGGGCGCCGTCGGATGGATGGCACCGTCGGTTTCAGGGCGCCGGCGCGTGGAGGGCGCCGCCGCGTGGAGAGCGGTGCCCGGGCGGTGCTACTCGGCGACGCGGGCCGCGATGTCGGTGCGGAAGTGCGCACCCTCGAGCGTGATGCGGCCGATCGCCTCGTATGCACGGTCACGGGCGGTGCGGAAGTCGGATGCCACGGCGACGACGTTCAGCACCCGCCCGCCGGTGGCGATCGGCGAGCCGCCGGGCGCATCGGGGCTGGCCGTTGCGGCGTGCACGAGACGCACGCCCTCGACGGCCGCCGCCTCGGCGAGGCCCTCGATAGGACGACCGGTCTGCGGTGCCTCGGGGTACCCCTCGCTGGCGAGGACCACGGTGATCGCGACGTCGTCGCTGAAGACGGGCTCGGGCTGTTCTTCGAGGGCGCCGGATGCCGCGGCGAGCAGCAGTTCCGAGAGCGGCGTCACCAGGCGCGGCAGCACGATCTGCGTCTCGGGGTCGCCGAAGCGGGCATTGAACTCGATCACGCGAACGCCTGCAGGCGTCAGGATGAGGCCGGCGTAGAGCAGGCCGATGAACGGGGTGCCCTCGCTGTCGAGCTGGCGGATGACGGGGAGCGCGACGTCCCGCGTGACCTCCTCGACGAAGGCCTGCTCACTGCCGAACTGGTCGGCGAGCCACGGCAGCGGCGAGTACGCGCCCATGCCGCCGGTGTTCGGGCCCTCATCGCCGTCGAGTGCGCGCTTGAAGTCCTGCGCCGGGCTGAGCGCGCGAACCGTGTCGCCGTCGCTCAGGAAGAACAGCGAGACCTCTGGTCCCGAGAGGAACTCCTCGATCAGCACGGGGCCGGACGGCAGGTAGTGCACGGCATGGGCGAGCGCGTCAGCGCGGTCGGACGTGACGATGACGCCCTTGCCCGCAGCCAGCCCGTCTGCCTTGACCACATACGGGGCGCCGAGCTCGTCGAACGCGGCCTCGACCTCGGCGGTGGTGGTGGCGCGCACCGCGCGGCCGGTGGGGACGCCCGCGGCATCCATGATCCGCTTCGCGAACGACTTGGACCCCTCGAGCTGAGCTGCCGCCTTGCCGGGGCCGAACACGGGAATGCCGTGCGCACGCAGCACGTCGGCGACACCGGCGACCAGGGGAGCCTCGGGGCCGACGACCACGAGGTCGATCGCGCGCTCGTTCGCGAACGAGGTCACCGCGGCGCCGTCGAGCATGTCGACCGAGACGGGGGTGGCATCCTGCGCGATACCGGCGTTGCCGGGAGCGACGAAGATCTCGTGCTCCGCCTTCTCTGCTCGTAGGGCGAGGATGATCGCGTGCTCACGGGCACCGGAACCGAGGACGAGAATCTTCACCCGTCCAGACTACCGAGACGGGGGCGCGGGTTTCGGCGGGTTGCGAGCCGTCCGCGCATGCAGCCGCGGGATCCCGGCGCGTGCACGATTCAGCACAGAATGAGGCAGGGGGCCGGTGTCGGGCCCCTGCAGAGGCGTCGTCCGCATCGGTGCTGAGTTGTGGAAATGAATCCGGCGGGACGTGCTCAGAGTTCGATCGGCCGCTCGACCGCGGCATCCCACTCCTGCGTCCAACCGCTCGCGTCGAAGAGGGCGTCGAGCACCATCGCGGTGAACCCCCAGACGATCGTGCCGTCGACATCGAAGGCGGGGCCGCGCCAGGTGCGCCCCATGCGGCGGATGGTCGAGGTGAACCGCGTCGCGGGGTCGAGCAGCTGAGCCACAGGCACCCGGAACACGTCCACCGTCTCGGCGTGGTCGACGGCAGCGACGCGAGAGGGCGAGCGCCACCAGGCGAGCACCGGGGTGACCACGTGGTTGCTCGCGGCCAGGGGAAGCTCGGGCAACGTGGCGAGGATCTCGACACCGGCCGGGTCGAGGCCGGTCTCCTCTTCGGCCTCGCGCAGGGCCGTGGCGACGGCATCCGCATCCTCGTCCTCGCGCCTGCCTCCGGGGAACGACACCTGGCCGGGGTGCGACGACAGCGTCGCGGCCCGGCGCTGCAGCAGCACGTCGAGGTCGGCTGCGACGGTCACCTCGTCGGTCTGCGCGGGGATGCTGTCGAGTCGGCCGAACAGCACGAGCACCGATGCGGGATGAGCGGTGCCGACGATCGGCGGGAACGGCCTCGACCAGCTCTCGCGCCGTTGCGTCGCCGCGAGAAGCTCGGCTCGCGCACCGTGCAGGCTATCGGGATTCTGGCTCATCGAGTCGAGCCTATGCCTGTGCCTATGCCTGTGCGCGACGAGGAGGGGCTGGCGGGGTGTGCGCCAGCGCAGTGGATTCGCGCTTCGGAAGTCCGTATTCGGGGAATCCGGCCTTCGGAGGCGCGTTCCGACTTCTCAAGCGCACAGGACGGCACAGGGGGTGGGAACGGGAACCGGAAGGGCGACGCGGGCAAGCACACGGGAGGGGCCCGGCGTACCCTGGTCACCATGCCCTCCAGGAAGATCGACATCATCGACGGCCGCGCAGCCCTCGACGCGGTGCGCCGCGCGGATGCCGCCGGCGACAAGCCGCAGCGGGCCGATCTCGCGACCGCCGTGCGGTACCTGCTGCAGCTGCTCGACGAGAAGGCACCGGGCAACAGCGTCGAGGTGCGGGTGCCTCCGTTCGGCGCTGTGCAGGTCATCCAGGGGCCTCGGCACACGCGAGGGACACCGCCGAACGTCGTCGAGATGGATGCGGCGACATGGATCGCCGTCGCCACCGGCACGGAGCACTGGTCGGATGCCGCGGCATCCGGTCGTGTCAGCGCGTCGGGCACCCGTGCCGACCTCTCGGACGTCCTCCCGCTGCGCCCCTGAGCGCG
>Ga0308166_1001292_pt1 | contig 27219 bp, 28 predicted proteins | sample PhyCR2_2_FD_202137 | JGI IMG/M metagenome (GOLD analysis project Ga0308166, IMG submission 202137) | Phyllosphere microbial communities from UC Gill Tract Community Farm, Albany, California, United States - DLSLCC.R2 | ecosystem: Host-associated > Plants > Phyllosphere > Unclassified | place... | reverse complement strand
TTCATGCCGCGGGCGGTGGCATCGCAGCTGTCCAGCGCGGTGAGGATGCGGAAGGTCTGGGCATTGCCCTCGAAGCCGTCGGGCAAGTTCAGAGTTCCCCGGGCCACGCGGTCCAGTTCCAGCTCGCCGAGGTGGCCGAAAGGAGGATGCCCCAGGTCGTGGGCCGCCGCGGCGGCCTGCACGACTACCGGGTCGCATCCACCCAAATGGTCGACGAGTCTTCTAGTTGATTCATCAGCTTTACGCAGTCGGATCGCGATGGAGCGGGCCACCGCCGAGACCTTTAGCGAATGGGTCAGCCGGTTGTGCACCAGGGTGCCGGAGCCTGCCTGTGGAATCACCTGGGTGACCGAGGACAGCCGGGAGAAGTAGGGGGAGAAGCGGATGCGCTCGATATCGATGCGGAACTCGTCCTCATCGTTCAGGCTCGGCTCGGCAATGGCGCGATCCCGACCGCCGCTTTGGTGTGTCTTGGCCCTGTATTCCATGGTAGAAACCAGCCTAGGCGATCTACGGCTCAACGCCGCGTCAATTGATGATTCGGTTGGCGAGTTCTCCACCATGCGCAAAGGCGATGACCTGGTTGACTGCCATTTCGGAGACCAGTGAGATGAACTGTCCAGTGTCTCCAGCCATGTGCGGGGTGATGATGCAATTCGGTGCGCTCCACAGCGCGTGATTCGCCGGCAACGGCTCGGGATTGGTGACATCCAAAGCCGCATGCAGCCTGCCGGATTGCAGCTCTGGCAACAGGGCGTCGGTGTCGACGATGGGTCCGCGTCCCACGTTGACCAGCAGCGAGCCGTCCTTCATTGAAGAGAGGAACTGAGCGTCAATGAGCTGCTCGGTTTCCCGGGTATGCGGCAGGGCAACAATCACCACGTCGGCGGTGGGAAGAAAAGCCCATAGCCTATCGAGAGAATAGATGGGGTAGCCCTGCTCATGGACTCGTCCAGTGCGGGCAAAAGACGATAGCTCTGCAGGTTTGAACGGCAGCAGCCGCGAACGGATTTCGCTGCCGACTCCACCGGCACCGAGAAGCACCACCTTGGACCCGTGCAGCGAGCCGGTCCAGGTCCTGGTCCACTTTCGTTCGCGCTGCTGCTGGCCAACTTGCGGCAGTTGGCGCAGGGACGCCAGAACCAGGGCGAGGCAGTGTTCGGCGGTGGCATCTTCCACGGCGCCCTTGGAATTGGTCAATGACACTTGTTCAGGAAGATGCTCCAGAACCCACTCGTATCCGATGGACAGCAGGTGGACATGCTTCATCCCCTTGATGCGGGAGACTCTTGAACGCAGCTCAGGATTGCTCGGACGTTCGGTAACCAGCACGTCGGCTTCCGGCGCATCGTCCGGATCATCGTCGATGTGCCAGAGGATCGGTTCGATTCCCGGAAGCTGCAGCCGGACGACGGGATCCTGCCAGGGGAGCAATACACGTAATGCCATGCGAAGAGTGTCCTTTCGGTTGCTATGACCATTGTGTCTGTTGGCTGGCAGGGATGAAGAATCTGCTGACCGACTCGTTACTCCACATTAGTTAGTCCAGAATGCAGATCAAATAACTAGTAGGCTGAACTCATGACTCACAAAGGGATCGTCGGAACAACCATACTGATGGGGCTTGGCTGGACGGTGTTTGTCCTTGGCCTCGTCGCTCTATTCTTCGACCCGATGGTCGGAGCGCTGTTGGCGATCGCCGGCGCGGTACAGGTCAGTGGGGGCATGATCACCGAGGCGCTGAATAGGAAGCGAGATGCGTCCGCAGTACTGCAAAACAGCAGAGAAGCAGATATCGCTGCAAGCGATTAGTAGCTGTCGGCCGGAGCCTTACCGCATCGAAGCGCAGTAGCAGCAGGGGCACGAGGCGGGCAGACATGGCGCTGATCAGAAGCTGCCGGCCTGAGCTGTTCGGGTACACGGATCGATAAGGAAACCTTATAGGCGATAGATCCCGAAATCACCGACTAATCCTGTCGTAGGCGCTTGATACTGTCGCCAATGAAGCTCTCCCTTGCCATGGGGGAGCAAGAACGAACAGGGTGACTATGTATATCAGAAGCGTCTCGGTAGAGAACGTCAAGAGTTTTCGTGAGAAGCACCAGTTCGAACTGAAACCTGGGGTGAATTTCTTCGTTGGGGATAACAACAGTGGTAAGTCGACAGTGCTTGAAGCGCTCCTGTTCATGTTCGAAGGCCCTTCCACAACAAAGTGGACACCCGAGAAGTTCTACTGTGCTGGCGCGACTGGACCGACGAGAGTTGAAGTCGACATCGCCGATGATGTCGATGACCTGGTTGCGCAAGAAAAGTTTAAAGTGCTTTCGGACTTCGTTTTCGAAGACGAAGGGCAGAGGATTCTCCGCCTAGAGCGCAGTAGCGCGTCCCGCACCGTGGTTCAGAGTGGCAAAAACAAGAACGTCGATGTGAAGGCCGTGTGCTTCTGGCACCCGGAGCGCCAGCAGTTCGAGAACGTCACCGGCATCGACGCCAAGGTGAAGGCGCTATTCGACTTCGAAGCCGTATGGGCAGATGCCCACCCGGGTGACCATATTGACTTCGCCAACACGAAGACACTAGGACGCCTACTTGATTCATCATTCAAGCGGTTCACCGAGACAGATCGATGGAAGGCACTAGCAGATGCGCACGAGAAGGCATTCTCCCTCGACGAGGAGGACTCGTTCGTCTCTGAGACCAAGATGCTCGCAGATGGAATAAAAGCACTCGTGGATGAGCAGTACGGCCAGGCGAATTACCGTTTCGATTTTGGGCTCCCGGATGCCGCTGTCTTCATGAAGCAGGGGCGTCTGCACGTCGACGACGGAGCAGGGGAGACTCCGGTGGATGGCAAGGGAACGGGCATGCAGCGTGCGATCGCACTGGGAATAATTCAGCTCTATGCCCGGTCATCGGCTCTCATCGACGAGAGCAACCCGACCCCACTCATCCTCATGCTCGACGAACCCGAGACTTGGCTACATCCGAGCGCGCAGCTCAAGCTCGGGGAAGCCCTCAGCAAGATCGGCGAACGGGAACAGGTCTTTATCGTCACCCACTCGCCTTATCTGATCAGGAAGTTCGACCCGCAGAGTCACCTTCTCACGGTCCTTGCCGGCCATGGAAAAGACCGCCGTATCGATCACTCCATCACGTTTGGGCTTTTCGGGATGGGCGAGCCGACCTGGGGAGAAATCAACTATCGTGCCTTTGAGGTATGTAGTAACGACTTCCACAACGAGCTATATGGACACGTTCAGCGACATATTGAGGCGCGAAAGGCCGATGGACAGTCGGCCAGCGAGAAAGAGATTGATAAGTTCTTGGTAGGGGACGGGCTCCCACAAACGAAGACTTGGGTCCGATCATCGTCGAAAAGATATCAGGCGACGCTCCCAGTATACGTGCGCAACTGGATCCACCATCCTGAGAACAACTTGAATCTCGAGGTGACCACAGATGAGCTGAGCGAATCGACGAAGATTCTTGTGGCTGTCGTGGAGAAGATCAACGCCGACCTGCACTGAGGTAAACGTAAGCGAGGGTGCTCGCCTACACAAGCGAGCACCCTCGGCGTTCTACTCCTGCGCGGATGCAGTCAGGTCCATCATTCTCTGCTGATAAGTGGGGCCGTCGATTTCACGGTCATGATATTGACGCATCAGATCGTCGATTGCCGCTTTTAGTTCTTCTCGCTCCATTTGTCCGGCTCTTTTCGTTCTCTCAGCTGGGTCTATTCGATGATTTCGTCTTCAGCTTCGCACCAGTGGCTGCCTGAGTGACCGCATTCGAGGCGGCAGTAGCGGCCGCCGTACTTTTGCCGGCCACGTGGGAAGTACAGCGCATTACACCAGGTTTCAGAATCGCTCATGCCTACTCCATCACTATGCTTTGCTGGACTACAATCGTAAAACACAATGCATGCGGTTCTGCATACCTAAATGGAATAAGAATTCTTTACTACTGAATTGATGATGATAAGTGTTGAACTGTACGAAATGTTCGATTCCGGTCCCATCTGGAAACAGGTTTTGTGGTGGATGCGGCTCCCCAGTTGATGAACGCAGGAGTAGTATCACGGGTACGAATACCGGTCAGATCGAAGGCGGGTGGTTCCAAGCCGGAGGCGACATTCATATTCAACCTCGACATCCTGAACCACCGTCGGCAAATTATGAAGCCGTTCCGAAATGGCGGAGCCCATTGACCCAAGGGCTACTCGCATGGATTGGAGTTATCCTAGGGGTGTCAAGTGTTGTACCACTCTGGAAAGTCTTCGAGCCAGTGGCATTTTTCTTCCGCTCTGGAGAGACCTCGAATTTGGACACCAGCCGAGCTGCTCTGTGGATGGCGCTCTTTGGTTTTCTCGTACTGTTACTCGTGCTTGTCACGTCGCTACGTCGTGTGACTTCAACTCAGTTGCGAAAACCACTGGGAATGGGGTGGGCTCTCAACGGAGCGGGGCGTCGCATTACGCTTGAAAAGATCGAAGCCGAACGTTGCCCAGTATGTGGTGGCAAGATGCGTTATCGTAACAAGGTCACTCAGTGGATCGACCACCGGGAACCTAACGGTCGCAAATGGAGAGAGACACTGGATCAGGTTCCTGCCCTGATCTGCGTCCGCAACCCTAAGCACTGGGCGGAGATCGACCCCGCTGAAGATGCAGAAACTTGAGATGCAGCAGCACATCGTGAATTAGACGGCTTTTCGAGTGTTGGCGTGGTTGTCCCGAAAAATACGTAAGGCTCCGCAATACATCTGTAAAGATGGATGTCGACTAAAACAAAAATATTTGCAAGAGAACTACTCGCCGTTTTCATGGAAAGTACGCCAAAGAACAGGCCGAAACCCCCCATGGAAAATGCCGCTGACATTGCCAACAAATCCGCTGCCCTCGGCTCCATGGACGCCGTCAAAGAATCCGACGCCTTCGACGAGCTCATGGGCTTCATCGACCGCGGCGATATCCAACTCGACGGCAAAGCCGCCAGAACCAACAAAACGGCTAGGCGTGTGCCATCTGCAGAAGCTGTTCAAGAACCCCGCAACAAAGGCCTTACCCAACACGAAGTAACACCAAAGGCTCAAAACATCCCGCTCCACTGTTCAAAACTAGGTAACACACCAGCCAGTGAAGGCCCAGCCTGGGCAAAAGAACCAATCGCAGAACCTGAGGTCGACCCTAGGCCACATCCACACAAATCGGAGGCCTTCTCGAAAACGAGGAGGTCCCCTTCCTTGTGCCCGCTCAGGGCTGAATCATTGAGACCGCGTGCCCTGCAAGATCAACAATTTCGCCAGCCAACAACGGCGGTAGAGCAGCCATAAACATGCCCATGAAAGCCTTCACCTTACCTCGGGTCGCACCACTCTCAGCCTGCTGCTGGATCAAATCTAACTGCACCTCAGCAGCCTCACGCACATCCACATCGATATCTGACGATTGCAAAACCTCACGTATCTGAGCGCGGACGCTACCAAATCCTTCAGCATCAAATCCGAGCGTCTGCGTCCCTGTAGCTTGATTATGATCGCCCTGCTGGAACACTCCAACGGGCCCGTGAAAAATACTGACCTGCGACTTCGTATCCCCATAGTTTGCGGTCACTGAGCTACATTGCGTTTGCCCTTCAGCCCACAATTGAGGGCTCAGCCCTGACTGGAACGCTTGGAAACCACTGCTCGTAAGCATCGGACGAACAAGATCGGCCTGTCCAAGTGCGATCCCCTTGAGCATCTCCCAGTCCATCAGTTGCTGTACTGCTCGGTCATATTCTCTCTTCTCTATTGGCAAACCAAGCACACCAATAGGAGGGAAATAATCCTCAATCGACCCGCTATCCTCATGTTCCTCAATACCCTCAAGGATCGCTAATTGGATTGCGGCCTGGCGATACTCACTTGCGAGCGTCCGAATTCGAGGCTGTGCTGCAGAACGTAGTTGGAACGATGGCACACCAGCAGACCGGCGCTCATCAATGATCAACCCGTGGCTGGAAAATTCCTGATGCAGTGCTGGCAGATCTTCACGAGCGCAGACCTCTGCTGGAATAAATTGCTCTCGACCCTCATTCGAATGCAGATGGTAGGCCACACGTAGCGCAGCGAAAGTCATCATTATTAGATTTCTCCCATGTTCGTCGGTCCGATCACCCTAGCCTGTGGACGATACCTAGGGTGATGTCTGGTTACCTGTTGGTTGCCTTGTGGAAAATGACACCCACGGACCGTTGCCTGGGTCTGTATGTATAAGAAACGACACCGGTAGACAGTCAAATTTTTGGTCGGTGGGCGACTATTCCATATGGGAATTCGCAACCCGAATGAGCTCTATAACCTCCCGAACCCTCCTCTTGAGGTCAAATGGCCACTCGTCCATAGATGTTGAAGTAACAACTTTCGCAATAGCATTCTTGCTTGGCTTTGTACGGACTCGCTCAGCAGCCAGCGGATTCACCCATCTCTCTTGAGGGGCAAGTCTCTTTCCGCTCGCAGCTTTGCTGTGCACTGTCTGAATTGCTTGGCTGAGAACGCCTTCAGGAACATAATTCTCGATGGTGTAACCTGCCGTGACCCACGCCAAACTCGTTTTCGCGTCCTTCCCCAGCTCATCAATGACCCGCCGTTTGCTCGCATTAAGCGTGGCTCGCGCAGACTTCTTGTCCGAATCAATAACCACGGCCATGTACCGATTCAGCTTCCGTAGTGAGATAAATTCGTCTACTTCTTCAAGATCAAGTGGAGACAAGGAGTTCAACAAACCTCCACCATAGAACATGATCGAATAGTGAGTTCCTTCAATAAACTCCCCTGGCGCTAAAGCCTCAATCCAATGCTTAATATAAATTCGATCAGACGGCCCCTCCACCCAAATAATTGCGTTCGTCTGCACCAAATCGGAAGGCCTATAACCCAGGTCTGCGCAAATAGCCGACCGTTCACTCGCAGAGCCTGCATAACGAACCTCCGACGCACCATCATGACGTGAGACATGAAAAATGGAACCTAATGACGAGTCCAACATGTGAGCTGAGTGAGTGGCGATGAAGTATTGGTTATTCGTCTCTTCGTGCAAATAGCGCAGCAACTTGCGCTGAAGAATCGGATGCAGGTGCACTTCCGGTTCTTCAATGCAAAGGATTGCATCTTGAACCACGGTGGCCGCAGCTGCCAAGATGACGACTTCATGCACTCCGGTGCCAAGATTCTCAATAGGTAGAGTCGTTCCACCCTGGGTCACATGGATTGTCGAAAGATCATGCGGGATATCGATCGTAATGCTTTCGTCATCCAACACTTTTCGCACAAAACTTTGGATCTTACCGAAAAGACGCCTGTCTTGCAGTTTTTCTGTCGTCGGATTCTGAAGCTCAAGAAGTCGCCGTTTAATGCTCCGACCATTCAAGTCGGGGTCAGCATCACTGCTGTCTGAAATGGCGCGCCCACCGTCCACAACGTGCGCTTTTACTGGGCGTGGGAAATCTCGTAGCAAGAACCGAAAAATACTCGTCACGTTATCGCCGTGTGAGCTAGAATAATTCCCAGTTAGATTCCACGAGATTGTTCTTGATTCATTCGCATCCACGTACCGTGCAGTAGCCTCCTCTCTCGGTGGCGTAGCGATGACCCCATCCTTGCCGACATCGAGCCACACTGCCTTACCCTCTGCGCCGCTGACGACAAGAAGGTCACTCTCTAAATACTGCGCAAGACGCCCAGCTTGGACATTCCTTGTGCTATCGGCCTCAGGATGATCGACGATGTCCAGAACAGGAACTAGCACCTCCGACCGATACGTGTAGACTGAATCGGCAACAGGCCTATCCAGCTTCTGCATATCGAGCTGTCGGCCAGAAAAAGCTGCTGAAATCACGCGAAGGATGTTGGACTTCCCCACATTATTTTGACCCGCTATCAGGTTAATCTTGCTCAGCTGGTATAGCTCAGCTGGGCTGCTGCTGGGAAAGCTTCGGTAGCCCTGAAATCGGAAGCCAAGAAGGTTGCTCATGGCTAAGTATTATCATCAGCTCGACCGAACTGCGACATTGGCATCCGGTTAAACCTTGCCACTATGTGCGAACCTGCAGAGGTGTTAGAGAGGATCGATACCTTCAGCCCAGATCGGTTCGTCGTTTTCATCGAGTGTGAAGTAATGGGTATCAAAAGCCTTATGGTGATTCGCGCACATGAGACGCCCGTTTTCGGCCGTCGGCAATCCACCTTTCGAATCTGGGATCAGATGCGCGGCTTCTAGCAAGGGAATTTCGTTGAGTCCACAGATGATGCATTCTGGTTCAAAGGTTTTCAGTAGCAACGCCCGGAAACCCTTCTGATGGATTCGGTGCTTGGTCAAGTAGTACCGGTAGCCCTTGCTGATTGGCTCTCCAGGCAGCGTGATAGTTGCTATGGCCGCTTGTTCTAAGTGCTCTTGCCAGAGGGACTCTAGGGCTTCAGATTGAGTTGGGTTTATGCTGACCCCACCAGAAATGAAGGCCCTAGGGAAGCCTGAGACATGGACCTTGATCTTGTCCCAAGGCAGAAGATTGGCGGGCTCTAATAGCGTGTCCCAAGAAACATCGACGTAATTCGCTGTGTCGGTTCTGGTTTCGTCCCAATGAGGCAACGGGTAGATAAAGCTTGTAGCGTGGCCTGAGGCAATGAGTCCGCGATTTTTAGACCCAACGTAGAACATATATATCCGGGCTCCAGGTTCGATGCCCCTTTTTGCGAACTCCAATGCTCCATGAGAACGGCACGGAACTTCCGGCTTCGATCTGTTGCTGCATGTCAAGGAAATCATTAGCATCCCAATGGTAGTTCGCCGGGTTCCAGAGCACTTCGAAGGAGTTGTTGGCTGTCGAGATATCGTGTGCAGCTGGGTGGTTGATAACGTCGAAACCGAGCTTAGCTAGAGCTTGGGCTGCGCCTTGGACTCCACCGGTGAACTGGCCATGTTCCAGCAGCCTACCGTGTTGGAAGATGTGGGCAACACCGGCGATGGCTTTGGAATCGTAGTACTGCCCGCGCCGCAGCACTTTGAAGGGTCTTGCTGGTCCGAAGCCGTGTTCGTTCAAGAAATGTTCGCGCCCCATCTGGTCAAAGAGGTCCATTGCTTGATGCACTGCAGAGGGAGCGGTGAGATCCTTGAGAGCCATGGTGGCGTCCTTTCCGCGGTGCACGATTAGGCATCTTGATGCTGTGTAAGACATGGTCGGAAGTTGTTCCTTGCAGGTTTCATCTAAGCATGTCCGGCCGACAACATTGGTGCTAAAGACGCGACTCGCGAATTCAGCGTGTCATGTCTGCTTACCGCGAGGAATCAACCGGAACTCAGCGTCATACAGAGCTGTCACACCTCGACGCCAAAGAAGGCAGCGTTTCCTCACGAACTTGTACTCCGTGAGCATTCTGGCGTGAAGGTTGTGGGCTTTCTTGACAAATCCACTGCATCATTAGGGGTTCAGCGGTGCTCTAAAGAAAACTTGTCTTGTATGTATGCTTCCAAAATCTCGATCGTATCAGGAATCATCATTTAAGCCACGGAAACTGGTATTCAATTCCTGAGGGACCGATTCAAAAGCAAGCACCATAATATTGGAATGTAAATGCGTGATGTAGCTCGGAGTGTTCTGCATCTGATCAAGCCAACAAGAAACGCATTCTATGGAAAAAATTCTTTGTAAATATTCACTTAATTGGCTAGATTTAGTCCCATCATCAATTTATTGGTGTAAAAAAGTACTACTTTAGCAACAATTGCTAAATTTCCCTTCGGTGATGTTTTATGCCGGTTTGCACTCTTTGAAGCAGGATAATTGAAAACTAAACTATGCGTGGCAGCAATGTCCACGGCACTCATTTCAGGATTGGTGCTTAGTGGACCGGTAGCAAATGCACAAGTGGTTCCGGATGATGCCATCTCAACCCCAGTTGAATCTTCTACGCCAGTTCTGGTTCCGACGGAGCCAATTGTTGCTCCCGTTGCGCTGGAATCGCCTGTAGATGAAACTGCCGAATCAGAAACGGTCATCGTGCCGGCAGAGCCAGAAGTAGTTCCTGAAGTCGAAGAGTCTAGCCAGGTAGCAACTTCGGAACTCGCTATCGACGAGTCTCTTGATCCTGTGGAATCTCAAACTATCGAGCCCAATGAGGTCGAAGAATCTGCTCCGACGGTGACAGAAACCGCATCGGCCCCGGAATTCGAAGCCGAGACGGCGGCTCCTTTCGAAGCTAGCAAGTCGGCAGAATCCACGGATTCGTCAACGTACGTCGCAGTTGTTGACGAGGATCCACGCTGGGCTCAAATCGACGCACTCATGCCCGAAGGCAGTGAAGACTGGGATGAAGCCCGGTGGGAAGTTTTCGACGAAACCGAAGCGGGTCAGGACCTGAATCGTCTCATTGATGAAGTGCTGGCTGACGAAAACGGCTGGGACGATGAATTTGGGGTTTCAGATGAAGAGCAGTCTTTCTTGATTCCATGGCGAGCTGTTGCCTGAGGAAAGCCTCGAATGGGACGAAACGCAGTGGGAGGATTACTTCCGTACTGACAATGGACGCGAACTCCTCGACCTGATGCTTCCATTCATCGCCGAAAGCATTGAAGCCGATGAAGACGCAGCTGTCCTTCAGGCATTCCTGGAGCAAGTCTTTGCCAATGATCCCGAGCTGCGAGCGTACTACCATGAAGTGTTCTTCGGCATCCCGCCAGAGAATGGTAGCGGTTCTGAAGAACCAGTGACCGAGGAGGAGCCGATTCCTTCTGAGAGCGAATCTCCGAGTGCTAGCATCGACATCAAGCCAGCCGGTGACATCAACAAGACGCCGTCTGCCGAAAAGCAGACCGTAGCAAAGTCCGCAGACGCCTCAGTGCCGGCTCTGGCGAACACCGGCTTTGACGGATTCACGGCTGCCGTCGCGGGGCTGCTCGTAGCCCTCGCCGGTGCGGTCTTCATTGCCCTTGGCCGCAGAAAGTCAGCCAAGCACTAGAACGACCTGAAGCTGTGCGGCTGCCGTCCATGGGGCAGCGGCCGGACAGCCTCAACTGGTTAGCTGCGAGTTTTCATCTAGGCGGTGCCAGGCGCGGTTGTGGTAAACCAGTCCGTTGCTGGGCTGGCCGGGTTCGCTATTTCGTTCAATGTGCGACTCAAGGGCGCGCGCGACAAAAACTGTGGATGTTCCTGCCTGAATCCGTTCGATGACCGCGCAACGAACCCAGGCCCGGACGCCATCGAATACCGGTTCGCCGGTGCTCAGCCTTGACCACGTTTGCTTCTGTGCGAAGCGGTCGATGCCACTGGTTGCCCCCAATTTAGCAACCTCGATGTCATGCGCATCCAAGGTGTGAACTATAAGAGATGTTGCGCGGGTGAGCACCTTGGCCGCCGAGGACAGCGCAGAAATCGAGAAGACGAGCAATGGCGGATCAACGCTGATCGAGGCCACGGACGTTGCCGTGAGGGCAACCGGTCCGTCGCCGGCATCGGCGGTTATCAGGCTGACGCCACCGGGGTGCCCGCGGAAGATCGCTTTGAAGTCATCCGCGGGCAACGATGGTGTCGCCGATTCTGTCACTTCAGACGCGGGCACCAACAAGCTCCTCACGCAGGATGCCAGCCCCTGCGCTGAGCGCGCTGAGCTTGGCCAGGGCCACATCGCGGCGGAACGGGGCCATGCCGCAGTTGGTGCTGGCAATCAGCTTGTCCGCATCGACAAATTCGAGAGCATTGCGCAGAGTCTGCGCCACTTCCTCGGCAGTCTCCACGGCGTCATTGGCCACGTCGATAGCTCCAAGCATCACTCGCTTGCCGCGCACCAATTCGACGACCTCCAGCGGGACATTCGAGTGGTGGGATTCCAGCGAAACGGTGTCGATGGAGGAAGCCTGCAGCAGCGGGAAGGACTTCTCGTAGTGGCGCCATTGGGCACCGAGAGTCGCTTTCCAGTCATTATTCGCCTTGATGCCGTAGCCAAAGCAGATGTGGACCACGGTCTCGGCTTTGAGCCCCTCGCAGGCGCGCTCCAGGGCAGCGATGCCCCAGTCGGCCACCTCATCAAAAAAGACGTTGAAGGCAGGCTCATCGAACTGGATGATATCCACTCCGGCGGCCTCGAGCTCGCGGGCTTCCTGGTTCAGGATGGTCGCGAATTCCCACGCCAGCTTCTCCCGGCTGCGGTAGTGCGCATCGTACAAGGTATCAACCATGGTCATCGGGCCAGGCAGGGTCCACTTTATCTGCTTGTCGGTGCAGGAACGCAGGAACTTTGCGTCCTGGACAAAGACCGGATTTTCACGTTCAACGGCACTGACGACGGTAGGCACGCTTGCGTCGTAACGGTTGCGGATTCGCACCGTCTCACGCTTTTCAAAATCAACACCGCTCAGGTGCTCAATGAACGTGGTGACAAAGTGCTGGCGGGTCTGTTCGCCATCACTAATGATGTCGATGCCGCGTTGGGTCTGTTCGAGGACCGCAGCACGCATGGCGTCCTGCTGGCCTTCGCGCAATTGATCGCCTTCAAGCTTCCATGGGGACCAAAGCTTTTCAGGTTCGGCAAGCCAGGAAGGCTTGGGCAGACTGCCGACAATTGATGTGGGGATAAGTGGGGAAGTCATGAGTTATCTTTCGGAATCTTAGGCGACAGGCGTCGGGTACGAGGAAGACCACTGATCGAGCAGTTGGCGATTCGGGATGATGAAGTGCTCTTCGGTGAACTTGCCTTGGAGCTTGCCCAACTGAGTTCGTTCTTCGCGGTCATAAAAGACACGGGTGGGGGAGAAGTCCTCGGCGCCCAAGCTCGGGTGGTACACGGAAGGAGCAGCCGAATTGGCGTTGTAGATCTCCGGGCGGTAGATCTTCTGGAAGGTCTCCATGGTGCTGATTAGGCTGATCAGCTGAAGGTTTGTGTAGTCGTTGAGCAGGTCGCCGCGGAAGTAGAAAGCCAGTGGCGCAACAGCGCCTGGAGGCATGAAGTAGCGCACGCTCAAGCCCATTTTTCCGAAGTACGCATCGGTCAATGAATTTTCATCCTGCTGGTATTCCAAACCGAGCACTGGATGGCTGTTGCCGGTGCGGAAATAGGTCTTGGAGGTCGAGACGCTGATGCAGACCACAGGCAGTTGGGCGAAACGCTCACGGTATGCCTGCGAGTTCAAAAAATGTTGGAAGAGCTGTCCGTGGAGATCGCCAAAATCTTCTGGAAGCACCGGAGCCCCGCTGTCATTACAAGAAGCTGGAAGCACCACGCTGAAGTCGTAATCGCGAACATAAGAAGAAAAATTATTGCCGACGATGCCCTGGGTCCGAGTGCCGGTGAGTTTATCCACGATGGTGGTTTCAAGCACTTCTAAAAGCGGGAATTGCTGTTCGGTATTATCGGCAGAAAAATGCACATTTGCTGAAATGATTTCCAATTCCAGAGAGTAACGGTCGCCCTGGGGATTGTCCCAGTGAGCCAAGGAATTGAAGCGGCGATTGATCATCGTCAGGGCATTGCGCAGGTTCTCTTCGCGACGCTCTCCACGCGCCAAATTAGCGAAGTTTGTCGTGGTTCGCGAATTTGCCGAAGGGGAGTAATTCTCGTCGAATCTAGTGGTGCTAATACTGAAATTTAATGCGTCTGCCATGACGGCCAATCTGTATTTGGGAGGCCTGGACAGGCCGCGGGGGAGTCGATGCGTCAATCATGCAGGGTGATTCTTGATATCGGGTAACTCGATATAACTATGGATTCATATAGACTCTGGCTATGGTCCAGGGAACGAATGGTCTGACACTGCAGCAGCTTCGCTATTTTGTGGCGGTCGCCTCCGAGGGCTCAATCTCCGCTGCCGCCGACCTAATTTACGTCGCGCAGCCCAGCATGTCGGCGGCGATGAAGGAGCTCGAATCGCGGGTGGGGCGCACCTTGCTGGTGCGCTCGGCCAGGGGAGTGACGCTCACCGCCGAGGGGGCAGAATTCCTTGGCTACGCCCGGCAGGTCCTGGAACAGGTGGAGCTTCTTGAGCACCGCTACCTCGGCCGGCCCTCCGCCAGGCGCCTGCTGGGCGTCTCCACCCAGCACTACTCCTTTTCGGTGGATGCCTTTGTCCGAATGGTCCAGGCGAGCGGCGCCGAGGAATACCAGTTTTCGCTCCGCGAGACCCGTACGGAAGAGATCATCGAGGACGTGCGCACGCTGCGCAGCGACATCGGGATCCTGTACCGCAACGACTTCAACCGGAAGGTCATCGACAAGCTGCTGCGCGAATCCCGGCTGGTCTTCCACCCGCTGTTCCTCGCCGACCCGCACATCTTCATCTCGCGCAGCAACCCGCTGGCAACCCGAAGCCAGGTCACGCTCGAAGACCTCGAGGACCTGCCGCGGCTGACCTTCGACCAGGGCGCGAACAATTCCTTCTACTTCGCCGAGGAGGTGCTCTCCACGCGCTCCAGCCAACGCGAAATCCAGGTTTCGGACCGCGCTACCATCTTCAACCTCATGATCGGCCTGGGCGGGTACACGATCTCCACCGGCATCATCAGCGACGAGCTTGATCCCTCCATCGTTGCCATCCCGCTGGCGATCGAGGAGCGCATCGAGATCGGCTGGATCGACCACGCCGCCATTCCGCTCACCGACCAGGCCCAGCGCTACCTGCAAGAAGTCCGCGCAGTGGTCGCCAGCTTCGGCGTCGAGGTGCTCGGCTGAGCCGCCCCAGGCGTAACTCTCGGTCATCGAGCGCCGGTCCATCGTCATAAACTTCCGGCAGAACCCCTACATCACGCAGATTCCGCTCAAAAGCTCGCGTCATAAAGTGCTGCTGGCCACCGCGTCATCATGACAACCGCAAGTCATATGAAGCATGGAGGCCTTGTATGAAGCCGGCCGCCCGATAGCGCTTGCACCTCCGAATGCTCATGGCCAACCATGGAAGAACAACAAACCATCAAGAGCGACTAAGAGATCTGGCTCGTTGACGTCGCAGCAACCATCGGGAAACCGAAAGGTGCTAATGCCAGGAACGATGGAGCAGTTCCGAACGCGCTTTTGCGTGCTGTGCTTCGTGTTGCCACGATGCCTAATCGGTGCACTCCCTCGCAGAGAATCGAGGAGGAGCCATGAGCCAGGAAACCGACGCGGTGCACGCAGGATACCGCCCGAGCGGAGACTTCCGCCCGATGCTGCCGCCACTGCACAATTCCGCAGCCTACCAATTCCAGTCGCATGCCGAAGCGATCGAGAAGTTCGCGCTGCGCCAGGCCGGTTTCACCTACTCGCGCACCGGCAACCCCACCGTCTCGATCCTCGAGCAGCGCGTGGCCGCGCTGGAAGGCGGCGCCCAGGCGGTAGCCACCGCCACCGGCCAGTCCGCGGTAGCCCTGTCCCTGCTGGCCCTGACCCAGGGACCCAAGCACATCGTGGCGTCCTCCTCGCTCTACGGCGGCACCGTGGACCTGTTCACCGACACCTTTGCCGATTTCGGCATCCGCATCAGCTTTGTCGACCAGGCAGATCCCTCCGCCTGGGCCGGCGCCATCGAAGAGGACACCCGGGCATTCTTCCTGGAGTCGGTGTCCAACCCGCTGTGCACCGTGGCCGATCTTCCCGCCATTGCGGCCATCGCCCACGAGCACAACATCCCGGTGGTGGTCGACAACACCCTGGCCACCCCGCTGAATGTGCGGCCGCTGGATTTCGGCGCCGACATCGTGGTCCACTCGGCCACCAAGGGCCTGGCCGGACACGGCTCTGTTTTGGGCGGGATCGTCGTGGACTCGGGCAAATTCGACTTCTCCGATGCCGTCCGCTGGCCGCAGATCGCCGCCCCGCGCGTGCGGCTGAACAACACCTCGCTGCTAGAGCGCCACGGATCAGCCGCCTACGCGATGCTGGTGCGCTCCAAATTCCTGCACGACCTGGGCCCGACCCTGGCCCCGGCCAGCGCCCAGGGCATCCTGGCCGGCATCGAAACCCTGCCGGTGCGCGCCGCGCATGTGCAGCGCAGCGTCACCACGCTGATCGAGAAGCTCTCGGCGCACCCGGGCATTGCGGCCATCCACCACCCCTCGCTGCCCGGCCACCCAAGCCACGAGCTGGCCAAGAAGATCACGCCCAAGGGCACCGGTTGCGTGCTGGCCATCGAGCTGGCCCACCCGTCACTGGTTTCCCCGGTGATCGACGGGCTCAAGCTGATTTCGCTGGCCGCCAATGTGGGGGATACCCGTACCATGATTTCGCACCCGGCCACCATGACGCACTGCCGGCTCTCCGAACAACAGCTGGCCGACGCGGGGTTGAACACCTCCACCCTGCGCCTTTCGGTGGGCCTGGAAGACCCGGCCGACCTGCTCGCAGATATCACCCAGGCACTGGATCACCCACTGGACTCGACCCAGTCCGCGCCTAACGAAACCAAGGAAGTGAGCTTCGCATGAGCGGCTTCAACACCCAGGCCGTGCACGCCGGCCAGCACAAGGACCCGCACACCGGGGCCGTGGTCCCGCCGATCTACCAGACCAGCACCTTCATCCAAGACGGCATCAACGTGCTGCGTTCCGGGCACGAATACTCCCGCGGTTCCAACCCGACCCGCGACGGTTTCCAGGATCAGCTCACCGCCCTGGAAAATGGCGCCGCCGGATTCGCCTTCGCCTCGGGCGTCGCGGCCGAAGACGCCCTGCTGCGTGCGGTGCTTGAACCGGGCGACCACATCATCCTCGGTGCCGACGGCTACGGCGGCACCAACCGGCTGATCTCCAAGCTGCACAGCAAATGGGGCATCACCTCCTCGGCGGTGGACATCACCAACCTGGATTCGGTGCGCGCCGCCGTGCAGCCGAACACCGCACTGCTCTGGGTGGAAACCCCGTCCAACCCGCTGCTGGGCATCGCCGATCTGGCCGGCTGGGCTGCCATCGCCCGCGAGCAGGGTGCCCTGCTGGTCGTGGATAATACCTTCGCCACTCCTTATCTGCAGCGCCCGCTGGATTTTGGCGCCCACGCGGTGGTCCACTCCACCACCAAATACATCGGCGGGCACTCCGATGTGCTGGGAGGTGCTGTCATCGTGGCCGATCACCTCTTCCGCGGCCAATCCCTGGCCGAAGCGGTGGGCTACCAGCAATTCGCCGGGGGAGCGGTGGCCGGGCCGCAGGATTCCTACCTGGCCGCCCGCGGGCTGAAGACCTTGGGCCTGCGCATGGAACGCCACTGCGCTTCGGCGGACAAGCTGGCCCGCTGGCTCGATGCGCAGCCCGAGGTCACCCGCGTCTACTACCCGGGGCTGGAAAGCCACCCGGGCCACGAGCTGGCGACCCGACAGCAGCGCGGTTTTGGCGGCATTGTCTCGCTGCAGCTGGCCGACGAGGCCGCAGCCCGCGCCTTCGCCGAATCCATGGAATACTTCCAGCTCTCGGTGTCCCTGGGCGGGGTGGAATCGCTGGTCTGCTATCCGCGCGAAATGACCCACGCCTCGCTGATCGGCACCGAGCTGGAAATCCCGGCTAACCTGGTCCGCCTCTCGGTGGGCATCGAGGAGACCGAGGACCTGATCGCGGATCTGGAACGCGGGCTGGCCGCGGCCCAGGCGACCCAGCGTGTTGTGAGCCCGGTACGCGAAAGGGCCCTGGAAAACGCCTGACTTGCTAGAAGCTCACCGCTCGAACCCTCTTTATAAGGAGAGGTGCGAACAGTGAGTTCTTGACAGTAATTTAGATACTCTTCGAGCTCTTAGGCAGCAATGATTTGCCTAGGACCAATGCCCGATGGCTAGGAACTGTATTTAGCTCCTTTTGATCGGTTGCAACGCCAACACAGGACCTGAAGGTTCTCTGGAACGCTTAGCCCACCCTTTGAAATCGGCATAATGTGGTCTATTTCAAGCAACAAATGAGGTTCGTGCGTTGTTGAAATTGAACATTGCTGGCAGGTGTAGTTATCTCTTTCTTTTATCTGAGATCGAAGACGAGAAGTCATGAGCGACCGTTGGCCCGCTGCAGATTTAGCCCACCTAATTTTCTCGGTCAGGGTAGCTGACAAGGCGTCGAGAGTCTGACTGTTTAACTCGACTCGAGTAGTTTGACCGCTGTTTCCACCAGCAGAGGTGTACTGGAATTTGTACTCAGGGTATGGGACGGTAACTGGCGACAGGTGGACACCCACCTGGCCCCAGAATTCGTCACTGTAGTGTTTGAGGATGAATGCAGGTGGATTAATCGCCCGGGTAATTGATTGTTCCCTCTCGTGAATGTTCTGAACGGCATTTTCAAGCCTAGAGATATCTTCAGCAACGCGCTGAACATCAGCCAGAGTCTCTTTGTCGGCTTTGACCCCAAAATATTTCATGACGTATTTGATGGGATCCGTGCTCGCGTTACGAACGACTTGAAGAGAAGCATTGTGCACATGAGGGGCATGTTCGGCTTGGTGGCGATCTCTTTTGTAGTTCCAACTAGAAGTATTTTCGAACGAAGCTAGATGTGAGTGTTGTCCAGAACTCGATTGGCCAAGTTCAAACGAACCGTTTGATCTTATTTCATTTACATACTCGACTACAGCGTTATGTTCTGCAACGACCTTTTCGCTCTGTTGTTTTAAATCTTGAAAGAGCTCAGAGTTGAAGTATCGATTTTTTCTGATAGATCGGATGATTGGGTTTGCGAGCAATACGGCAATTATTGAAACGACCGTGGCGATCCAGCTATTGGTCGCATTAGCAACGATTATCGGAAGCAGAATCAGCGTAACGACAAATATGGCTGTCGGCATTTTGCGCCCTTCTTGATGTAATGATGAATGACATTATTATTGTGGCAGTTAGTTCAGACAGTATGGAATTTGTTGCAGTTTGAATCTGTTTTATGGGCGGTTCGGAAGTGTAATCCATAAGTGATTTAGGCTAGATGCACCAGATTCCTCGTTGGGTTGTAAGAACAAGGAGAAAAGAGATTTTCCTCGGTGGGCATCGAAGAGGCCGAGGATCTGATCGCCGATCTTCAACGCGGCCTGGCCGCCGCCCGGGCCACCCGGCCTGTGAGCACCGTACGCGAAAAGGCCCTGGAAAACGCCTGATCGTTTCGAACCGCAAAGATCGGGCGGCGCGCCCCTTCCCCAGGGAATAGTAGATGGGGAAGGGTGGAGACATGATCGGAATTCTCAATCGGCTCATCGAACACATCGAGGCGAATCTGCGCGAGCAGATCAACCTCGCTGAGCTGGTGCGTGCCGAAGGCACCACCGAATACCACGTGCGGCGGATGTTCTCCTCGCTGGCCGGCATGCCGGTCTCCGAGTACATCCGCCGGCGCCGCATGACCCAGGCCGCCGCGGATCTGCTCTCAGGTGAGGACCTGCTGAGCATCGCGATCCGCTACGACTACGGTTCGGCCGAAGCATTTGGCCGGGCTTTCCGAGCTGTCCACGGCGCGTCCGTGGGTGATATCCGCAAGAATGGTGGCCCCCTTCGAAGCCAGCCAATCATCAGGTTCAGCCTGCACGTCGAAGGGAATCGCCCCATGGATGCACGAATAATAGAACGAGACAGTTTCCAGCTCATCGGATATGCCGCACAGGTCCCGCTGATCCACCACGGGGCCAACCCGCACATCCAGGCCCACATCGCCTCCATCCCGGTGGCCGAACACGCCCGGCTCAAGGAACTCTCAGCCGCCGATCCCGCCGGATTGCTGCAGGTCAGCGACCAGGTTGATGCGGACTACCAGGAAGGCAGCGAGCTGACCTACCTGCACGGGGTCGCGGTGCCCGCAGGCCCAGTGCCCGAAGACCTGGATTCCATCCAGGTTCCCGCCGGCCACTGGGTGGTTTTCAGCGTGACCGGACCCTACCCGTCGGCCCTGCAGGAGCTCTGGGCCTCCACCGCCACCTCGTGGTTCCCGTCCAACCCGTGGCGTTTGCGTCCCGGCCCGTCCATTGTTGCCGTGCTCGATCGGGCCGCTGATTTCAGCACCGCCACCTGCGAGCTGTGGTTCCCGGTGGAAGCCGACCGCTAGGCTTATCCACACCTCGTCACTGCATGCCCCGCGTCGTATCTTGCGCGGGGCATGCTCGTTCCTATGGACACAGCGCAGGCACTGAAGAATCTGGCTGAGGCGGGACAACTGATCGCCTCAGCCACTGCCGTGCTCTCCGGCGATCTTCCCGCCGGCCACGCCGCCTACTTCGCGCTGCTCACCGAGCACATCGGCCAACAGCAGGCCCGCGCCCAGATCGAGGCTGCCCACGCGGTGCGCCGCACCGGCGCCCACAAGCTGGTCCAGGAATCCTTCCAAGCCATCAGCGATGCCGGCACCAACCCCACCATCGAGCAGATCGAGGCGGCCGCCGGCCGCACCACCACCGGGCGCACCCATTTCAAGAGCGCCCGCGGCCTGATGCAGGACTGGCTGGATATCCCGAGCAGCACCGCCGGAAACCGGCTGAGCCAAGCCGACTGCCTGATCGGCGGGATCGATGACGCCGGGCTACCGCTGGATCCCTGGCTGCCTGAACTGGCCGAGCAATTTGCCGATCCCAGCGTGGATCCGCGGCTGGTCGCAACCGCCGCCCTCAAGCTGCATTCGGCCCGCAAGGACCTGGGCAACGGCAAAGCTGGGCGCAAGAAGAAGCAGCAGCTGCAAGCCGATGCGGTGGCCTTCCTGCGTGCCGAACCCAAATCCGCGCGCAAGCACATCAACGACTTGATCTCGCAGGTGAAATCCGGCAAGCGCCCGATCAAAGCCCTGCTCGATGGCATCGGCATTTTCAAGCGCGGCGTGCGCCAAGGGCTGGTCGAATATGTGCTGCGCGTGCTGCCCTCGCATGCCGCGTTCATCGAGGCCTTTTTCGCCAAGCTGGATAACCCGGCCACCGTGGCCGGCAACCGCGACCGGCTCAAGGACGCCGACGCCCAGTTCACCGGTGCACCCAGCGAATGGGACGATGAAGAATCGATGCCCGACTGGGCGCGGTCCAACCGCGACGGTCCTGATCCCGGCGATCACCCACCGGGCAAACCGCCAGGGAATGAAGAACCGCCGGCACCATGGGAGGATCTGAAGCCCGAACGCCGCAGGCTGATCGGCCTGATCGCACTGTTGATGGGCAACTCGCCTGGTGCCCAGCCGGAACCCGGTTTCGCAACAGCCCAGGTGAGCATCGTGATGAACTGGGAAAAGATGCAACAGCAAGCCCAGGATTTTGCGGTCACCTCCAGCGGCATACCGCTATCACCGGGCGAGGCAAGGGCCGCATTGTGCACCGCCGGCATCTACCCGCTGGTGCTCAATGGCACCTCTCTGCCCTTGGACCTTGGCCGAACCCAACGGCTCTTCTCCAAGGCCCAGGGGCGGGCGATCCGCGCCGCCTATCGAGGCTGCTCCTATCCGGGTTGCAGCATGCCTGCGCAGCGGTGCGAACTCGACCACCTGGACCCGTGGGAGAAAGGCGGGCGCACCGATATCGCTTCGGCGGACCTGAACTGCCCGATCCACCACATCGCCCGGCACTGCTCGCTGTTCCGGACGGTCAAGATCCCGGGCAGCCGTCCGCTGGTGCTGCTGTCCCGGGAACTCGACCCGGAACAGAAGCTACGCGTTAATACCTATTTCATGACGCCGAACGAGGCGCTGGCCGCCGAAGCCTTGGCCGAACAGATGACCGCGCGTTGGCGGGCAGGCCAGCTGGAAATAGAATTCGCCGCGGCTTAGGAGTTCGCCGCAAGGTGCTTGGCGGACAGTTCCAGGTAGTGATCCGCGTTGGTCTTCAACCCGGCCACTTCCTCATCGCTCAATTCGCGGCGGACTTTGGCCGGGACGCCGGCAACCAGTGAGCGCGGGGGAACCTGAGTGCCCTCCAGCACCAGTGCGCCGGCAGCCACAAGCGACTGCTCGCCGATCACCGCGCCATTCATGATGGTTGCGCTCATTCCGACAAGGCAGCCGTCGCCTATGGTGGCGCCGTGCACCACTGCCGAGTGGCCGACGGACACACCCGCGCCCAGCGTGCAAGGGAAACCGGCATCCGCGTGAAGCACTACGTTGTCCTGCAAGTTGGTGCCTTCGCCCACGCGAATCGGGGCGGAATCCCCGCGCACGGAAACCCCGTAGAACGCGCTGGCCCGATCGGCCAAGGCCACGTCCCCGCTCAGCACTGCGGTGGGTGCAACAAAAACGTCCTCGCCGACCTTTGGGGTCGACCCGTCAATGGTAATAATGTGGCTCATGCCACCCACTCTAATTGCCGCGGGGGCACGGTGCGAGTTACGAGAAGACGATGGTGCGCTGGCCGTCGAGCATCACGCGATGCTCGGCATGCCACTGCACGGCACGGGTCAGCGTGCGGCCCTCCACGCTGCGCCCCAGCTCCACCAGCTGCTCGGCGGTGCGGGTGTGAGACACGTGGGTGACTTCCTGGTCGATGATCGGACCCTCATCCAGATCCGCGGTGACATAGTGCGCGGTGGCGCCGATCAGCTTCACGCCGCGCGCATAGGCCTGGTGGTAGGGCTTGGCACCCTTGAACGACGGCAGGAAGGAGTGGTGGATGTTGATGACGCGCCCCTCCATCCGCTCGCACAGCGAGTCGGAGAGGATCTGCATGTAGCGGGCCAGCACCACCAGTTCGATGTTGTAGTCTTTGGCGAGCTTGAGCAGCTCGGCCTCGGCCTGCGACTTGTTCTCCTTGGTCACCGGCAGGTGCACGAAGTCCACCCCGTAGAAATCTGCCATCGGCTTCAAATCCAGGTGGTTGGAGACGATCACCGGCACCTCGATAGCCAGCGTCCCGGCGCGCTGGGCGAAGAGCAGGTCGTTGAGCGCATGCCCAGCCTTGGAGCACATGATCATGGTGCGCACCCGATCGTCCGCGTCGGCTACCGAAAGCGACATCGCGAACTGATCGCGGATCGGGGCCAGCGATGCGCGTGCCTGTTCCAGCGACTGCTCGGTCTCCACTTCAATGCGCATGAAGAACGTTCCGGTCTCGGGGGAGAGGAACTGCTGGGACTCGGTGATATTGCAACCGGCACCCAAAAGACCTCCCGAAATGGCGTGGACAATGCCCGGGCGGTCGATGCAAGACAGGGTGACGATGTACTGGTTCATGGATTCTAAGGTAGCGCCCGCCGGCGATGTTCTGCCAATCCCGTGAGCTACGTTGCGCTCGCCGGCATCCGCCTAGGCCGTTTTCCGGCTTTTCATTGTCTCTGCTCGTCGAGAATTGTCCATAGGGTGAAGATCGGCCAACCTGCAAACGTCTCCCGTTCCTTGTCACTAAGTTGCTCTTCAAGGTGAGCTGCTTCTTGAAAATCGGACAGCAGAATTGAACACGAAATTTCAAGAAACTGCGAGGATTCTTCGGGCTGTTGGATTACAGATCGTCGCAGATTCCTAACCCTGGCCCGGTCTTCTTGGTTTAGAGAACCGGTGCGGCACACAATCTGACACCTGTTAATAAGGTGTTGCGGCAGTTCGCTCTCTTTCTCAATTAGCCAATCATTCAACTGCATTGCTGCGTCCAGAAATTCACCTCTTCGTTGTTCGCACGCGTCGGACGCCTGGATGAGGCGAAGAACAAAATGGTTCGCCAGCCATCCGGTGTCCGGGTACTCTGAGATCTCATCGTAAGCATCAACGATATTTTCCAGTTTGAGGTTCAGAATTGTTGGAAGTCGGTCAACGTCCACTAAGTCGTATGGAGTAACCCTGAATGCACGCTCTCCCTGCAACTCATCCTCCGTGCGCATTACAAACTGCTGCCGGATCGCAGGGTCAAATATATCAAGGTACTTCCATAGCCCGGGTGTCTCACCCTTCAATACCAGCAATTCGAGATTCCATTCACCTACTGGCTGGAGCAAACGTCCGGGGTGATCCACCTGATGAGTCAATTCTTCCTTGTCGAGAAGCGCGCGGCGAAGGTGAAAGAGCTGTTTCCCACGACGCGGGTCGAGATCGTCCAGATCAATAAGAGTCGGGTCGGCACCTACTGCAACTAGCACCTCACGCAATTTCGCAAGATATTCGAAATGCTCGCGGAGTTCTGCCTCACTGTCGCTAGGGTGGAGCATCACCTTAGTTCCATGGCCGTTGATCAAGAAGGCGCCTCGATCCTTGCATTCGAGCATGAAACCAAGATCGTTGAACCTGTCCTCAAGGATCGGGCGGGTAGTTATTGATATCGAGCCACCGTCAGCTTCCCGATCCATCGGCACTCTAATTCTCAGGCCAGGGCTCAGCTCAAGCTCTGTTGTTTCACTGTCGATCTGTCGTCGGGTGGGGTTTCTGAACGTGAATTCACCACAGCTGACCACGAGATCTGTGGTGGTTCCAACATAGGACTGTGGCGTGATTGTGAATTGGCCGTCCAAAGCCGCGACACTTCCGCCCTTGGTTTCGATAAACACGGAAAAATCGGTTTCTGACAGATTGAGAGTTACAGGGACGTCCAGATTTACAGTGCCGTCTGTGTAAAGGGTCAAAGCGCTGATATCTGCCAAGGTAGACCGATCAATCTTGAATGCGGGGGATTCGCCTTGAGTTTGAAGGGCTAGAGCTAGGATTGCCTCGATCTTCGCGGTATCTTTTGGAAAAGACCTTAGAGCGACACCGACCGATTTCTGGTCAGTATCCATTTTGTCCAACAAAGACTGGATCTTAAATGGATTCAGAAGACAATAGAAAGGTTTCCTGACCTCCGACTTTGGGTTTATGAACACCGCGAAAAACAGGATCCCGCGCATGGAAAGATATCCTTCAAGGTCTACTCGTGGAATCGAGAACTTTTTCGGAGTCTTCTCACCCGGTTTCAACTTTCGACCTTTAACCTGCACGTTCACGCGTCCCTTCAAAGTCGCGTTGGAGTGGGTCTTTTCGGAGGAATAAAGATCAATATGGCCGTCAGTCAGCGGAATCTTGTCGTCATAGTCGATATGCGGCTCCAGCAGTGCGCATCTAGCCACCATATCGCCGATCTTGAAGACTGCCAGCTGTTCTACGTTCATGGCTGTAATTATGGGATATTCAGTTTGAATCTGGAAATATAGCCCAAGCGTCTCGGGGGACATGACATTAAGCCCATGACTGCTCTTCAATTCCAGTTTGTCGGTGCGCTCGCGCCACCCCATGGCCCGCGTATGTCAGGATGACCGCGGTACCGACGGCGAGGTGGCACTGCTACAAAATGATGGCACCTGGTTCGTGGTCCTGCTCGTGACGGGAGATCTTCCCCGTATCAGTATTCCCAAAGCATAGGAAAACCATCCATCAATAGTGACATGGACGCTGGAGCATGCCAAGATGACGGCCGGCCACCACTTGCTGGATGCCTTTGGGTTTGGCTTGGAAGTTTGCGGTTTGGCTACATCGCCCTTGATGCGCCAAACTCCACCCTTTTCGTCTGCCTCTGTGCTTGATCGAGACGTGAATGTCCTGAGTGTGGCCATTGGCGCCGATGTAAGGGCGCCAGCGCGAACCGCCACGAATCCGATGTTCGAAGAAGACATAGCAGACGTGAGGGTCGTGCAGCACGTGGTCTAGCACCGTCTGGGTATCGATTCCGTCTTCGTTGATGTCAATGGCTCGTACTACGCCGACATCCGAGTAATCGGGGTTGTGGTCGCTCACGCGTGCCTGGCGCCACAGCAGATACCTACACGCTCAAACCGGCAGATCTGAACCAGCGGATCTCGGTTTCGGTGGCCTATGCCAAGACCAACTACACCACCAAGACCGTGACCAGCACTGCGACCGGGAAGATCGCAGCCGCCAAGCTGAAGGTCCTGAAGAAGCCGGTGATGACTGGCAAGAAATCCACGGGCAAGACCTTGAAAGCCACGGCAGGCAGCTACAGCACGAAAAACGTGAAGATCTCCTATCAGTGGATGCGCTCGGGGAAGAGCATTCCCAAGGCCACCAAGCCGAGCTACAAGGTCGTCAAAGCCGATGCCCGGAAGACCTTGAGCGTTCGGGTGACGGCATCGAAACCCGGCTACACCACTGTGATAACCAAGGTGAGTAAGAAGTAACTGGGCAGGCTAGACCGCAACCGTGGCTAAGAACTTGCTGGCCGCCAGCGCGGCCTTCCTCCCGGCCCGGGTGGCGCCCAAAGTCGAGGCCGACGCGCCATAGCCGACGAAGAACAGCCCCGGCACCGCCACGGCGGCCACCCCGTCCTCCATCAGGATGCCGCCCTGCGCGGTGTGCAGTTTCAGATCGCGCAAATGCCTGTGGGCATGCCGGAAACCGGTCGCCCACAAGATCGCATCGATTCTTTCGCGCGACCCATCGGCGAAGACGACGGCGTCGGATTCCAGCCGGTCGATTTTCCCGCGCGAGACCAGCGCCCCGGAGGCGATCCCGGCACGCATCTTCTCGGTGAGCAGCAACCCGGTGGTGCCCACCACCGACTTCGGGGGCAGCCCTGCGCTGGTGCGCTCGTTGACCTGGCGCTCCACTTCCTGGCCCCATTCGGCTCCGGTGGGAACCTCGCGCCAGTCCGGTGCGCTGCGCGTGGACCACAGGGTATCCACGCCGGCAGCGCGCAACTGCACGATGAACTGGGTGGCACTGGCGCCAGCCCCGACCACCAAAACGCGCTGCCCGGCGAATTGCTGCGGGGAGACGAAGCCGTTTGTGTGCACCTGCGGACCATCGAAGTGCCCGGGGTAGACCGGCCAGAAAGGATTGCTCCAGGTGCCGGTGGCGTTGATGATGGTGCGCGCCCAGTAATCCGCATCGGCGTGCACCACGAAGTGCTCGCCGGATTTCTCCACCGAAGTCACCGGTGCTCCGTGGCGTACCGGCAACGCGAAGCGCTGTTCGTATTCCGCGTAGTACTCGGAGACCACTTCCGAGGCCGGGCGCGTGGAATCCTGCACCTCAAGCGGGAAATCCGGCAACGGGTGGATATGGTGGGTGGCGCCCAAGGTCAGCGAGTCCCAGCGGTTCTGCCATGCGCCTCCGGGTTCGGGGTTTGCGTCGAGCACCAGGAAGTCCACGCCGCGCTTGGCCAGATGGTAGGCAGCGGACAGGCCAGCCTGCCCGGCGCCGATCACAATTGTCGAGTACACATACAAGGTAACCCTGCGCACTGCGCTCTCATTCCCGCACCGATTTTCGCTACACTGGAGGGCGTGACTGGCGTTAGGTGGGTAACCACCGGGGAGCTAATCGTGCGAGCCGCGCGCCTGGGTTTGCACACCACCCGCCTTGGCAACGAGGCGCCTACGGAAGGATACGC
>Ga0308166_1001286_pt1 | contig 27344 bp, 24 predicted proteins | sample PhyCR2_2_FD_202137 | JGI IMG/M metagenome (GOLD analysis project Ga0308166, IMG submission 202137) | Phyllosphere microbial communities from UC Gill Tract Community Farm, Albany, California, United States - DLSLCC.R2 | ecosystem: Host-associated > Plants > Phyllosphere > Unclassified | place... | reverse complement strand
CAAGCTGGTGCGCACCTGGCGCCCGGGCGGCAACAAGAATCCGCTGCACCGCCTGATGATCGCAGTGGGCAAGAAGCAATTGGCCAAGGACCTGGCCGCAGCCGGAGTACAGCGATGAGCACGACCATCGAGCAGATCCTCGACCTGGCGCGCTGGGCCCCCAGCGGCGACAACATGCAGACCTGGCGCTTCGAGATCGCCGCGCCCGAGCACCTGGTGGTGCATGCCTACGATACGCGCGACCACTGCGTCTACGACCTCGACGGCCACCCGAGCCAGATCGCCTTCGGCACCCTGCTGGAAACGATCGCCATCGCGGCCAGCGGCCATGGCCTGCGCGCCGACATCGCGCGCCGCCCGGCCGGGCGCGAGACCCACCCGGTCTTCGACGTGCGCCTGGTTGCCGATGCGGCCATCACGCCCAGCCCCCTGATCGGGGCGATCCGCGAGCGCACGGTGCAGCGCCGCCCGATGAAGACCACGCCGCTGACGGCCGAGCACAAGCGTCAGCTGGAAGCGGTGGTGGCGCCCCACTACACCCTGGCCTGGCTGGAAAGCCGCGACCAGAAGTGGAAGGCGGCCAAGCTGATGTACAACAACGCGCGCCTGCGCCTGACGATGCCGGAGGCTTTCGACACCCACCGCAGCATCATCGACTGGGAAAACCGCGTCGAAAGCCCGGACAAGGTGCCGGCCAATGCCCTCGGCGTGGACGCCATGACCCTGCACCTGATGAAATGGGCGATGGTCAGCTGGCGCCGCATGAAGTCGGTGAACACCCTGATGGGCACCTGGGCGCCGCGCCTGCAGATGGACCTGGCGCCGGGCATGGCCTGCGCCGGTCACTTCGTGCTGCGCGCCAACAACAAGCCGGCCTCGGTCGACGACTACGTGGCCGCGGGCCGGACCCTGCAGCGCTTCTGGCTGACCATGACCACGCTCGGCCTGTACATGCAGCCGGAAATGACGCCGCTGATCTTTTCCAAATATGCGCGCGAGAACACCCGGTTTACCGGGGACGCGCGCCTGGAAAACGCCGCGCGCGAGCTGCAGCGCCAGACCGAGGCGCTGATCTTCGGCGGCGCGGGGCATCCGGTGTACATGGGGCGGCTGGGCTATGGACCGCGGCCCACGTCGCGCTCGGTACGGCGGCCGGTGGCGGAGCTGATGCAGCGCTGAGCTGGCTGCCTGGACGATAAAACGGCAAAACGGCAAGCACATGCTTGCCGTTTTTTTTACCGCCCCTTGCGTTGCCATGCCGAGGCGCATAAACGAAAAGAGCGGGACCAGCCCGCTCTTTCCGCGTTTCAGGAAATTCCCGAAAACTTAGGCCTTCTTGGCGCGCTTGCGAGCAGCGACGCCGGCGCCCAGCATGGCGATGCCGAACAGGGCCAGCGAACCTGGCTCTGGCACTTCAGCCAGCTTGAACTGACCGTTGTTGCCAACGAAGAAGTAGCCTGGGGTGTTGGCGTAGTCGCCTTCGCCGCAGCCTGGGCCGCCGAAGCCGGCGAACTGGCAAGCCACTTCCGACACCAGGGTGCCGTCAGGGCTGCCCACGGTGTTGGCGTTGGTGAAGGCGAACGACATGATCGATTCCAGTGCCAGATCCTTGCCGTCTTCGCGGAAGAAGTAGCCTTCTGCCAGCATGCCTGGCATGGCTTTCGCCATCACGGTCACTTGGCCGTTGTTGACTGGCGAGCCGCTCGCATCGACCAGGCCGCCGCCGCCGGCCAGCACGTTGAATTCGGCGATCAGGTTGCCCAGGTTGGCGCCGTAGACGCCTTCGGTGCCGCCGTACTGGCCATTGGTCGGGTTCTGGTACATGCGGATGGTGCCGCCGCTGAAGCTGAACGCGCCGCTGAAGTTACCGGTGCCTTGTGCTTCGAAGGTTGCGGTGATGTTGCCGCCTTCATATTGCACTGGGAACAAGAAACCACCTTTGCCGTCTGCCTGCACGATGTTGAACACAGCGTGTTCGGTGAACGAGAAGCTCGAGCCGCCGGTCGGGTTGATCTGGATGAAGGCGTTGCCGTTCACGTCCAGGTATTCGTTGATTTCACGGCCTTGCTCGTAGCCGCCGCCGTTCGGGTTGAACACCCAGTCGTTCAGCACAGGGCCGGCGTGGGCGGCCGAAGCCATGGACATTGCAACAGCAGCAGCGCAGGTCAGTTTCTTCAGAAATTTCATGATCGGTAATCCTCGATGTGGTTGATCGGTTTTGGCAAACACACTCAACTATTAGCAAGGCCCGTGCCAGGTTTGCGAATCCCTTTTAAATCAGACACTTATCTCAAAGTATTAAAATTTCGCTAACTCATCTGTAAAATATACCGACATACATTTCTTATTGGAAAATGTCAAGGAGAATGTTTAATGTCTTTTGTGCAATTTATTATTGAGCTGGTCGATGATCTCGCTGGTCGCGCCCACGATCTGTGGCGCCTCGAAACCGGCACGCGTCAGCTCTTTATAGAATGAACGAGCGAGGATGCGCGATACCTCTTCCGGGTTGCGGTAGGCGGTCAGGGCCGGCCCCTCGGCTTCCCTCGCCAGCGCCTCGCGGGCGAAACGCGAGGCCAGCAGATGTTGCAACTGCGCCACTTGGACCGACTTGCCGATGAACAGGCAGACCACCTCGAACACCAGCAGGTCGGCGTCCGTAAACCCCTTGCCGGCCACGTTGGCCACGCCGACCGTGCGGCCATCGACGCGGATCGGTGCCGACATCATGCTCCGGCCCGGGTCGTCGGGTCGGCGTGCCAGCAGCGCATAGGCCGACTTGCCGATGTCCTCGACCAGCAGGGGCTGCCCGCTGGCCAGCACCTGGCCGCAGATCGCCTCGCCGCGCCCGATGCTCGCTTCCAGGGCCGCGGCCGGCAAGCGGTCGCCGGCTGCGCCGGCATGGGCGTGCACGCGCAGCCGCCCTTCCGCGCTCCCGGCACCGGCATCCAGCAGCATGATCGAGCAGCTGTCCGCATGCAGCAGGTCGGCGCATTGCCGCGCCTGGCCCTGCAGGCTGTCTTCCAGGCTGCCATCGAATACAAAGTCGCGCAGTGCGCGCAGGCGCTCCAGGCCCCGGCTGTTTTCCATTGCCATGTTCTCCTCGACGGGCAGCGCCCATCCGTGATGTCCCCCGTGCCTTTAGCGCGCCGGCTCGGCCTTCGGGGACAGGAATGCCTTGTGAAACAAATGCCGTGACAGCATCAAGGGCGGCATGCGCAGCCAGTTGCCGCGAATATAGAGTGCGGCACGCGCGGCGCCATCGAACGCATCGGCGCAACTCGGATGCGACGGTTGCAGCGCGCGCAGGAACAGCGCATCCATCAGCGCCAGCAGGGCCGGGTTCGGCAACCCGCCACGCGCGGCCTCGATGACCCCGGCCGGTACCGCAGTGCCCAGCAGGCGCATGCAGTAACGCAGGGCATAGCATAGCGGACGCGCCAGTTCGAGTTCGCGCGCGCGCACCGGCAACGCCGCCCAGAAGCCGGGATCGCTGCCGAAATGGCAGAGCAGGCGGTGCAGGTCGAACAGGTCGCGCAGGCCGTGGTGGTATTCGCCCTCGGAAAACAGGTGCACCGCGCTGTGCAGCACCATGTCGCAGGGTGCCAGCATGGCGTAGCCGTCGCGGCCCGGAACCGGACGGGCGGCGGCGCGCAGGCGCGCCGGGTCGGGACGCAGCGCCGCCGTCTCGGGCAGGATCGCGTGGTGCACGTCGATCACGCTGGCGCGGCGCATGTGCTGCAGCGGCGGCAGCTCGTGCATCCATTCGCGGTAGTAGCGCTGGTCGTAGGCGTCGTGGTGGGTGCCGGCCCAGCCGTGCAGCATCAGCGCGCTTTCGACCTCGGGCAGGCGCTCCTTCGGCACCAGCAGGTCGATGTCGGAAAACAGGCGGCCCGCGGCGGCCGGCAAGCCGGCGGCGGCATAGGCCGTGCCCTTCAACAGGATCAACGGCAGTCCGGTGTCGCGCAGCGCCCGCCTTATCTGGACCAGCTCGAAGTCGACCGCCTTCAGGTGGCGCTCCCACACGGTGCGTGCCCAGCCCAGGCGGCGCCGGACGCGCGCCGGCAGCTCCGCCAGTACGCCCTGCTCCTCGGCCAGCAAGCCCAGGGTCGCGGCCAGGTTCGAGGCCAGGGCCTGGCGCAGCAGCAGGTCCCAGTCGCGTTCGCCGAATCCCGCCATGGCGCCCGGTTCGCGCAAGGCGCGCAGCAGCAAGGGCAGCGGGGGTAGCGACCTCATGCGCGCTCCGCGAGCAGCTGCTCGAATACGGCGATGGCGTCGTCCAGCACGCCGTAGGTGAAATCGAAGGTGCGTGCGGTCTCGACCAGGCGGCCCACGGCATGGAAACCGGCTTCGCCCAACAGGCTGTAGTTGAAGGCGTTCTCGGCCAGGCGAATGTGGGCGCGCGCCTGCGGCACCGGGGTCAACGCGGCCGGGGCGCCGGCCTGCCACTTCGGAAACACGATCCAGGCCGGCGCGGCCGCCTCGCCGGCACGCGCCACGCTCTCGCTGGAAGCGCGCATGTGGGCCACGGTGCCTTTCACGGTATCGGCCACCGGCCGCGTGAAGGCGGCGGCCGGGGCATAGTCGCGGATGATGCCGATCGAGGCATTCTTCAGGCTGACCGGGCGCGGCAGCGGGTCGACGCGGCCGTCGCCGGGGCGCACCAGGGTCAGTTCATCGGACAGCAGGCGCCAGCCGCGGTTGACCAGGGCCGCGCACAGGGTGCTTTTGCCGGAGCCCGGCGGCGCCGGCAGGATCGCGGCCAGGCCGCCCTTCTCGACCACGGCGGCGTGGATCACCAGCCAGGAATGCGCCTGGCTCGAGACGCACCAGTTCATGGCCCATTCGAACATCGGGAAGGCCTGGCCAAGCGGCAGCGGCTGGAAAGGCGCCATGCCGTCGTAGTGGAAGTGCACCTGCGGGCGCAGCAGGCGGCGCAGCCCGGTCGAGCCGCTCAGGCGCACGTGGAAGTCGGCCAGCGTACCCTCTTCCAGCACCGGATACTCGGCGTACATGGCGCCCAGGCTGTCGGCCAGCGATGCCAGCGGACTGTGCACGCAGGTGACGAAGGGCCCGGTCTGCAGGCGCAGGCCAGGGCCGCGCAGGCGCGCGCGCAGTTCGCGCGGGCCGAGGCTGGCCAGGGTCAGCACGGCATGGCCTCCACCTCGGCCCCTACCGCGGCTTCGGCCTCGACCAGGCTGAGCGCGGCCAGGTCGGCCAGCAGTTCGTCGAGTTCGGCAAGGATGGATGCACCGGCCCCGGGGTCGGATTGCGGGTCGGCGCCGAGGGCGGTGGCCATCTGCGCGGCCGCCTGCGGCATCTCGCGCAGCAGGCCCAGCACGTCGAGCACGTCTTGGCCGAGCAGGTGGGTGTCGCCTGTCAGGTCGTTGAAGAGCACGCATTCGCCGTCGTGGCAGCGGTGCACCAGGCCCTGCCCGGGGACGAGGCGCCAGATCGGCGGACTACTCATGCGTGCGGTGGCTGGTCGGGCTAGCGGAAGGTGGTTTGCAGGTAGGCAGCCACCTGCAGGCCGCTCCATGGCTTGGCGCTACCGCTCGGCTTGTAGGAACCCTTCAGGCTGAACTCGTCCCAGATGGCCACGACCTGGTCTTCCGGCAGCACGCTCGGGATACCGGCTTTCTGCGACGCGCGGGCGTTCAGCAGGGCGGTGACGACCTGCAGCGCAACGAAGGAGCGGTCGATGGCGCGCACTTCCTTGGTCTGCTGGACAATTTGCAGCAGGGTGAAATCCTTCAGCCCGGCGTAGGCGCCGCGCGGGGACAGCACGTCGACGAAGCGGGTGTCCGGGCGCGTGCCGCAGCGCCCATACCAGGACTTCGCATTGTCGCGCCAATAAATGAAGGAGCGATTGTAGCTGCAGGAATTCTGCGGATTGTGGCTGGCCGTCTTGATCGACATGAAGCCCGAAGGCGAAGCGCAGATACCGCCATAATTGCCGTAGGTAGCCATGCCGGGCTGGCTGTGCAGGGTCAGGATGACGCCGGCCGCGCCAGCGCCGGCACGCGTGAAGCGGCGCCGTGCCGCGCCGCGGGCGTCGAGCTGCGGCACTGCCTGTACTTCCGGTGCTGCCTGCGCCTCATTCGCCGGGACGCTGCGGCCTTCTTGATCTTCCATTTCGACGTTTCCTGAGCGACGTTTTCCTGAGCGATGTTTCCTGATTATAGAAAGTATGCCATCACCCTGCCGGGTCTTTGCTTCTTATTGCATAAGCAAACCCCGTACCAGCTCAAATAAATTGACTAAATGCAACAGAGAATCAAGCACTTAGCGGGGTGGGCAGGCAGCGGCATCAAACTACAACGACGCCCTGGAGGCGCCGTTGTAAGAAAACCCGACAGTTATCAAGGTCAATCAGGGTCAATCCAGGATCAGAAGAAGCTTTCCGGAATCACCAGGATGTCGCCCGGGCGCATCGGCATGTTGGCCGAGATATCGCCTTCCTTGATCAGGTCGTCCAGGCGCACGTTGAGCTTTTCCTGCTTGCCGTCGACCGTGCGGATGATACTGGCCTTGTTACCCGAGGCAAATTCGGTGACGCCGCCGACGGCAATCAGGACATCCATCAGCGACATGTCGCGACGGTAAGCCAGCGCCTGCGGCTTGGCGGCCTGGCCGATCACGCGGATCTGCTCGCCATAGTTGCCGACGAAGCCGGTCACCACCACGGTCACGACCGGCTGCTGGATGAACTTGGCCAGTGCGGTCTCGATGTCGCGCGCCAGCGCGGTCGAGGTCTTGCCGGCGGCCGGCAGGTCTTCGACCAGCGGCGTCGTGATCTTGCCGTCCGGACGCACCGGTACCGACATCGACACTTCCGGATTGCGCCAGACGATGATGTTGACGGCGTCGCCCGGTCCGATCAGGTAATCGGCCGGTGCGGCCTGGGCCATTGCGGCGGCCGACGGCGCGGCCGGCTTGGTGGCGCAACCCGCCAGGGCCAGGCCACAAGCGACCGCCAAGGTCAGTTTCGTCAGGTTCGTCATGATCTTGTTCACGTCAATTCCTTTCCCGGCATGCAGCGACCGGCAACGCCCCGCTGTGTCGAATGCCACAAAATTGTTATTTAGCCATCAAACCGACGTATTGTATCGTAATCGTGTTTCCGCAAAGGCATGCACGATTGAAATACTTCTCTTTTTTCACTCTCGTTGCCTTACTGCCTCTTCAGCAGCTCTTCCACGTACTGGGATGGGATCGCGTAGCTGATGCCGCTTGGCATCGTGATCGCCGTTTCCTTCAGTCCCTTGACGAACACCATATTAATAACGCCCAGCACCGCGCCCGTGTCCGGATCGTAGACCGGGCTGCCGCTGTTACCCGGATACGCCGTGCCGTCGAGCTGGAAGATCTTCAGTCCGCCGCGCTGCAACTGGGTGATGGCGCGCGCATCGAGGCGCTTCGAACTCATCGAAGGCATCACGATCGGCGTCAGGGCCGACAAGTTGGCGCGGTGGGTCACGTGGTTCAGCCCCAGCACCATGCCGAGTGGGAAGCCGGTAAAGGCCAGGGCCTGGCCCTCGAGCGCGCCGCGTGAATCGCCCAGCTTCAGCGGCGCCAGCGGCGCCCCGCCCTCCAGGCGCAGGTGGGCCAGGTCGTGCTCGCGATCCAGGGCCACCAGGCGCGCCGGGCGGAAGGCGATGTCCTGGCCGCTGCCGACCACCACGCCGAGCTGCTCCATCTTGGCGACATCGAGCTTGTCGGGCACGACGTGGGCATTCGTCACGATGCTCAGGCCGTCGCCGACAGCGAAGCCGGTGCCGGTAAACATCACCGACGGGCTGCGCGTCTTCAGGAAGCTGCCGACCCCGACCACGGAAGGTTTGACCAGGGGAATCGTGCGCACCAGGCCATCGGCATGCGCCGGCAAGGCCGGCAGCACCAGCATGGCAGCCAGTCCCGCCATCGCGGCGCCCAGCCAGGCGCGGCGCGATTGGGGCGGGATGGAGGCCCGTGACGATGCACTTGGTTTTTTATTATTTCGATTAGGAATCAATCGTGCAGACCTTTTTGTATTTTAAACATTACAATACATCAGCTTGATGTTGAGCAAAGCGAGACCATGTCCTTCCACATCCCTTGACGCGGTTGACCTAGCGCAACATTTTAGTCCCAGCGAAGTTTGCCTGATGACAATAATACTCTGTCAGACTGTGCTGGGGCCGGGTTTTATGCGTTGCAGCTAGGAATTTGTGTTGTAAGCGGTGCCATCCGGCGCCTTTATTAGCATGATTTTCCAGCACGCAATTGCAATTGCACAAACTACAAGCGATGATGCGGGTTCTTTGTTGATTGTTCCCGCCGGCGCAACCGCGTACGGCGTTCATGGCGAGACTGACGAGATGGCAGAAATAACAGCCCTTATCCTGAATTTCCTTAAGGCCATCGGTAAATACCGTTGGCATGCAGTGGCCATCACCTGGGTGGTGGCACTGATCGGCTGGGCCATCGTGCTGCAGCTGCCCAACCAGTACGAGACCAAGGCCCGGGTCTACGTCGATACCCAAAGTATCCTGAAGCCCCTGCTGTCGGGCATGACCTCGCTGCCGAACATCAACCAGCAGGTCACCTTCATGCGCCAGACGCTGATCAGCCGTCCGAATGTGGAACGGGTGATGCGCATGACCGACCTCGACGTGAAAGCGCGCGACGCCGACGAGAAGGAAAAGATGATCGACGAGCTGATGTCGAAGATCACCATCGCCGGCACCGAGCGCGACGACATCTATACGATCAGCTACCGCGCGCCCGACCCGAAGCTGGGCAAGGACGTGGTGCAGTCGCTGCTGACCATCTTCATGGAAGGCAGCTTTGGCGGCAAGAGGCAGGAATCCGACAAGGCCGTGCAGTTCATCGACGACCAGATCCGCAGCTATGAAGAAAAGCTGGCGGCCGCCGAGAACAGCCTGAAGGAATTCAAGATCAAGAACATGGGCCTGCTGCCGCGCGAAGGCGCCGATTTCGGCAGCAAGGTGGCCTCGGCCAGCGACGCCCTGAGCCAGGCGAAACTGGAACTGGCCGAAGCCGAGCAGTCGCGCAACGCGATCCGCCGCCGCATGACGGGCGGCGGCAAGGACGGCGCCGGCCCGGTCGATCCGGAACTGGCCGAGCGCATCGCCACCACCCAGAAGAACCTCGACTCGCTGCGCCTGCAGTACACCGAGCAGCACCCGGACATCATCGCCACCAAGCGCCTGCTCGAGCAGCTGCAGGAGCGCAAGAAGGAAGAGGCGAAGAAGGGCGGCGTCAACCCGAACCTGGCCGCCAGCCCGATGATGCAGCAGCTGAACGTGACCCTGTCGGACGCCGAATCGCGCGTGGCCGCCCTGCGCGCCCGCGTCAACGAGTACCAGAACCGCGTCAACACCCTGCGCACCCAGAGCACCACCGCGCCGGAAGTCGAGGCCCAGCTGGCCCAGCTGAACCGCGACTACCAGGTCAACCGCGAAAACCACCAGCGCCTGATCGAGCGCCGCGAACAGGCGCGCCTGTCGGGCGATTTGTCCTCGGCCACCGACATCATGTCGTTCCGCGTGATCGAGCCGCCGCTGGCGCCGGCCGTGCCGACCGGCCCGAACCGTCCGGTGCTGTTCACCGCCGCCTTCCTGGTGGCGCTGGCGGCCGGCCTGGCCGGTGCCTTCCTGATGAGCCAGTTCCGCCCGACCTTCCTGAGCCAGGCGGCGCTGCGCGAAGTCACCGGCATGCCGATCCTCGGCACCATCAACATGCACTGGACCGATGGCCAGAAGGTGCGCCGCAAGAAGCGCCTGTACGGCCTGGGCGCCACCGTGCTGCTGCTGATCGGCCTGTATGGCGCCGGCGTGGCGACGATGATGGCCCGTCCGGGCCTGTAAGGAAGAATCTTAGGAGCGAATGTGAGCATTATCGAAAAAGCGGCCAGCCGCATTGACCACACCCGCAACACCGCCCCTGCCCCCGCGTCGGTCGAGATCGACGAACAGGTGGTGGCGCTGAACCCGCACGCCGCGCCGCAGCCGGCCGCCCCGGCCCCGGCCGCGGCCCCGGCTCCGGCGATCCACGCCGTGCCGCTCGAAACCTTTGCGCCGACCCCGGCCGAGAGCGCGGCCGCCGCGGTCGCGTCCGGCGCCGCTGCCGCACCCGCCCACGGCCCCAGCGTCCATGCGGCGCCGGCCCAGCCGCGCACCGCACGCGCCCCGGGCGGCAAGCACAGCGCGCGCAAGGTCGACCTCGACCTGGCCCGCATGCGCGACGCCGGCATGGTGACCGCCGCCAGCGGCCGTACCAGCCTGCTGGAAGACTTCCGCGTCATCAAGCGCCCGCTGCTCAAGCGCGCCTTCGGCGAAGCCTCGGCGCCGGGCCGCCCGAACAACCTGATCATGGTCACCAGCTCGCTGCCGGGCGAAGGCAAGACCTATTGCGCGATCAACCTGGCGATGAGCATCGCCATGGAACTCGACCACACCGTGCTGCTGGTGGACGCCGACGTGGCGCGTCCCTCGGTGCTGCGCACGCTCGGCCTGCCGGCCCAGCGCGGCCTGATGGACATCCTGATCGACGACAAGCTCGATTTGTCGGACGTCATGCTGCGCACGAACGTCGACACCCTGAGCATCCTGCCGGCCGGCACCAGCACGCCGCGCGCCACCGAACTGCTGGCCAGCTCGACGATGTCCAACATGGTCACCGAGATCGCCAACCGCTACCCGGACCGCGTGGTCATCTTCGATTCGCCGCCGCTGCTGCTGACCAGCGAATCGCGCGTGCTGGCCAGCCACATGGGCCAGATCGTGATGGTGGTCGAGGCCCAGGCCACGACCCAGCACGCGGTCAAGGAATCGCTGCGCCAGCTCGAAGGCTGCAGCAACGTGAACCTCATCTACAACAAGGCCCGGGACATCCCCGGCATCGAAGAGACGTATGACTATCACTACGGCTAAGCGTTCGCGCATGCAGCGTTCGCTTCGTCTTGCACCGCTTCGGCTGGCGCCGCTGGCGGCGCTGCTGGCAGCGTTGCCAGCCCACGCTGAAGTCAAGGTCACCCCTTCCTTCAGCCTGAGCGAAAGCTATTCGGACAACGTCAACCAGCGCAACGACGCCTCCAAGCGCTCGTCCTGGATCACCGAGGCCGCGCCGGCCATCTCGGTCCAGGCGAACAGCTCGCGCGTGCAGCTCAACGCCAACGCGCGCGCCTACTGGTACGACTACAGCGAGGACGACGTGCCCGGCGTGCGCAACAGCCAGTACCAGTACGACGCCGACAGCCGCTTCAACGTGGTCGACCAGCTGTTCTACGTGGACGCCGGCGCGGGCGCCAGCTCGCGCAGCATTTCCGCCTTCGGCCCGCTGGCCGAAGACCCGAACGGCAACCGCTATACCAGCGAGAACCAGACCGACGTCAAGACCTGGCGCATCAGCCCCTACCTGACGCACCGCTTCGGCACCTTCGCGTCGGGCATCCTGCGCTACAGCCACGACAGCGTGAAATCGGATGCGAGCAGCATCTTCGGCAACAGCACGGCCGACGGCGTGACCCTCGACATCGCCAGCGGCACCGGTTTCCGCAGCGTCGGCTGGAACATCCACGTCGCGCGCCAGAACGTCGACAACGAGAACTTCGGCGACACCTCGTCGCAGAACGCCACGCTGGGCCTGAACTACCGCGTCGGTCCGACCCTGAGCCTGACCGCGACCGCCGGCTACGACAAGTACGACTACCAGGCGCTCGGCGGCGAGACCTCGGGCGCCAGCTGGTCGGTGGGGTACGCCTGGGCGCCGTCGCCGCGCACGAACATCCAGATGTCGGTCGGCCGCCACTACCTCGGCAACACCGGTTCGCTGATGGCCCTGCACCGCAGCCGCCACAGCACCTGGAAGCTCGGCTATTCCGACAACGTCACGACCACCCGCTCGCAGTTCTCGCTGCCGGCCGCGATCGACACCGCCGCGATGCTCGACTCGCTGTTCATGACCACGATCCCGGATCCGGTGCTGCGCCGCCAGGCGGTGGACGCGTATATCCTGGCCGCCGGCCTGCCGCCTTCGCTGGCCGACAACATCAACTACCTGACCAACCGCTACATGCGCCAGAAGCTGCTGCAGGCGTCGAGCGCCTTCAACTGGCGCCACAGCAGCGCGGTGCTGTCGGCGTATGCCAGCGAGCGCACCGCCCTGTCCTCGTCGGAGAGCGACAGCGGCCTGCTCGGCAGCCAGCTGCGCGCGCTGAACGACAGCGTGCGCCAGACCGGCCTGACCGGCTCCTACAGCTACCGCCTGAGCGCCCGCTCGACCGCGCTGGCCTCGCTCTCGACCACCCATTCGCGCTCGCTCGATACCGATTTGAGCGGCAAACAGACCTCGCTGCGCCTGGGGCTGACCCACCGCTTCGGCCGCTCGGTGCGCGGCAATGTCGAATATCGCCGCACCACCGGCGACAGCGACATCACCCGCCGCGACTACACCGAGAACGCCGTCTCGGCCACCGTGACGGTGCAGCTCTAAACACGGAGTGACACGATGTACGAAAGTTATTACGGACTCTCGGCCAAGCCTTTCCAGCTGCGCCCCGACCCCCACTTCTTCTTCGGCAGCAAGGGCCACAAGCGGGCCATGGCCTACCTGGAATACGGCCTGTCGCAGGGTGAAGGCTTCATCGTCATCACCGGCGAAGTCGGCGCCGGCAAGACCACGCTGGTACGCAACCTGTTCAACAAGCTGCCCTCGGACCAGATCGTCGCCGCCCACATCGTCAACACCCACCTCGATCCGGACGACACCCTGCGCATGGTGGTCTCGGGCTTCGGCCTGCCGTACGAGGGCGCCAGCAAGACCGACCTCCTGACCCGCCTCGAGCAGTTCCTGCGCGCGGTGGACCGCCAGGGCAAGCGCGCCCTGCTGGTGATCGACGAAGCCCAGAACCTCAAGCCGCAGACGGTCGAGGAACTGCGCATGCTGTCGAACTTCCAGACCGACGACAAGTCGCTGCTGCAGACCTTCCTGCTCGGCCAGCCGGAATTCCGCGCCACCCTGCACAGCCCGACCATGCAGCAGCTGCGCCAGCGCGTGATCGCCAGCTACCACCTGGGCCCGATGGATGCGCAGGAAAGCGTCGCCTACATCGAGCACCGCCTGCACACCGTGGGCTGGAACGGCGACCCCGCCTTCGACGCGGGCGCGCACGCGGCCATCTTCGGCTACACCGGCGGCATCCCGCGCAAGACCAACACCCTGCTCGACCGCGTGCTCCTGATGGGCTACCTGGAAGAGCTGCACGAGTTCAACGAAGAACACATCAAGACCGTCATCGGCGACATCGCCGAGGAATTCCAGCTGCCGAACGCGGTGGGGACGCCGGCCGCTGAGTCGATGGGCATGCCGCTGGGCGACGACGCCATGGGCCACCTGCCGGAACGCCGCGCCAGCGCCGAGGTGCTGGACGAACGCATGATGCGCCTCGAGAAATCGATCGTCTCGGTGCTGTCGATCCTGAAGAAAATCGTCGCCACGCCGCAAAACGGCGTGCAGGCGAACCAACACGTGGATACCTCCGAATGAAAATGCAAACTCCCGCAGCCCGGCCGCAGCGCCAGCCGGGCGAGCGCATCCGCAATGCCATGACCTGCGACGTCGAGGACTATTTCCAGGTCTCGGCATTCGCCCCCTACATCAGCCGCGACAGCTGGCCGACGCGCGAATGCCGCGTCGAGGCCAACATCGAGCGCATCCTGGCGCTGTTCGAGCGCCACGACGTGAAAGGCACCTTCTTCACCCTGGGCTGGATCGCCGAGCGCTATCCCGCCATGGTGCGCCGCATCGTCGACGCCGGCCACGAACTGGCCAGCCACGGCTACGGCCACCTGCGCGCCTCGGACCAGAGCCGCGCCGAATTCGACAACGACATCCGGTCGAGCAAGGCCCTGCTGGAAGACATCGGCGGCCGCCAGGTGATCGGCTACCGCGCGCCGAGCTTCTCGATCGGCCACGGCAACCTGTGGGCGCTGGAAGCGTTGACGGAAGCCGGCTACCGCTACAGCTCGAGCATCTACCCGATCCACCACGACCACTACGGCATGCCGGACGCGCCGCGCTTCGCGTTTTATCCGAACGGCCCGGACGGCCTGCTGGAAGTGCCGATCACCACCGTGCAGCTGGGTTCGAAAAAACTGCCGGCCGGCGGCGGCGGCTACTTCCGCCTGCTGCCCTACGCGCTGTCGCGCTGGATGGTCAAGCGCGTCAACGAGATGGACAACGAGCCCGCCCTGTTCTACTTCCACCCGTGGGAAGTCGACCCCGGCCAGCCGCGTCCGGAAGGCCTGGGCGCCAAGGCGCGCTTCCGCCACTACATCAACATCGAGCGCATGGAAAGGCGCATCGCCGCCCTGGCCCAGGACTTCGCCTGGGACCGCATGGACCGCATCTTCCTGGAACGGCCATGAATTCGATCATCGAGGGCGTGCTGGAAAAGCGCGCGGCGAAAGCCGCCGAGGCGGCCAAGCCCGACCTGCTGCTGCTGGTGCACCGCATTCCCTTCCCGCCGAACAAGGGCGACAAGATCCGTTCGTACCACCTGCTGAAGCACCTGGCATCGAAATACCGCGTGCACCTGGCGACGTTCGTGGACGACGAGGACGACTGGCAGTACGTGCCGAAGGTGGAAGCGCTGTGCGCCTCCAGCCACTTCGCGCGCCTGAAACCGGCCCAGGGAAAAGTGCGCAGCGCCCTGGCCCTGGCCACCGGCAAGTCGCTCTCGCTGGGTTACTACCGCGACGCCGGCATGAAGGCCTGGATCGCGAAGACCATGCGCGAGCGCGGCATCGCGCGCATCATGATGTTCTCGTCGGTGATGGCGCAATACGCGGAAGAGTATCCGGCGGCGCGCCGCGTGATCGACTTCTGCGACGTCGACTCCGACAAATGGCGCCAGTACGCCGAAAAGAAGTCCTGGCCGATGAGCTGGGTCTACCGCCATGAAGCGCGCAGCCTGCTCGACTACGAGCGCCGCGTGGCCGACCAGTTCGACGCCTCGCTGTTCGTGTCCGACCCGGAAGCGGAGCTGTTCCGCACCCTGGCGCCGCAGAGCCGCGCCAAGATCGGCTTCTTCAACAACGGCGTCGACACTGATTACTTCAGCCCGGACCGCAGCTACGAGAATCCCTTCGAGGAAGGCGAGCAGGCCCTGGTGTTCACCGGCGCCATGGATTACTGGCCGAACGTGGACGCCGTCAAGTGGTTCGCAAGCGAGGTGCTGCCGCGCGTGCTGGAAGCGGTGCCGCAGGCGCGCTTCTACATCGTCGGCGCCCGTCCTTCGCCGGAGGTGCTGGCCCTGGCCGGCGAATCGGTCGTCGTCACCGGCACCGTGCCCGACGTGCGGCCGTATCTCGCCCACTGCCAGGCCGCGGTGGCGCCGCTGCGCATCGCGCGCGGCATCCAGAACAAGGTGCTCGAAGCGATGGCCATGGCGCGTCCGGTGGTCGCTTCGCCCCAGGCCTTCGAGGGCATCGAGGCCGTGGAAGGCCGCGAACTGCTGGTGGCCGATGCGCCGCAGGACTATGCCGACAGCGTGGTCGGCCTGCTGCGCACGCCCCACCCGGCCATGGGCCGCGCCGCGCGCGCCAGCGTCGAGCGCCGCTATAGCTGGCCCGCCCACCTGTCCACCATCGAAGCGAGGTTCGAATGCTGATGAACGATAACCCGGCCCTGTCTGGCGCCGCCGGCGGCCGCATGGCCGTGCCGACCGTGGCCATCATCGTGGCCGCGCTGCTGGCGCCGCTGCTGCTGTACTGGGGCACGGCGGCCTCGATCGTCTCGGTGTGGAACAGTTCCGAGACCTTCGCCCACGGCTACGCCATCGCGCCCATCAGCCTGTGGCTGATCTGGCGCCGGCGCGAAGTCTTCCAGCACATCCCGGTCGTGCCCTGGTGGCCGGCCCTGGCCCTGCTGGCCCTGTGCGGCGCCGGCTGGCTGGTGGCGCGCGCCGGCGAAGTCGGCGTGGTGATGCAGTACGCCTTCGTCGCCATGTTCCCGGCCATGGCCCTGGCCCTGCTGGGCCGGCGCCTGGCCGGGGCCCTCGCCTTCCCGCTGCTGTTCCTGCTGTTCGCCGTGCCTTTCGGCGAAGTCTTCGTCCAGCCCCTGATCAACTTCACCGCCGACTTCACCGTCGCCGCGGTGCGCGCCACCGGCATCCCGGTCCTGCGCAACGGCACCATGTTCGAACTGCCGACCGGGAACTGGTCGGTGGTCGAGGCCTGCAGCGGCGTGCGCTACCTGATTTCCTCGATCACCCTGGGCTGCCTGTACGCCTACCTGAGCTACCGCTCGACCTGGCGCCGCGTCCTCTTCATCGGGCTGTCGATCGTGGTGCCGATCGTCGCCAACGGCTTGCGCGCCTACATGATCGTCATGATCGGCCATACCAGCGACATGGCCCTGGCCACCGGCGTCGACCACCTGATCTACGGCTGGCTGTTCTTCGGCCTGGTGATGTTCATCATGTTCTGGATCGGCAGCTACTGGAGGGAAGATGAAGCGCCGATCGTGCCGGCGGCAGCCGGGACCAGCGGCGCGGCTCTTCATTCGGCGGCCTCGCGCCCGGTGCTGGGCGTGGCACTCGCCGCGGTGGCGGTCTGCGCCCTGTGGCCGGCCCTGGCCTACGTCAGCGACAAGGCGGCCCACAACCCGGCGCCGGTGCAGCTGGACGGCAAGCGCCTGGCCGCCAACCCGCAGGGCATGCCGACCTGGAGCCCGAACTACCAGGCGTCCGATGCCACCCTGCGCGGGAGCTACAGCGCCGGCGGCGCACCCGTGGAGTTGAACGTGCTGTACTACCGCAACCAGGGTCCGGACAAGCGCCTGATCAGCTCGGTGAACCGCGTCGACAACCGCAAGGAAGGCTTCCAGCAGGTCGCCTCCAGCGGCCGCGTCGAGGACATCGGCGGCAGCAAGCTGGCCCTGCGCGAGACCCGCGTGCGTGGCCCGCAAGGCAACTACCTGGTCTGGCACTGGAACTGGGTCGACGGCGGCTTCACCGCCAACGACTACGTCGGCAAGCTGCGCCAGGCCAAGGCCAAGCTCTTGATGCACGGCGACGACGGCGCGGCACTGATGGTGGCGACCCCGGTCGGCGAGAACCCGGAAACGGCGCGCGCGGCACTGCGCAGCTTCCTCGGCGCCAACCTGGCGCCGCTGGAGGCAACGCTCGAGGCGGCGCGGGGACGGTAAGATGGCGGTAACGAACAACCGGCCGGCGGACATTCCGCTGGTCGTGCACCTGATCTACCGGCTCGACTTCGGCGGGCTGGAGACCCTGCTGGTCGACTGCATCAACCACATGCCGCCGGAGCGCTATCGCCATGCGATCGTCTGCCTGACCGGCTACACGGCCTTCGCCGACAAGATCACGCGCCCCGGCGTCGAGCTGTACGCACTCGACAAGCAGCCCGGCCTGGGCCTGGGCATCCACGTCAAGCTGTTCAAGCTGCTGCGCCGGCTGCGCCCCAGCGTGCTGCACACCTATAACTTCGCCTGCGCCGAGTACGCGGCGCCGGCCTGGCTGGCGGGCGTGCCGGTGCGCGTGCACGCCGAGCACGGACGCGACGCCAGCGACCCGCAGGGCCTGAACCGCAAGCATAATTTCCTGCGCCGCGCCCTGGTGCCCTTCATCGACCGCTACGTACCGGTCTCGCACGACCTGGCGCGCTGGCTGACGAACGTCGTCGGGATTCCGGCCGCGAAGTCGGAACTGATCATGAACGGCGTCGACACGGTGCGTTTCGCGCCTGGGCTGGCTGCCGCCGGCACGCCCTGGGACGGCCAGGACGTGTTCGTCATCGGCACCGTCGGCCGCCTGCAGGACGTGAAGGACCAGGCCAGCCTGATCGAGGCCTTTGCGCTGCTGGCAGCGAACAAGCCCGAAGGGCGGGCGCGCCTGCGCCTGGCCGTGGTCGGCGAGGGCCCGCTGCGCGACAGGCTGGCCCAGAAGGCGCAGGCGCTCGGGGTGGCCGACCTGGTCTGGTTCCCCGGCGCGCGCAACGACATTCCGGAACTGATGCGTGCTTTCGATATCTTCGCCCTGTCCTCGATCGCCGAGGGCACGCCGGTGACCCTGCTCGAGGCCATGGCCTGCGGCCTGCCGGTGGTGGCCACCGCGGTCGGCGGGATCCCGGAAGTGGTGCAGGACGGCGTCAACGGCGCCCTGGTCCCGGCCGGCAATCCCCAGGCCCTGTCCGATGCGCTCGGCCTGTACGCAGCATCCCCCGAGCGCGTCGCCCTGCATGGCGCGGCGGCACGCACGAACATCGAACGCCATTACAGCGTTGCCGCGATGGTCGGCGCCTATACGGCGCTGTACGACCGCCTCGGCAAGCGCACGAACAACCTCAACGAGATCACTCAACCATGTGCGGAATAGTTGGCATTTTTGACCCGCGCGGCACGCGCAACTTCGAGCGCGGCGCCCTCGAACGCATGAACCAGACCCAGTTCCACCGCGGTCCGGTCGAGGGCGACGTCTACCTGGAACCCGGCGTCGGCTTCGGCCACCGCCGCCTGTCGATCATCGACCTGGCGGCCGGCCAGCAACCCCTGTTCAACGAGGACCGGTCGGTCGTCACCGTGTTCAACGGCGAGATCTACAACTTCCGCGAACTGACCAGGGAACTGACGGCGCTGGGCTACACATTCGCCACCAAGTCCGACACCGAGACCATCGTCCACGCCTGGGAAGAATGGGGCGAGGACTGCGTCAAGCACCTGCGCGGCATGTTCGCGTTCGCGATCTGGGACCGCAACCGGCAGACCTTTTTCGTGGCGCGCGACCACCTCGGCATCAAGCCGCTGCACTATGCCTTCCTGCCCGACGGGACCTTCGTGTTCGGCTCGGAGCTGAAGTCGCTGCTGTCCTTCCCCGAGCTGCCGCGCGTGATCGAACCGCGCGCCGTCGAGGAATATTTTGCATACGGCTACGTGCCGGAGCCGCGCACCATCTTCAAGGATGCCTTCAAGCTCGAACCGGGCCACTCGCTGACCCTGAAGGTCGGCGCCAGCGCGCAGAACGTGAAACCGAAGCGCTGGTGGGACGTACCCTTCACGCCGCACGGCGCCATGTCCGAAAAGGAGATGGAAGAAGAGCTGATCGTGCGCCTGCGCGAAGCGGTCGAGAGCCAGCTGGAAGCCGAGGTGCCGCTGGGCGCCTTCCTGTCCGGCGGCGTCGATTCCAGCGCCATCGTCGCCATGATGGCGGGCCTGAACAAGGGCCCGGTGAATACCTGCTCGATCGCCTTCAACGACCCCGCATTCGACGAATCGACCTATGCGCGCCAGGTGGCCGAGCAGTACAAGACCAACCACCAGTGCGACACCGTCGACAAGGACGACTACGGCCTGGTCGACCTGCTGGCCGGCCTGTACGACGAGCCGTATGCCGACAGCTCGGCGATCCCGACCTACCGCGTCTGCGAACTCGCACGCAAGCGCGTCACCGTGGCCCTGTCCGGCGACGGCGGCGACGAGAATTTTGCCGGCTACCGCCGCTACCGCATGGCGATGGGCGAACAGCAGGTGCGCTCGATGCTGCCGCTGGCCCTGCGTAAACCCGTGTTCGGCTTCCTCGGCAAGGCCTACCCGAAGGCCGACTGGGCGCCGCGCATCTTCCGCGCCAAGACCACCTTCGAAGCGCTGGCGCGCGACCTGGTCGACGGTTACTTCCACGGCGTGTCGATCCTGGTCGACCGCGTGCGCGACCAATTGTTCTCGGAGTCGTTCCGCCGCCAGCTGCAAGGCTACCGTGCGGTCGAGGTGATGCGCGGCCACGCGGCCAACGCCCCGACCGACGACCCGCTGTCGATCACCCAGTACGTCGACATGAAGACCTACCTGCCGGGCGACATCCTGACCAAGGTCGACCGCGCCAGCATGGCGCATGCGCTGGAAGTGCGCGTGCCGCTGCTGGACCACAAGTTCGTGGAATGGGTCTCCGGTTTGCCCTCGTCCTGCAAGCTGCGCAACGGCGAAGGCAAGCATGTCTTCAAGAAGGCGCTCCAGCCGTATTTGTCCGACGACATCCTGTACCGCAAGAAGATGGGCTTCTCGATCCCGCTGGCGTCCTGGCTGCGCGGCCCGCTGCGCGAATCGATGAAGGCGGCGGTGCTGAACCCGCTGCTGGTCGATACCGGCATCTTCAACCCCAACTACCTGCAGCGCATGGTCGACGAACACCTGGCCGGCACCAAGGACCACAGCACGGCGCTGTGGGCGGTGCTGATGTTCGAAGCCTTTTTGCGCAAGAACGGCGCCGATGGCGCAACGAGCATCCACGGCGGCGGTGCGCAACAACTGATCGCCACCGCGGCATAACGCAATTCCGGAGTTTTACATGCGTGTCCTTCACGTCCTCGACCATTCGATCCCGCTGCACAGCGGCTACACCTTCCGCACCGCCTCGATCCTGCGCGAGCAGCGCGCGCTCGGCTGGGAAACCTTCCACGTCACCGGCGCCAAGCACCAGGGCGGCAACGACCTGGCGGAAGAAACCGCCGACGGCCTGCACTTCTACCGCACCCCGCGCTCCACGGGCGCGCTGGCGAAGATGCCGGTGCTGAACCAGCTGGAAGTCATTCGCGGCCTGGAAAAGCGCCTGGTCGAGATCATCCCGACGATCAAGCCCGACGTGCTGCACGCCCATTCGCCCTGCCTGAACGCGATCGCCGCCCTGCGCGCCGGCCGCAAGTTCGGCATTCCGGTGGTGTACGAAGTGCGCGCCTTCTGGGAAGACGCCGCCGTCGACCACGGCACCAGCACCGAGAACGGCCTGCGCTACAAGCTCACGCGCGGCCTGGAAACCTATGCCCTGAAGCGCGCCGACGCCGTGACCACGATCTGCGAAGGCCTGCGCGGCGACATCGTCGCGCGCGGCATCCCGGCTTCGAAAGTGACGGTGATCCCGAACGCGGTCGACATCGACAAGTTCGCCGTCGGCGGCGAAGCCGACCTCGAACTCAAGCGCAAGCTCGGCTTCGAGGGCAACCGCCTGATCGGCTTCATCGGTTCCTTCTATGCCTACGAAGGCCTGGACGTGCTGCTGCGCGCGGTGCCGGCGCTGGCCGCGCGCCACCCGGATTTGCGCGTGCTGCTGGTCGGCGGCGGCCCGCAGGACGCCAACCTGCGCCAGCAGGCCAAGGACCTGGGCATCGCCGACAAGGTCGTGTTCACCGGCCGCGTACCGCACGACCAGGTGCAGAAGTACTACGACCTGCTCGACGTGCTGGTCTACCCGCGCCTGTCGATGCGCCTGACCGACCTGGTCACGCCCCTGAAGCCGCTGGAAGCCATGGCCCAGGGCCGCATCCTGGCCGCATCCAGCGTGGGCGGCCACCGCGAACTCATCGTCGACGGCAAGACCGGCGTGCTGTTCGCGCCGGACGACCCGGCTTCGCTGACCGCCAAGGTCGGCGACCTGCTCGACGCGCACCTGCTGTGGCCGGCGCTGCGCTCGGCCGGACGCGCCTACGTGGAGACCGAGCGTAACTGGCCGGTCAGCGTGTCGCGCTACAAGAACATTTATGGCCGCCTGACCGGCTTGAAGGCTGCATGAAGATCCTGACTTTCAGCACCCTGTTCCCGAACGCGGAAAAGCCGGGACACGGGATTTTCGTGGAAACCCGCCTGCGCCACCTGGTGGGCAGCGGCCGGGTCGAGTCGCGCGTGGTGGCGCCGATTCCCTGGTTCCCCTCGACCAATCCGCGCTTCGGCCAGTACGCGCGCTTCGCCAAGGCGCCGCGCCGCGAAACGCGCCACGGAATCGATGTCCTGCATCCGCGCTACCCGGTGCTGCCGAAAATCGGCATGAGCGTGGCGCCGCTGCTGCTGGCGCAGGCCGTGAAGCCGGCGATTGCGCGCATGCTCGACGAGGGCTATGACTTCGACCTGATCGACGCCCACTACTTTTATCCGGACGGCGTGGCCGCCGCCATGCTGGGCCGCTACTTCAACAAGCCCGTCGTCATCACCGCGCGCGGCTCGGACATCACCCTGTTCCCGCAATACGCGCTGCCGCGCCGCCAGATCCTGTGGGCGGCACGGCGCGCCGACGCCATCATCACGGTGTGTAATGCCCTGCGCGACGAAGTGGTCGGCATGGGCATCGACGCCGAGCGCGTGGTCTCGCTGCGCAACGGCGTCGACCTGGACCTGTTCCGCCCCACCGAACGCACGCCGAACGAACACTTCACGCTGCTGGCGGTCGGCCACCTGGTGCCGGTCAAGGCCCAGGACCTGATCATCGGCGCCCTGCCCCTGCTGCCGGGCGTGCGCCTGGTGCTGGCCGGCGACGGCCCGGACCGCGCGAAACTCGAAGCGCTGGCGCGCGACCTGCAGGTCGCCGACCGCGTGAGCTTCCTCGGCGCCGTGCCCCAGGCCCAGCTGCGCGCCCACTACGGCAGCGCCGACGCCCTGGTGCTTTCTTCCAGCCGCGAAGGCTGGGCCAACGTGCTGCTGGAGGCCATGGCCTGCGGCACCCCGGTGGTGGCCAGCCGCGTGTACGGCACGCCGGAAGTGGTGACGGCGCCCGAAGCGGGCGTCCTGATGCGCGAACGCAGCTACCAGGGCGTGGCCGATGCCGTGAACGCCCTGCGCGCCAACTATCCCGACCGCGCGGCCACGCGCCGCTACGCCGAGCGCTTCAGCTGGGACGACACCACCGAGGGCCAGCTGCGCCTGTTCGGCGAGGTCCTGGCGCGCCGCGCCGGCACGCCTGCACTGGCACGGGTCTCGGCCCGGCCTTGAGCACAACCCTGAACCGGATGAACTGAACGATGGAATCTCTTCTGTGGGCAATCGACCTGTGCGCCGTGGTCTATCTCTGCCTGTGGGCGCTGCGCACCGACAAAGCCCGCGCCAAGGCGGCCGAGCAGGCCGCGGCCGAAGCACGGCGCCAGGCGGCGCAGGCAGCCTTGCACAAGGAGGGCGGCCATGCGTGACCTCTTCCTGCTGGCGCTGCTGCCGATCATGCTGTACGCGATGGTGCAGCGTCCCTTCATCGCGGTCGGCATGTGGGTCTGGACCGCGCTGTTCTTCCCGAACGGCTGGGTCTACGGCATGGCGGGCCACATCCGCTACAACCTGCTGTTCACGGCGGTGGCCATCCTCGGCTACCTGGCCTACAAGCACAAGCCCAAGGTCCAGCTGGGCATGATCGGCAGCTTCGTGCTGCTGTTCTTCCTCTGGACCTGCGTCAGTACCTGGCTCACCATCGCCCCGCCCGAGGTCTCGTTCGAATACCTGACCCGGTTCTTCAAGGTGGTGATGCTGTTCGTCTTCGTGGCCCTGACCATCAAGGACAAGCTGCACGTCGACTTCGTGCTCTGGTGCCTGGTGCTGTCGGTCGGCTTCTACGCCGACCTCGAGGCCCTGAAGTTCCTCGCCAGCGGCGGCGGCCACAACATCGCGGGCATGCCGGGCCACGTGCTGGGCGACCGCAACGAACTCTCGCTGGCATTCGTCATGACGCTGCCGGTCTGCTACTACCTGCTGGGCGAGTACGGCAAGCAGTCCAAGGCGCTGCGCCTCGGCCTGCTGGGCACCATGGCCCTGCTGGTGTTCGGCGTGATCGGCACCCAGTCGCGCGGCGGCTTCGTGGCCCTGGCCGCGCTCGGCGCCTACCTGTACATCAAGAGCGACCGCAAGGTGCTGCTGACCTTCCTGATCGTGCTGCTGGTGGCGGCCCTGATCCCGTTCATCAGCCACGACTACACCAACCGTATCGACACCATCGGCGCGGCCGACGAGGACGCCTCCTTCATGGGCCGCGTGGTGGCCTGGAAGCTGTCGTTCATCATGGCGATGAAGCACCCCTTCTTCGGCGGCGGCTTCAAGTCGCTCGAGTACTTCCCGGTCTGGACCGAGCTGTCGCGCGACTTCTTCTCCTACCCCTGGTTCTATACCGGCCACGCGGTGCCGAACACCACGGTCGGCCGCGCCGCCCACAGCGTGTACTTCCAGGTGCTGGGCGAGCAGGGCTTCGGCGGCCTGTTCCTCTACCTGGGCTGCCTGGCGAGCGCCTTCTTCAAGGCCGGTTCGATCGCGCGCCGTGCCAAGCGTGCCGGGGCGCCGGCCTGGCTGCCCACGCTGGCCACCATGCTCCAGCTGAGCATCTTCGCCTTTGCCCTCGGCGGCGCGGCGCTCAGCTTCGCCTACGTCGACCTGATCTTCTGCCTGTTCGGCCTGGTGCTGGTGATCGAGAAGCGCCTGCTGCCGGCCACGCTGGCGGAGATGAAGACGGTGGTGCCGCCGGCGGGCGCCGCCGCGCCCTCTCCCGCCGCCTCTCCCCTGCAGCCGGTGGCGGCGCGCACGGTATCCGCATCCACAATTGCCGCTCAACATGTATAGTGGTTGGCAGATTAATAATAAGCGCCGATTCCTCCCTATAACATGAACGAGCAACTGATCCGATCCGCCGGCAATGCCATCGCCCGCTTTACGCGCGGGAATGGGCGTGTCGCGATCGTCAATTACCACCGGGTCCTGGCCGCGCCCAGTCCCTTCCTGGCGTCCGAGCCGGACATCGACATCTTCACCTGGCAGATGGAACTGCTGGCGCGCTGCTTCAATGTCCTCTCGCTGCGCGAGGCCCTGGCCGCGATCGAATCGGGCCGGGTGCCGCCGCGCGCGGTCTGCATCACCTTCGACGACGGCTACCGCTCGGTGCACGAGCTGGCGCTGCCGGTGCTGCGCCGCCTGGGCCTGCCGGCCACGGTGTTCGTCAGCAGCGGCTTCGTGAACGGCCACACGATGTGGAACGACCGCATCGTCGAAGCCGTCGAGACCCTGCCGGCCGAGGAACTCGACCTGGCCGAATTCGGCCTCGGCGTGTATTCGCTGCGCAGCATGCCCGAGCGCGCCGCCACCCTCGGCAAGCTGACCGAGGCCTCGAAATACCTGCCGCCGCAGGAACGCAGCCGCCTGGTGCTGCGCCTCGAGACCCTGGTCGGCGACAGCGCCGCCGAGGGCCTGATGCTCACCCCCGAGATGGTGGTGAACCTGGACCGCCACGGCATCGAGATCGGCGCCCACACGGTGAGCCACCCGATCCTGACCAGCCTGGACGACGCCAGCGCGATGCAGGAAATCGCCGGCAGCAAGCGCGACCTGGAAGCCATCATCGGCAAGCCGGTGCCGCTGTTCGCCTACCCGAACGGCAAGGTCGGCAAGGACTTCGACGCGCGCCACGTGGCGATGGTGCGCGAGGCCGGTTTCCAGGCCGCCTTCACCACCGCGGTGGGGGCGATCACGCGCCACCACGACCGCTTCCAGCTGCCGCGCAGCCGGCCCTGGGACCGTACCCCGACGCGCTTCGGACTGCGCCTCTTGCAGTGGCTGGCGCGCGGCTGACACCATAAAAACAAAAACACGGCCGCAAGGCCAGGCGAAACACCCATGAACAAACGCGCACTACTCATCGCATTCCACTTCCCGCCGCAGGCGGGCAGCAGCGGCATCCAGCGCACGCTGAGCTTTTCCCGTCTCCTCGGCCGCCACGGCTGGGAACCGATGGTGCTGTCGGCCCATCCGCGCGCCTACGGCGTGAAGAATTCCTCGCAGCTGGCCGCGATCCCGCCCGAGCTGGTGGTCAAGCGCCCGTTCGCGCTCGACACCAAGGTCCATCTCGGCTGGAAGGGCCGCTACGTGGAAGCGATGGCCATGCCCGACCGCTACGTGTCCTGGTGGTTCGGCGCCACGCCGACCGGCCTGTCGATGATCCGCCGCTACAAGCCGCAGGTGCTGTGGTCGACCTTCCCGGTGGCCACCGCCCACCTGATCGCGCTCGGCCTGCACCGCCTGACCGGCCTGCCCTGGATCGCCGACTTCCGCGACCCGATGCTGCAACCCTCGCACCCGACCTCGCAGCGCCTGCGCGCCATCTACGGCTGGATCGAGCGCCAGACCATCACCCGCTGCCGCTTCGCCGTCTTCACCACGCACAGCGCGCTGCGCTCCTACCGCGAGCGCTTCCCGGAAGTCGATCCGGCCAAGTTCCTGGTCATCGAGAACGGCTACGACGAAGAGGAATTCGGACGGCTGCTGGAAGCGGCCGCTGCGAATCCGGTTGCCAGGTCAAAGCGCACCACCCTGCTGCACAGCGGCGTGCTGTACGACGCCGGCCGCAACCCGGAATCCTTCCTGGCCGCGCTGGCCGCCCTGAAGGCCGCCGGCAAGGTCGACGCCGCCACCCTGCGCGTGGTGCTGCGCGCGCCGGGCAACATACCGGCCACCCAGGCCAAGGTCGACCGACATGGCGTGGGCGACATCGTCGAGGTGCTGCCGCCGGTGCCCTACCGCGACGCGCTGGGCGAGATGCTGGCCGCCGACGGCCTGCTGCTGTTCCAGGGCACGCCCTTCAACAACCAGATCCCGGCCAAGGTCTACGAATACTTCCGCACCCGCAAGCCCATCCTCGGCCTGGTCGACCCGCTTGGCGAAACCGCGCAGGTGCTGCGCGGCGCCGGCTTCACGCTCACCGCGCAGGTCGACAACCCGGATGAAATCGGCGCGGCGCTGGAATCCTTCCTTCCCGGCCTGCGCGACGGCAGCGCCTACATCGCCCCGGACGAGGTGATCGCCCAGGCCGCGCGCTCCCACAAGGCGGCCGAACTGGCGCGCCTGTTCGACGAGGCGGTGCGATGAGCCTGAAGCCGGTTTCCGAGATCGACGCCAAGATCGCCAAGGGCGCGGTCTGGATGGTCGCCTTCAAGTTCCTCGACCGCAGCATCGGCCTGATCAGCACCCTGATCCTGGCGCGCATGCTGGTGCCGGCCGACTTCGGGCTGGTGGCGATGGCCATGGTCATCAATGCCGCCCTGACCCTGCTGGTGTCGTTCAGCTTCGACATCCAGCTGATCCAGAACCCGAAGGCCGGGCCCGACCACTTCAACACCGCCTGGACCTTCAACGTCATCTTCGCCACCGTCTGCGCCCTGTGCATGACGGCGATCGCGATTCCCGCCTCCGCCTACTACGACCAGCCCGACTTGGCGAACATCCTGTACATCCTCGGCCTGGGTTTCCTGATCCAGGGCTTCTCGAACATCGGGACCGTCAAGTTCCAGCGCGAGATGCGCTTCGACAAGGAGTTCCGCTTCCTGCTCAGCAAGCGCCTGGCGACCCTGGTGGTGACGATTCCGCTGGCCTTCATCATGCGCAACTACTGGGCGCTGGTGCTGGGCCAGCTGGCCGGGACCATCCTGTCGGTGATCCAGTCCTACGTGATCTCGACCTACCGCCCGCGCCTGTCGCTGGCGGCGCGCAGCGAGATGTTCCATGCCTCCAAATGGCTGGTGGTGAACAACATCATCCAGTTC